>ERZ827496.2292-NODE-2292-length-19491-cov-15.167781_pt1 | contig 19491 bp, 17 predicted proteins | sample MGYA00519769_ERZ827496 | MGnify/ENA primary metagenome ERZ827496 (study PRJEB31778, sample SAMEA3449327) | human gut metagenome | biome: human gut; feature: human-associated habitat; material: faeces | place: United Kingdom | collected 2010/2012 ...
TAGCCTGAAGCATCGGCTTGTCGTATTCGTCAATCAGAATCACCACCTTTTGCCCGGCCTTCTTTGCGGCCCGGCGGATTACTCCCTCGAAACGGGTTGCCACGGAATACTCATCCGGATTATAGCCATATTCCGCCTCCCACTGTTTCAGGGTCAGTTCCAGCTTGTTTTCCAGACTTGCTTCCGTATCATACTTTTCCGTATTCAAATCCATGTGCAGTACGGGATGTACCGTCCAGTCTTTCTCCAGACGTTCCATGGCAAGTCCCTTGAAAAGTTCCTTCTTCCCCTGAAAATAAGCCTCCAATGTAGAAATCATCAGGCTCTTCCCGAACCGACGGGGACGGCTCAGGAAATAATACTTCCCTGTCTGTACCAGATTATATAAAAGAGAGGTCTTGTCTACATAAATATATCCCCTGCTGCGGAGATCTTCGAAATTCTGTATACCTACCGGATAAAGTCTGTTCATGGCCGTTTCGTTTTAATCCTTTCGTACACACAAAGGTAAAATTTATCTACCGCAATTCCTAATCTAGCAGAATGAAAAAACCGCCACGCATCCTGCTGAAGACACGTGGCGGCCTTTTTTTTACTTCACTGATTTTACTTCAATGCTTTCCCGTCGGAGAAGGCATTACCCACTTTCTCACCGACGACCAGATACTGATGATGAATCGGGTCAAAAGTAATCGGTTTCAGACGGGCAGGGTCAATCTTTCCGCTCTCGTCCAGAATCTCTTCTGCGGCCGACACGTTGACAATACGGCCTACCAGGTGGTTGCTCTCCTTGTCGTACGAAAGCAGTTCACATTCCAAGGTCATCGGCAATTCCTCGATAATCGGGGCATTCACGAACTCCGACTTCACGGCATGGAAGCCCGCCTTGGCAAACTTATCCGGTTCTCTCTTCCCGGAAACAAGGCCTACATAGTCGCAAGCTACCACCTGATCGGCAGTCGCCATGCTCACGGTGAAAGCCTTCGTAGCCAGAATGTTCTGGGTCGTTTTATGGCCTTCAGCCAGGCAGATACCCACCATGTTGTCCGTATAAACTCCACCCCACGCGGCATTCATGGCGTTAGGTTTTCCATTCTCGTCGTACGCAGCCACGATAAAGACAGGCATCGGGTACAACCATGTGTTTACTCCAAAATTTTTTCGCATAGTCTGTATATTTTTAAAACAACATCTTTCAGATTCTCAATACAAATACCTGTCCTGCAAATATTCTTTCCATTTTCTGTCTTCCTCGCAAGAGAAAAACACATAATGTCCCATTGCTTCAAACAACCGCTCATAAGTAAGAGGAAGGAAGGTGCTCCGGCCTTTCTCTGTCAACAGGCACTCATATTCAGGAAGCACCTTCTCATAGTGCCTGTTCCCAGAAGGATACAAATGAACCGACAAGAAACGGCAGATATCATGATGCTGCACCATCGACATACCAAGCATGTGATTGCGCCACAGCTGACGGTAATCATCCTCAATCAGAATTTTTGGGAACGCTTCCTCATCAGTGGCAGCAGAAAGCGTGTGATAGCATCCGCTCTGAAGGGTGACACACAGATACTCTTCACTCAGTTTCTCCCGGGTATGCCTATATTCAGACGAACCCGGCTGCAACTTATAGGCCATCTCCGTGTATTTCACTTCTATGCCGATTCCACAGAAAGCATCCGAATTATCTTTGTACCCAATGTAACAGTCAAACGAGGTACCGTCATTCAAATAGCGCCACCCATCGGCCGTATCTCTTGGAGAAGGAGCATACTCAATCCGGATACAGGTCACCTCCTTCACTTCCAGTCCCGTCAGTTCCCGCAAGAGTTCACCACAAGCTTCTTTTGCGCGGGAAGTAAGTCCCATCGGAAAAAACAGGTTCCATGGAATATGTTCACTACGGAGCAAGTTGGCCCATAACGGCTGTCTGTACGCCCCTATGGCAGACAAGATTTCTTTCCGGAAACCTTCGTAGAAATTCAATCCTTTCCGGGCATCTTTTTCCTGAAGCACATTGCCATAATAATTCTTCGTACCATCCTGCTTATTCAATGAATTGGCCTCACACCCCACTCGCAAACACTCCTTACGAAAATCAGATTGTTTGGTTCGAGCAAGGCGCTGCCAGTCCGCATCTCCTGCATAAGGCTTGACTTTTTCAGTTACCGCCACCTTGATCACCCCATCCAGACGGTTTTCGAAGATGCGGTAAGCCTCTTCTATCTCGTTGAGGGGGAAGCGGTGCGTGATGAGCGGTGTGGTATCAATCTTGCCTTCCGCAATCAGCCGGAGAATTTCGGCACAGTCGCAGCCGTCTACTCCTCCCGTCTTGAAGGTGAGGTTCTTGCCGTACATGTCGGGCAAGGGAAGCACCTGCGGACGGTCGTACAAGGCGACGACGGTCACGATGGCATTCGGACGGGCACATTCCCAAGCCAGACGGAAGGTGTCATCGGCTCCGGCCACCTCGATGACCACGTCGGCCCCACCGTGCGCACTGTGGGCTTTCACGAATGACTGACACTCGTCCGGTGTGGTGACCAGTACCTCGGGATAATGCGTCTGCACGAAACGGATGCGCTCTTCCGACTTCTCACACACGATGAGGCGGCGCGGATGCTTCAGCCGGGCACAGAGCAGCGTGCAGATTCCCGTGGGGCCTGCCCCAATCAGCAGCACCGTATCATCGGGTGTGATTTCCGAGATGCGCACGGCCCAGAAGCCAGTGGTCAGGATGTCGCCCACGAAAAGGGCCTGCTCGTCCGTCACTCCGTCGGGAATACGGTTCAGTCCCTGGTCGGCATGCGGTACCCGCACGTATTCCGCCTGACCGCCGTCGATACGGCAACCCAGTGCCCAACCCCCGTCGGGGTCCTCGCAGTTGTTCACATATCCGTGGCGGCAGAAAAAACACTCTCCGCAGAAAGTCTCCACGTTGACCGTCACCCGGTCGCCCGGCTTCACGGTCGTGACTTCCGCTCCCACTTGCTCCACGATACCCACCATCTCATGGCCCACCGTGATGCCCGGTACGGCCCGCGGCACACTGCCGTGCTTGATGTGCAAATCGCTGGTGCAGATACTTCCCAAGGTGACGCGCACCAAGGCATCCTTCGGGTCTTTCAGCATGGGCATCGGCTTCTCCAGCAAGGCGAACTGCCCTTGTTTCATATAAGTATAAGCTAACATATTCTTCAGTATTAATCGATTACTTCAATCAGGAAACTTACCGGACGGAAACCGTCGTTGCACGAAATCATGGCCGAGCGCTCGTTCTTCATCCAGCCGTCGTAGAAATTGCTTCCCCCATGCGCCAGTGCCATTACGAAAGGCGACATGCTCTGCCACGCACTCTCACACAGTCCCTCGGGCTTCTCCCAACCGTGAGCAATGAACACCTGCCCTTCTTCCATATCGCAGGGATGTTCGAGGGGATTCTCGTACTGCGCCATCAGGTCGCGGTAGCACGCCTTGCGCATCACGGTTATTCGGATGTCTTTCATGGCTTCCTCCTTCTTATTTAGTAGAAAAATAGGCTTTCAACACCTCGGCAAACACATCGTCCGGAGAGACCTTGTCGAACAGCTGCATCGAACTGTGCAGTTTCAGCACGTCCACCTCCGAACCCATCAGTTGCCGTACTGTACGATGTCCGCGATGCGCCAGCAAGGCACGGGTAATTTCCCGCAGACGAGTTCCCAGTACCGGATGCGCCAGATAGGCCCGGGCCTCCTCCTCGCCATCCAGTCCGTAGAATTGTGAATTGTAACTGTATCCCAGCCCCTTCTCCTGAGGGAAGATATACCAAATCCAATGGCTCTGCTTGCCGCCCTTGCGGATTTCCTTCAATGCTACGGGATACATGTCTTCCTGAGCATCCAGAAACCGTTGCAGATTAAAATTCGTGTGACCCATATTTCCTCGTTTTTATCGTCACTCAAAATTAGGGATAATCTTCCAATCTCACAAGCGCTTTACCTGCATTCTTTTTCCCGTTATATCCGTGGATGTTTTCTTTTTTTCAGACAGAAGAACAAAAGAACAGATGCTCAGTGAATAGTTAAAAATTAAAAGTGAAAACAAAGCACATGCCCCGCTTGTACTTGTTAATGAACCATACATTTTTTTAATCCTACACTTTTTTCTCTTAAATTTTTGTCCTTAGTTGCTTATTTCCAAAAGAATATCTACCTTTGTCTTGAATCTTCGCCTAAAGGAGATTGCATCGCACTTTGATTTGATATACAACAAATGATCGTTAAAGATGTCACACCGAGTTTTCGTTACGTTCCGCTGAGGTCCTGACCGGATTTTTCTCAGCTTAGGAATCGAATGAATGATTGCTTCCGACAAGGAGGCCGGGATGGTTGTGCTCTTTGACGTACCAGCCGCGTACCTCTCTTTCAATGGGGAAACGAGAGGGACTCTACCTACTCCCGCAGACCGTCCGTGCCTGCAGGTTTCAATTCTATTCATTTATTTTTTCACTTTAAAATCCATTTGTTGTATATGAAAAATCTTATGTTACGTGTTTCCCGCACTTTTTCTGAAGAACTTTATGCTCCCGAATATGCTCAGAACCACCTTGCTGTGGAACTCTCTCATCCCGATAGCTTTACCGATGCGCAGGAACTTTCCATCCGCGTATATTCCGACGAATACCGCTTTTTAGGTTGCGATACCCGCGAACTGCCGAGAAAAAATCTCCGCAAAGTCCGCTTCGACATCTGTTCTGATGAGGTATGGGGTGTCGGCCTCTACCGCATCTATGTCTACCGCAACGGGCGTCCGATGGGATGGGCCCTCGTGGAACTCTATGCCGGCTACGAACGCTGGGACAAGGCCGAGGTGGAGGATTTCCAGACCCGCCCCGAAGAAAGATACTTCGCCGAGAAATTCTGTTTCCTGCCCTTGTTCGACCGACTGGTGCGGGAGGGAAACGACGGCAACTTCATCCGGCAGTTCATCGAGCTGTTCCATGCCCTCGACAGCCGTCAGCTTCCCGTGCCCCACTTGCTCGTGACGGGCGACCAGGCTCGTGCCTGTGCCATTCGTCTGCTGGCCTTCCATTTCTGTGAGAAGCGGGCGTCATCCTGCTATCATTTCTCTTTGCGGGAACTGCTGAACGGTTCTCTGAAATGGCCTCAGCTTCAGCAGGAAATCAGCCAGAAGAAGGTGGTAGTGGTAGAAGTGCCCTACCTGACTTACTCCGACCAGGATACTCTCCTGCTCGACCTGCTGGGAGAATGGCTGGAGCAGACCGGTACCTCTGGTCCCCGCTTCATCTTCTATGGGGCACTGGGGGCCACCTGCCAGCTGCGGACCTACAGTGAGGCAATGGAACGGCTCTTCACTGAGCAGAACACGATTTATACTCCCGACCGCCCTGCCGATGCCGACCCGGATGAAGAGACTCCGGCCGACTTGCTTGCCCTACCGTTTGACGAGGAAGACATGTTTCTGGGAACCGACAGTCTCGCACCGAAAGGAAGCGATGACCTCGACTTGGAAAGAACCGACGACCTGCCGGCGAAGGATGCTGCCGACAAAGAACCGGATGCCGAACAGGCCTTGCAGGAGATGGTGGGACTGGCGCGACTGAAGGAAGACCTGGAGGAGGCACGGATGCTGGCCCGCTTCACCAAGAAACGGCAGGAACTGGGACTCGATACGTCGCACGAGAACCGTCACCACATGCTGTTCCTCGGCAATCCCGGTACGGGAAAGACCACGGTGGCCAAGCTCATCGGACAGATGTACCATCGGATGGGACTGCTTTCAGTGGGGCATACCGTGGAGACCTGCCGCACGAACCTCGTGGGCGAATTCATCGGTGAGACGGAAAAGAAGACCAGAGAAGCCATCCAGGAGGCACGGGGCGGCGTGCTCTTCATCGACGAGGCCTACACGCTGGTGACCACCCGGGAGGAAACAAGGGACTTCGGCAAGGAGGTCATCCATGCCCTGCTCCCCGTGCTCTCGGAACCCAATCCCGACCTGATTGTCATCCTGGCCGGCTACGAGGACAAGATACAGTTGCTGATGCGCACCAACCCGGGCTTGCAGGACCGCTTCCCGCTCCAGTTCCATTTTGATGACTACACGGCGGACGAACTGCAGGAGATGGCGCACCGCTACCTGGAGAAACAGAATTTCCAACTGACGCCTGCCGCAGACGAAGCCCTGTACCGCCTCATCGTGGAAGCGACCAACCCCCGGGACGAACATTTCGGCAACGGACGCTGGGTACACAACCTGATAGAGCAAGGTCTCATCAAGAGCATGGCCCGGCGCATCATGTCGCTGCCTTCCCTGCCCGACGACACCCTCCTGTTCCGCACCATCGAGGTGGAAGACGTACAGGCTGCCAGCCGTCGCTTCTGCGGCAACCGGGTACTGAAACTGGAACCGCAGCCCACCCGTCGCATCGGCTTCCGGGCCTGAGGTAACCAACTACAAAAGGGTGCCTCAATACCGGGTTATGAAAGTGACAATCCCATCGATTGGAACCCACAAAAAATCTCCTGCTTTGCCTTCGTGAAAATGGCTAAAGCAGGAGATTTTTTTATGTGACAAGCGCTTTCCGCTCTCGGAATTCTTCCATCAATTGAACACCAGCCGGTCCGTATCGTATCCGCGCTTCCGCAACTTATCCAGCAACTGCTGAAGCACATCGTCGGGCAGTTTCTCTTCCCGGCTCATAATCCACAGATACTTGTCGCTGCTGCTGCCAATCAGTACATAGCGGTATTCCGGGTCGATGTCGAGCACGTAATAGTCGGCATAGAACCACAGGAAGAACGATACCTTCAGTTTGCCGGGGTCGTTCGGATCGGGCTGCTTCGCCTTGCCCGTGATTTCCTTGTATTTCCCGTCCTTGTATCCCGCGTTCAGCACCTCAATGCGCCCGTTGGGCAGCAAGGTGTAAGTAGCCGTCACGCGGCTCATTCCTTTTTCAAAACGATGGTCATAACGGGCTATCTCATACCATTTACCCATGAAGCGGGACACGTCGAACTGCGCCACCGTCCGGTTGTCTATCTGAGTGGAATTCCCGCCCTGACAGCTGCCCAATCCCAGCAGGGCACACAAAAGAATCAGAATGCGTTTCATGTCTGCATTGTTTTAAGGTTCATCTCCTACAAATATACCAAACCCTATGCAATTCCGGAGGGATTTAAGCAGAAATAATTACGGGAATGGACGCTTCATCGAAAGTCAACAGGATTTCACTTAAATTATCATTCTGACATATTTTTAATCGATTTAAAAATAAAAGCACACAAGCATTATGCCATCACACGAAGAATGTATACCTTTACGCCGTTTTTTATAACCAGAGAACCTATTAAAAGGAATATGAGAAAGACAAAACTATTGCTTGTGGGCACGGTCGTCCTGATGTGGGGAGGAACGGTCGTGCATGCCCAGTCGTGGAGAAACGGCAGGGCCTATACGCTGGACAAACAATATGCCAGCTATCCTTGTGTAAACTTATTGGACAGTACGAGTGTGACGGTGGAACCCACCGGACAAGGTTCGTTTGCAGTCTGCCGGGCCGTACGGGTACAGACCACCGCCGGCGCTCTGCAGCAACGGGTATTGAAATACGACTACGACCCGCTGACGGCGGCCGCCACCTTCAAGCGGGTGACCATCTACCATGCCGACGGTACAAAGACCCCGGTGGATGTGAGCAAGACCTGCGATTATGCCGCTCCAGCCAGAGCCATCTATTGGGGAGCCCGTCAGATTATGCTGGAGCTGGGTGCCCTGAAACCCGGTGACATCGTCGACTATGAAATTGACAAGAAAGGATTCACCTATGCCTTGCTGGCCGACCAGCCGCAGGAGGGAGACGATTCCCGTTTCATTCCCCCGATGCGCGGACAGTTCTACGACATCGTACCTTTCTGGACCACGGAGCCGACCCTGCGGAAAGTATACCGCGTCAGCCTTCCGTCCGAAAAAGAAATCCAGTTCCAGTTCTACCAGGGCGATTGTGCCTCCTCCATGCGCTACGAGGACGGACGGAAAGTCTACACCTTTGCCAAAGACGAAATCATGCCCTTCCGCCGCGAACCGAACATGGTGGATTTCTATGATGCCGCACCGAAACTGATGATGTCTACCACCCCCGACTGGAAAGAGAAATCGCGCTGGTTCTATGGCGTCAACGAAGACTACGGCAGCTTTACTCCCATCCCGGAAGCCCAAAAGAAGGTGGACGAACTGATTCGCGGCAAGAAGACCGAGATGGAGAAAATTGCCGTACTGACTCATTGGGTAGCCGATAACATCCGTTATGCGGGAATCTCCATGGGGAAAGGTGAAGGATTCACCCTGCATAACCTGAAAATGGATTACACCGACCGTTGTGGCGTGTGCAAGGACATCGCCGGTACCCTGATTTCGTTCCTGCGGATGGCGGGATTCGAAGCTTTCCCGGCCATGACCATGGCGGGCAGCCGCGTGGAAACCATTCCTGCCGACCACTTCAACCACTGTGTGGCTGTAGTGAAACTCAGTAATGGTACCCTGATGCCCCTCGACCCAACGTGGGTGCCTTTCTGCCGGGAGTTGTGGAGTAGTGCCGAACAGCAGCAGAACTACCTGCCGGGTACGCCCGAAGGTACCGACCTGTGCCTGACTCCGATTTCCGACCCGGAAAACCATTACGTGCGCATCAAAGCCCAGAACACCCTCGACGAAAAAGGAACACTGAAAGGCTCCTTCACCATCGAAGCCGAAGGTCAGAGCGACAGCAACATCCGACGCATCTTTACCACCGGATTCCAGAGCGAATGGGCGCACTCCATGGAACGCCAGTTACTGAACGTATCGCCGAAGGCCCGGCTGGAAAGCGTGGACTATGGCCGTGCGCCGAAAGACTATCAGAAAGCTCCCATCCGGATTACATTCCGCTATACCATTCCAGGATACGCCCTGAAAGGCGAAGAAGGCGAACTCATCTTCAAGCCCTTCGTCCTGAACAACCTCTATACGCAGGTACTTTCTTATCTGCGGATCGATACCAGCCTGGAGAAACGGGACTACGGCTTCAAGGACGGCTGCTCCCGTCTGGTAGAAATGGAAGAAAACCTGAAACTCCCGGCCGGATACAAATGGCAAGGAAAGGAAAAACAAGACCAGATGGACGGTACGGGTGCCGGATTCACCGGAAGCCTGAAACAAAACGGCAACCGGCTGCAGTTGAAGACCTCCCTGCGGTTGAAGAAGCGTGTCTATGAGGCTGCCGACTGGGACAGCTTCCGCAAGGCAGTGAACACCGCCAAAGGATATGGAGAATATATGGTAGTCAAAAAGTAACCCCTTATGCGAGGGCTTAACATGAAACGAAAAGCAATGAAAACATTATCAATTTACATAGGAATCATAGGGATGCTTTTGCTGGCTGTCCTGCCGGCCAAAGCCGCATCGGAAGCGGAGTTCCGCAAACTTTCGAAGACCTATACCCTGCGGGCCGACGGCAGCCAGGAGGTACGGGTGCAAAAGGAACTGACCCTGTTCACGCATGCCGCCATGAACAGCTTGTATGGAGAAACCTTTATCGTGTACGACCCGGACTTCCAGAAATTGGAAATCCACGAATCTTACACCCGTCAGAAAGACGGTACCGTCATCAAGACCCCGGCCAATGCCCTGGTAGAGGTACTTCCCTCGGCAGCCGCTGATGCCCCGGCCTACAACCGACTGAAAGAGATGGTCGTGGTACATACCGGACTGGAGCTCGGAGCCACCATCGTGCTGGACTATTCCATCGTGAGCAAGGCGGGATATCTGCCGGAACTGGATATCTGCTGCCCGGTCAAGGAGCTTTCTCCTATCAAGGAATACACCTTCCAGTTGAACGTGCCGGCCGACAAGACGGTACACTACGAACTGCTGAACGCTTCCGCTCAGCCGGCGACGGCTCAGAAAGACGGCATGAAGTCTTTCACCTGGACCTTGAAAGACGTGCAGCCCCGTCCGTACGCCTATCCTTCTGCAAGAGGCAGCATGGGACAAGTACAAATGGCGGCCAGCGGCATGATGCCCGTCTTCATCGCTTCTACCTGGGCAAACTACGGAGAAGCCCTGAAAAGCCTGAAATCCCAGTTCCAGGCAGGCGACCGTGCAGCGATCGAAGCCAAGCTGGCCGAACTAACTCAGGGCCTCAAAGACAATCCACAAGCCGTCCGCAATGCCATCGCGGGTTACATGACCGAAATGTACCGACTGGGACGTTGTGGGGTATCCTTGCAGGAAGCCGGCTACCGCTTACGTCCGGCCTCAGAAATCATCCGTTCGGCCTACGGAACCCAGGCGGAACTGGTGAACCTGGACGTAGCCTTGCAGCAGGCTGCCGGACTGGAAGCCGAAGTGGCTGTATGTGCCTTGCATCCGTCGGAAGCTGCTGACCAAGGACTGTCTACCATCGTGTCACTGGTTGCCCAGAGCAAGCTAATGCCGGAGAAAGTAGCCCTGACCGGTACGGATGAAGCCGGTCTGCAATCCTTTATGACCGTAACCGATCTGGAGGGCAAGCCTTTGAAACTGGAAGCCTATCTGGGAGCCAAGAAGTCGCAGACCGACACCCTGAAAGTAGATGAAACCAAGATGCAGCAACCCGCCGAAGGCTGGGGAATCGTCGCCCTACCCGACCCGACACCAGCCCGCATGCTCTATGCGTATGCTGCCAATACGACCATTCCTGAGAACATCCTCCTGCCAAATACGGTAGACTGCACCCTGAAAACAGTGGTCTGCCTGCCCGAAGGCATGAAAATGGCTCCGCGTGCCGACAAAGAGCTCAGCAACGCCTGCGGAAAAGTCGCCTTCAGCTACCAGCCGACAAAAAACGGCGTGAAAGTGACCCGCACGCTCAAGATTGACCGCCAGTTGCAGACTCCGTCCAACTACAAGGAACTGTATGCCTTGCTGTCTGAATGGAAGGACGCCAACAACCATACACTGGTCATCAAGAAAGCGGCAGAATGACCTGAGACAGAATTTTCACAAAAAAGGGAGAACCTTCGGTTTTGCACCGGGGTTCTCCCTTTTTAGTGATACCTCATCATACGTCAAGACGAAGAATGTTCAGCCTAACCAATTGGTAAAAATCAGGATGCAATCAATCATCCGTTCAATCAGTTTGTCTACCTTCCTTTTTACACCTTTCCAATATATTTTTCCCATAAAGCTGTCCTCCACTAAGACAAACAACCTTCTGTTATTCTGCCTATTGCAAATATACGATTTTTTCACTTCAAAAGGCCCCATACGGCCTTTAAGATATGGCTGAGTTGGAGGTTGAATACACAATTCTCCTAATTTCCGGCCAGATTTCCCATTTCCTTTTTCCCGTGGGTTTGAATGTTCGTCTAAAATCACTACATTCGCAGTAGAATCAAAATCCAGTGGTTATGAGCAAGCTATATCCGGTAGGAGTGCAGAACTTTGAGAAAGTGATTTTGGGCGGTTATGAATATGTCGATAAAACTGCCTTGATTTATGAGTTGTTTAACACAGGAAGTTACTATTTTCTGAGCCGTCCGCGACGCTTCGGCAAGAGTCTGCTGCTGTCGACTCTCGAAGCCTACGCGCAGGGGAAGAAGGAACTTTTCAAGGGACTGGCACTGGAAAAACTGGAGAAGGACTGGACGGTGTATCCGGTGCTGCACCTGGATTTGAATACGCAGAAATACGACTCGCCAGAGTCGCTGACCAATGTGTTGGAAGAGAACGTGCGAAACTGGGAAGCGCTCTATGGAGCTTCCTCTGCTGAGATTGGGGTGGCCCGGCGTTTTCAAGGCCTCATCCGCCGTGCCTGCGAGCAGACAGGCCACCGGGTGGTGATTCTCATCGATGAATACGACAAGCCCATGCTGCAGGCCATCGGCAACGAAGCCTTGCAGAACGAGTACCGCAGTACCCTGAAGGCGTTCTACGGGGCATTGAAGTCCATGGACGGATGCATCCGCTTCGCCCTGCTGACGGGAGTGACCAAGTTCGGAAAGGTCAGCGTGTTCAGCGACTTGAACAACCTGATGGACATTTCCATGGACGACCGCTATGTGGAAATCTGCGGCATCAGCGAGAAGGAAATCCATGCGTATTTTGAAGAAGATATTCACGAGCTGGCCACGGCTACGGGCCTGACCTATGAAGAGACCTGCGCGGAACTGAAAGCCAATTACGACGGCTACCACTTCACGGAAAATGCCGTGGGCATGTACAATCCGTTCAGCCTGCTGAACACCTTTGCAAAGAGAAAGTTTGGCAGCTACTGGTTTGAGACGGGCACGCCGACCTACCTCGTGGAACTGCTCAAGCTCCACCATTATCCGATAGAGGACCTGGAACACATCGTCACCAGCCAGCCGGTGCTGGACAGCATCGACACGGCCTCCACCGACCCGATTCCGGTCATCTACCAGAGCGGCTACCTCACCATCAAGGGCTACAACAAGATGTTCGAGAACTACACCCTGGGCTTCCCCAACCGCGAAGTGGAACAGGGCTTCTTCAAGTTCCTGCTGCCCAACTACGCGTCGGTGAGCGTGAGCAAGTCGCCCTACCAGATTCAGTGCTTCGTGGAGGAAGTGATGGCGGGCAAAGTGGACGATTTCTTCGACCGTCTGAAAACGATGTTTGCCGACATCCCTTACGAGCTGGCGCGCGACCGCGAGGTGCATTACCAGAACATCCTGTACATCATCTTCAAGCTGATGGGATTCTACGTGCAGGTGGAATACCACACGAGCCGCGGACGGATTGACCTGGTGCTCCAGACGCAGGACTACGTGTACGTCATGGAATTCAAGCTGAACGGCAGCGCGGACGAGGCACTGGCCCAAATCCGGGAGAAAGGCTATGCCGCTCCTTTTGCCAAGGACAGCCGCACGGTCTACCTCATTGGCGTGAACTTCAGTGACGAACTGCGGAACATTCAGGAGGTGAAGGTGGAAGCGTTTTGTGTGAAGTGAGAAATATCAAAAGTGTTCCAGTGCCTGTCTTTTTATTGTAAACAATATTTGTAGAAAGAGAGAGCAGACGGTGTATTTCCTGTACCGACAAGCATGACGGAACATCTGTCCTGATAGCATCTGAAGAGATAATCGACCAGCCGTTTCCCGTATCCTTTGCGTCATAGTATAATCGCTTCGCATAGTTGTTTATAGATGTCTGCATAGTTGGCTGATATTATCTCTTTCTCATAGTCTGTGCTTTTCGTCTAGTCATTTCTTCTGCAAAAGCTTTATATCCGTTTATTTGGATGTAGCGGATACATGCTGCACGGTCAGAATTGAATAGGAATGCGAAGATTTTTCCTATTACGTTGTTGTGTATCTTACAGTCTTTTACATTCGTAGTACAGTCGGCACAACTATGAAGTCCTTTTTCTATACAACATTGACGAATTTTGCACCATGTTGCTTTTTTGTTCTGTCGGCATCCCGGACATCTCCCATTAAGGTATTTACGACATGCTCCGCAATATAGACCGCATGCTGCAATATACTCTGTAGCAGCAGTGATAGTTTTCTTATCCATTGTTTCATTATTATTGAATTATTTGTATCATCTTTATAAATCATTCTTTATTGATAACTATACGCCATCCTGCTCTGATATGATGGAATTCTCTATGAATATATCTTTGACAGCCTGAAGCAGTTTCTCTTTTTCGAAATTCTTCAATTTGCCCGGATATTTTAAGTTCTTTAAAAAATCTATGAATGAAAGGGCCAAATATTTGAGACATTCTTCTTTCGTAGTCAACTTAAAATAACCTTCGAAATTCACCACAAAATCTGCCGTGAGACATTTATATAATCTTACCTCTGGAGTTACGGAGCCCCTATATTTAAAGGTTTTATCCTCATAGTATTTAGGGCGTTGCGCTTTAAAGAATTTAGCGAACATCGGTGATTCACAATCAAGCCTAATACAAATTTCTTCCACTAAATCAGAGTTAAAACCAAGTAACCCTTTTGATAGTATGTTCTCAAATGCATAGAGTGCATCATTATAGAAGCTAAAGCTTTTAAGTTCTCTAGAAATTACTATTGCTAACGACGTTTTCATACTTTATCAATTTAATTCTGAAACATACAAATATAGCTTTTATAATTGATTTGCAATTATAGAGATGAATTAAATAAGCTACCATCGACCGTTTTTCTCACTTCACGAGAATGACTTCATTAATGAAGTTAGAAAGTTATTTTCTTGCAAGTATTGCTTTTTGTACACAGACTTTTGTTCACGAGTCCTTTTTGTGTTCCTTTCGGTCATAAAAGGGCGTCTCTCCATGGAACGGATAAGCTGGAAACGCCTTGAAGGAGTGAGGAATTCTTCCATGCGTTTTCTATGTTTTCCACAAGGAAAACGTATGTTTCTCTGCCGTAAAACGTACGTTTCTTCCTCGGAAAACATACGTCTCCAAAAAGGGAGATGTACACATCAGACGGACGTTCTCGGGAAAACGAAGAAGCGTCTGGCCGATTTCTTACGCAGCCTTGAAAAACCGTTTCTTTTTCGTATCTTTTCCGAACGAGATTTACTTTAAAATGTAAAAGAAAAAGGGAGAACCATTCAGTATTGCGCCGTCAGGTTCTCCCTCTCGCTATTTTTGAGTTTGTCAATTTCTGTTCAGTATTCCTGAATCTTTATCTTTATTCTGCATCTTCAGTTTCACGCCTGACTTGGACTTTCCGAATGAGAAGTTGTAAACAAGATTTATATATACCATATTGGCATTGTTGATGATTCTCTCGGTTTCTGTACGTCGCAGAAGCGGTGTTCCTGATACGGATGTAACCTGTTTCCATGAGTCATAGAACGGGTATCTTATGCCTCCGGTGACGGTCAGGTTCTTGACTGGCTTGTAAGACAGTTCTACCGATGCCATACTTGGTATGTTTTTCGTCGTCTGTCCGATAAGGGTTTTTTTCTGGGTCTGGTAGAACAACTGCAAGCCCCATTTATGGTAAGCAAGATATATTGACGGAATAATCGAATAGCCTGTATGATTCCACCGTGAATCGCCCAGTCTGTTTATCTGATGGAACACTTCAGAGTACAGTCTCAATCGGAGTATATTGTTTGAAAACGGGTACCATTGCAAAAACAGACTGGCTTTCATATTCTGAGCGTTGTCCAGGTTACCGAATGTCTCAATGATGTTTGTATCGTCCAATTGGAAAATCGGTGCGATGGCATCTTTTGTATATGAATATCCCACCTCAGCATTGATTATAAATTTCTTGAAGCCTTTGAAGTAGGACAGCGACAGATTGTGATTGTTGCTCGGGGTCAAATTCGGATTTCCCGCGAATAAATAATTGGGATCCTTGAAATAAGGATTGTAAGTGAGTGAAGACACTGACGGGTTTTCAGTGTTCACCTCATAATTGAACATCAGATCCGAACTCTGGTCTATGAAATATCCCAATTTCACCTGCGGGCGGAAATAGGTAAAGTGGTAGGTCTTGTTTTCAATGGTGGTAAATATATTGTTGTTTACACCAGCGCTTATGCTGTAATTGAATCTTTCTCCCAACATTCCCGTTATTCCTAAATAGGAATAAATTTCATTGGTTGTTATTTTGTTGTTTGAAGGCAGGTTGTTCTGAACGCTGTTATTGTACATATATCTGGCTCCCACATACAGGTTCGCCTTTTTCATTTTATAGTTATACAGCGCCTCGCCGATAACGGAGTATTTATCCGTATTGATGACCGTTGCCGTTTCAAAATCCGTTTTTTCATCCAGCAGTTCCTTGTATTCATAGTCATAGTCAGACTTGTAGTAAGTGCCGACAAGATTCATTATCAGCTCATGTTTGGTACCGAATGATTTGCTGAAATACATATCCATAACCGGACTGATGTATTTGTCTCTGTCTGAACTTTCACTGGTTTTAATGGATTCCACGTCATTTATTCTTGACGTGATGTCCTGTATCGAGGAACGTCTGCGGTTCAATGAGTTGAGTGACAGTTTTGCACTGAAAAGATAGTTGTCCGCTTTCGAATTGTTGAAGCTGATTTCAGCCATCTGCTGTTCATAGGCATACGGGCTGTTGTGTCCGCTTTTTGTCTTTTGGTAATCTGTTCCCCCGACAGAATATGCCATTTCTTCATCCAATACCCTTTTGTCGTAGTTCCTGTAATTGATATTGTATGTTACGCCTATCTGCGAATTTCCCCAGTTGTATTTGAAGTTGACCACATTGTTGCCGAAGCCTGTGGTCACGGCATTCTGGGTATTGATGCCGACAGAACCTCCGTTCTGTTTTTCTTTGGTCACAACATTTATGACCGCTCCCAATCCCATATTGGAGTATTGGATGGGCGGTTGTGTGTAATAGTCTATTTTTGCAATGTTCTCGGGCGATATGACTGAGAGGTCAGTCGGAGTTAACGGAACCCCGTTGATCAGGATCTTTACCGCCTTGCCGTCAATCGATGAGACACTCTGGTCAAGAACCTGTATCTTGGGTAGAAATTCCAATGCGGACAACGCACTGCTGTATTGTCCCTTTTCAGCGTTGGTCAATTTATATTCTTTCTTATCGGCAAATCTTTTCACCATGCTTGCAGTTACGACGACCTCTTCCAGGTTCATGGAACTTTCCTGCAGGTGGATTATTCCCAAATCAGTAGTCTTGTCCAGTTTCAGATCCTGATAATAATTCGAGTAGCCCAAGAATGAGATTTCAACACCATAATTCCCGGACTTCAGTCCTTCTATGGCAAATTGACCTTCACCGTCCGTGGTTCCTCCTTTGTAATAAAGGGAATCTGTTTTAGATCTGATTACTACCGAGGCCCCGGTTATAGATTGTTCCTTGGAGTCCTTCACCACACCCTTGACGGTATGTTGGGCCCATGCCGGTATTGTACACACGATACTGCAAAGCAGCAAAAAAATAAGTCTCAATCTTCTCATGACGGATAGCTGTTTTTGTACAAAAGTAAGGTTTGGCAAGAAAAAGCAGCTATCAGAAGACTGACATTTTACTGACATCAGCCTGACAATCTATCATCTTAATTTAATACAATCTACAAATAGACAACAATCCACACATTCACTGTGTTACATTACTATTTTTGTTCTTCAGAATCATAGATTCAATAAAAAAGGGAGAATCTTCCGGTATATTACCGGTTGGTTCTCCCTTAAATTCTATTGAAACACAATGTGCTTACTGCTTCTCTGTAAATGGGATGGCCTCCATGTACATATCCTTTAAGTTGATAATCACTTTTGAAAACTGTTCCAGGGCGTTCAAACCAAGTACACCGTCTTCCGTACCATTAGAAAAGGCAGTTGTCTTTAGTTGTCCAGTATGCAAATCAATGCCCGTATTCACCTTGATAGAGTCAATCGTCGCGGTGCCGTTTCCTATCTGGAATTTCATTTGCGGCAATTTGTAAGTGCGAGTAATTGATACGCCTCCAATTCCGGCAACACGCAGTGAATCGGGTATCCCCGCGGCTTCCACCTCTTGACGGTGACGGTTATACCAGGTAGGTTCCATATTAGTGTAATAAAAACCTGTGTCAAAAAGAAAACAGAGAGGATGTCCGGTTTCATCCACCGTTTTTAATTGCAACAATTCATTATCTGTACGCATAAGGTTACTTTTGCCCAGAGGATTTGGGGTCGGTGTGGCCGGAATAATAAGTTCTCGGTGGGCAAAGTCTAACTGAATTTCCTGCATACAAAACATGACAGGGAGTCCGATAACAGGAGGAAGCTGGTATTTTTCATTAAACTTATCAGCTTCTTCATGCCCGGTATGGGTATCAATTACAGCAAAAGGTACATTTACCCAGACCATTCCGCCGATACGTAATGTATCTGCGATAGCATATCCACCCTCTTTCAAACCTCCAACACCTGCCACGGTAATGTCGGTATCCAAAGAACGCAATCCATATTCCTTTGCCAATTTGGGAGTTATCATGTTTCCCCCGGCTCCCGTATCGAACAGGAAACGCCCTTCTTTTCCATTGATACCTCCATCCATTTCAATGGAGTGTTGCCCTTCCTTATCTCCAATCACCATCGGAATATGGTACTCACCCGATTTATGAAGCGGCCGATAGAAAGGACCGCAAGCAGCCAACGCACGATACTGCTGTGCCTGAGCTTTATATGGTTCGGTTAGGGTGCTATCAGTTCCCATTGCGGTCAGTTGGTCATAGAGATTCTGAAGAAGATCAGCTGCATCATTGTAATGCCCGATTCTTGCCAGATTAGTACTTAACAGAATAACCATGCTCATGGTTCGATCCCCTAACTCTTGTTGATGATTGTTCAGCAAATCAGCAAGTACGGTACATGCCGAATCTGGTCGGTTGAAATAATGATGCGTCATAGCAGTAGCTAATTGCCGTACAAATGGTGATATGGAATCGGCAGGAGTTGTTTTCAATGCCTGTTCCAGTCCAAACCAATTACTTTCATTGATAAGCTGTCCGATTCGTACATCGGCATTCTGTGCTTGTATGCTCAGAGAAATGAGCAAGCAGAAAATAGTACAAATATTTTTGAACATAATCATGATATTTATATTTTACTTTTATTCGTTTTTTTCTGTAGTAATAAGCACATTGCATGTAATCTAACCATAAAGTTACCATTTTCATGCCATTGAACCAAGCATACAGGCAGAAAGATTGATAATAAAATGCAAGGCTACAGAAGTGCCGAAATCATGCTTGATTCTCACATAACTAAACATCAAGGCACTCGGTATCTTAACAACTTCTTTTAAGACAATCCGAATCCATTCGCCTATATCCATTGTACTGAGATCATAATTTATAATATGTAGTATGGAAAAGGAAAGTACCAGAATCCATAACCAGATTTTGAAATTGACCTTTGAAACCCATTTATATCCCCAAAGCCACGTGATCAATGCTAAAATTGCACATGAAAAAAGTCTTACCCATGTAACATGGTAAACCTTGGTGGAAAATATGATGGCCGATAAAAAGAACATCATTGCTGCACTTGACAATGTAATGTACAGCCTCTTGCGTTTGAGAGGCAGACGGAAGGCTGTTTCTTCCAGTATAGGCGGCAGTAAAAGGATAACCCATAGTGGCAAGGTCTGTACAGAATTTCCGATACTTGTTTCTACGCTTTCCGAATAAAACACAAGGTCAGCAAAATGATATACGAAAGTAAAAGATATATGGATAATAAAGAACCACAGTACAGTTTTTAAGATACTGCCGATTTTGAGATCCGAGACTAGAACATCTCTTGGGGAAATTACAAAACGTACCATGTCACGCAATCTGCCACTCTTTTTATATGACAAATAAAGAATAGCAATGAAGCAGACTGCAATCAGGACAAGACATAAAATAAATCCGATATAAGATAGTGGCTGGTTCATAAGATTTTCTATTTGCTTGTGTTCATATTTTTCAGTAATCCCATCTTTTTCATTTGATGAA
>ERZ827496.2294-NODE-2294-length-19484-cov-3.021205_pt1 | contig 19484 bp, 22 predicted proteins | sample MGYA00519769_ERZ827496 | MGnify/ENA primary metagenome ERZ827496 (study PRJEB31778, sample SAMEA3449327) | human gut metagenome | biome: human gut; feature: human-associated habitat; material: faeces | place: United Kingdom | collected 2010/2012 ...
CCAATAAAAAATCCGACTTTCTTCATATTGCATTATATGAAGAAAGCCGGAAAAATAACTTTTATTTATTTTTTACTTGACAATATTTGCTTTGTATGTTAAATTCTTATTATTGAACATAGGAACAAATAAACATATATTCATATAATAAACATAAATAAACACAAATAAATATGGAGGTGAATAGAAAATGGAAAATCCTTTTACTTTAACATTTGGTCAAAAACCTACGGAATTCATTTCGCGCACTAACCAAATTGGAAAGATCATTCTTACATTTGATATGGAAAATCCTTCAAATAAAGTTTATATGGTTGCTGGTGTCAGGGGGTCTGGAAAGACGGTTTCTCTTGCTGAAATTGCTGATCATTATTCTTCAAATGATCAATGGATTGTTTTAAGATTGAGTGCTGATACAGATTTGATCGCTGGTGCAGTTTCCGAACTTACCCGCGTTTCACAATTTCATGATCTGAATCTTGGATTAAATCTAAATCTCGGAATTGCTGAGTTGTCGGTAAACAAAACAAATGATTCTTTGGAAAAAGAAGCTATGCTTCGTAATATTCTTGAGAAGTTAAAAAATAAAGGAAAGAAAGTTCTTTTTATCATTGATGAGATTATAAATAATTCTTATGTCAAAGTATTTGCTAGTAATTTTCAGATTTATATTACACAGAATTACCCTGTGTATCTTGTAATGGCTGGTTTGTTTGATAATATCAGCAATCTTCAAAACGAGAAGAGTCTGACATTTTTATATCGTGCTCCAAAAATTTTTCTGGAACCACTTAGCATTCCTGCAATTACTACAAGTTATCGTTCTGTATTTGACATTTCTCCAAGTGAGGCTGTTGAGATGGCGAAACTTACAAAGGGGTATCCTTTTGCTTTTCAGATTCTTGGTTATTTGAAGTGGGAGACAAATGATGATCTTGAAAAACTGCTTCCTAAGTTTGACGAGGAATTGATCATTTATGCTTATGAGAAGATATGGAGTGAACTTTCTGAACTTGACCGGAAGATTGTTTATGTAATTTCTACGGGAGTTTATAAAACTGGGGAAATTCGTGAGAAATTATCGATATCTCCACAGTTATTGAATACCTATCGAAAGCGATTGATGGAACGTGGTGTTGTGAATGGTTCTGTTCGTGGAGAACTGACTTTAGCGTTGCCTCGATTTGAGGAATATATTGAGATGTATTGTGAAGTGAATCTTTAGTTTTGTAACGTTTTTCTTTATTCTGTATATTGCATTAATACATGTGGTATTCCATCTTCTAGAAATGATTCGGATTTCTGTACAAATCCTACTTTCTCATATAATTCTTTTGCATATACCTATGCTTCTATTTTGATTGATTTTGCGTTGAATTTCTTTCTGAAGTTCAAAACAAGAAAATGAATGTTGCAAATTTTCTTGTTTGACAAGTTCCTGTAAATACGGTAAATATACATATCTCGTATTTAATGTTTGATACAAATCTTTTGAATTTACCACTTCATCTTCTCCTTTAAGAAACGCACGATAATTTTCAATATGTATCAATAAAACTTTATAATATTGTTCTTTAGAAATTAATAGCCTGCCAACTGCACCACATTCACAGCTGCCCCTAAAGGGGCTTATTCAGTGCTCTCTTACTCCGGCGCAGCCCCCAAAAGGGGCTTGCTGGTTTGCTTTGATTTCCTACTACCACTCCAAGTGGTTTATTTCTTGTTTTTCTTCACCGGCTCACCCGTAAACGGGTCGATATACTCTACTAATGACATTTGATCGTATTCTAAATCTTCTTTCAACTGATTCTGAATTTCTTCATAAGAATACTTTTCAACATCAATTGATATTCTTTTATTTACAAAGCCATGGTCACCAATATCATATGAATTAATGGCTTCATCCCTTCCATATGCTTTGTAATCAAAATAACCTTCCATACCAGCAGCTTTAATCTCTGGAGCCAAACTGTTATTTTCAAACAATGTATATCCAAGTTTTTCTTCTGGATCTTTTACATTTTCATCAATCCAGTCTGGAAATCGTTCATATGGCACTTCATCGACCTGCAGACATACATTGGAGATTTCTAACGGAGAAGTAATATCCCTTGCATCACAATAATCCATCACTTTCTCATAATCCTGTTCTGGCAACTGCTTTAATTGAGCTACAGCTTGATTTAATTCATATATATCTTCATATTCACTGATTTCAAAATCTGCCTGATAATCAAAAATCGCCATGTCTGGATGATTTTCTGTAAGATGCAGCTGCTCTGTTAGGATTCTTTGTAATTCCTGTTTCTCAATCCCCAAAGTAATCCAACGTCCTTGATCCAATCCCATGTTATAACTTCTAAGATTTTGAGCGTAAACTTTAACATCCTTCATCTATATACCTCCTAAATTTCTAAATCTAATTCCATTTCCGATTCATTGATTACAATATCTGGCTGTTCATACTTTGCTTCTTTTGACAAACTTTCCTGATTTGCTTCCCAAAGATTTTCCTGCTTATAATTTCCATCCAACGCTTCAGATACTTGATGGATCAACTCTGATGTATCATAGTTTTTTGTTGGCATTCCATGTTTAATTTTATCTTGCAATTCTTCCACACTGCTAAAACCAAGCATTTCTGCTTCTGCTATTACTTCCTCTGGAAATACATTTTGTTTTTCTTTCTCCTGCATATCTGCTTCTTGTTGCTCGGGCAGAAATTCTTTGATGTTTTCTAAAAATTTTTCTTTTACCAATTGGTGACCTTCCACATCATCCGGATGCCTTAATTCACTTTTTTCGAGATATTTAACTCCCGCTTCAATGCTACCTGCTTTTACAGCTCGTTTTATTGCAACCCTTAATTTTGCATTTCCTGAATTACTTAGTTCCTCACTCTGTATCTCTGAAATTTGCTTCTGCTGCATATCATGTTGCTGCTCTGCCTGAAATTCCTGATAATTTTCTATCAAATAATCCGAAATTTCTGATGCATTATGGACGGCTCGGAATAATTCGTTTGGATCATTTTCCAAAACTGAAATCCATGAATGAAGATATGCCGCATGATCATTGATTGCTTCATCTGACAGCTTAATTCCCAAATCCATCTGTAAAAAGGCACTGCCAAATTCTGCATTTAATTCTTCTTTCGCATATTCCGGTGTTCCAAATTTGTTGACTAACGGCCGGTTTAAACGATCCGGATGCCCTGTAGAATGTGACATTTCATGAAGTGTTACCGCTAAAAACGCTTCCTGACTCTTAAAATAATCTCTTGGTGGCAACATGATCTTATCTTCTTTTGGTGAATAATATGCCCTGTTCTGCATTGATTCCACAATTTCACATTGACTAGAAGCAATGACTTCTTCGGCCAGTTTTAACATCTCATTTTTCTCCATCGGAATCACTTTAGGAATTGGGCCGATTCCATCAATCTGCTCTGCATTAAAAACTCTAAAAAAATTCACATATGGATTCCTGAGTTTTACTATCTTTTTTTCTAATTCACCATTTTCATTTTCCTCTTCAACAATCTTTGACCAGACCCATTTTTCCAACAGAACTGATTTTGCACCCTTTTTAATCCGATATCCCTGCTTATTAGCTTGCTTTAACGTCATCCAACGTGAATCTTCATATTTTCCAACTGCCGATGCGATTAGAAGTCTTAATAAATTAACTCCCTGGTATCTCGCTCCACTGATTGGATTGTTTGGCAGTCCATATGTACTCACAGAATCCCACATTTCTCGTACAGGTGATACACCATCTTTCATCTTTTGTATTAACTGATCCACAAGTTCTTGTCTTGATTCGCTTACAATCTGTGAAGCTGTTTTTCCCTTTGATTTTGCCATTTATTTTCCTCCTGACTAAGAAAAAAAGGCAAAGATCTGCATCTTGCCTTTATCATTTACATATTAGATTTTTTAAATTTTTTCAATGACTGCTCTGTTACTCCGAACGCTTCCAGTTGCCTAATATCTGTTATTTCCTCTCCTGTCAATTCATCTTCATCTACCCATTCAAGACCATCTATATTTTCTGGCCCAGCAACCATCTTCTGAATCCATGTCAGATCATTTGTTTTGACGTCCCAATTTGTTATACTATTTCTCATTTTTACCACCTGCCTCTCTATACTTAAGATATCTAAAGTATAATAATATTGTTTTTTTCAATGATATATTTTATTTAAATTACTATTGTCTTCTTAGGGTGACATTCATTTATACTAGAAAAGAACGTGTCGATCAAGATCCTGAATCATCTGTATTTTTTGTAAGATCCTGTGAAATCTATACTTCTTTTGGATATCTTTATATTCAGTTTTTGTTCTAATACTTACAATATAAAGATATATGTTGATAGCCTGAATGCTGTATGTATGTCGGATTAGTTTAACACATTTCCTTACAAAACTTTTTAATCCAAATTTCTCGATACAGATTCTTGCAAAAATAACTGTTTCTCCCTCTATGATCTGTTGTGATATACGAAGTAATTTCCGATAAATCAATGTCTTTATCACTCTTCGAAGCTTAAAAAAAGGAATCCTTAAGATTCCTGAAAGTCTTTCAACCGAAAAGTAAGTAAAAGCTTCCTGATCCGCATAATAAAATATGCAAGTACTAACTTTTCTAATTTTGTTATTTTCATACTTCGATATACTAAATGTAAACAATGATGCTTATACTCTGTTGTTACAATTACTTCTTCCATTTTCAAAAAATCCTGAAAAACAGAATTTTTTCTGACAACTTTTTTAATATCATTATCATTGAAAAGAAAATCTCTTTTGTCCTCTGGAGTTAAATAATATCGATTTGTAAATTGTTTTCCCATCGCTTTTTGTTCTGCTTTTACGATATAGCCTTTTTCCGCTAATTTGTTTGTCTGCCTTTGGATTGTACGTTCACAGTATCCTGTTTCATCTTCCATCGTATTTACTGCCGGATAGCAATAGCCTTTTTTATCCATACGGCTTAATAAATTTAAAAATACACTCTTGCCTGCCGTTGTAATCTCTGGATCAGCCATAACTTTTTTAAAACTTGTGAACATCTCCATACTATTTTTCTCCTAAAATCTTATTTAATCTTTTCTCCTGTATCCGGCTCAGTATTCTCTGCCGGCTGCATCTCCCAATCTGATGTATCCTTGGGTGCTTCTGTCATCTGCTCTTCTTCTGTCGTTTCTTCTGTCTGTTTTTTTTCTGTACTAACTTCTGTTGTTGTAACTGCAGATTGTTTTGTTTGTTTCTTTTGCGGTCGATTTACGATCACTGCTATTATGATCAACACAACCATTACTATCACAGCAACAACAAGTGATACTATTTTCCCTTGTCTCTGATTCATTCTCTCACTTCTTTCTGATTTTCAACTGCATAAATATAAGTCCTGTAATCGTTTTTCTCATAACTACAAGTAACAAACGTATACAATCGTTTCCTGATACTCTGATCTGGTAAATAACTAATAGATTGAATTCTTGATAGATAATTTTCTCTATCCTTTTTATTTTTGAATTCAATCGGTAATTTTTCTGGTTTGTTTGCACGTGCAGCAATTACTTTTAATGTCCTGGTCTCTTTTGGAAGATACAAAATAATCTTTTGATGCTTCTTCCAGAACGATCGATTTTTATATTTTACAAATGTTGCAAACATCGATCCATCTCTCATATGATGCCCATAAATAACATTATTATCTGACATGAAATCTTTTTTACATTTATAATCTAAAAAAATACAACCCGATGGATTGTACTTCTTATGGAATGTCCTATGTAAATATGTACTATTATCTTTTCCCTGAACGATCGGATAACTAACTTTTGTTCCTGGTACTTTAATCCAGGCAACAATGTCTTTATTCATTCTTTTAAGTTTCTTCCAATTGATAGATTTTTCTGTTTGTACTGCTTTTTGCAACGTATCATATTCTTTCTGTGCTTTTTTATATTTCCATTGATTAATCAAAATCTTACCTGCAAAAAAAGCGATTGCTGTAAAACATAGAAACAATAATATATCGCATATCCATTGTTTTATTTTGATATTATCCAAAACGGACCTCCTGCACTTGCACTACTATTTGATTCATTGACAATCAGATCTAAACTCCATGTCTGCTTTGTTCTTTGCCTTGATCCACAATCTGCTACAGTGATTTTCCCATCTTTAATTCCTGTTAATACAATAAAATGACCACCGCTTGTAAAATGTCCTGCAGACATAATTGCTACTACTAGTTTTCCTGTCTTCAATGCTTGGATAATCTGGGGCTTATTTTTTCCAACACCTTTACATTTCACACCATATTTTTTCGCTAATCCTGGAATAACATCATGCTTACTTCCTGCTCCTTTTACATAATATCCCTGACTTCCTGCCCATTGGCAAGTCTGCCTTGGTGTTATTTTCTTTCCAGAAAGCGTAGAGATGCATATTGCCATGCTAGTCGGTCCACAACCACTACTTCCTATTGTTGATGTGCTATACGGAAGACTTTCCCATGCGGCATCTCCCTGATTATAATAAACAACCTTTAGACCAGAATTTCCTTCCAACAAGGAAATCTCTGCCGAAGAATCCCCTGTTGCAATCGAATAGTATTTCATTACCTTTTCAGCATGATTAGGAGTCCCTTTTGCACCAGCCGGCATCATTGTCGCACTATACTCTTTACTAAGTGCCAATGTATACTTTCCACCATGCTTTTTTATCCAGGAAATCCAGCGATCCATCCCATAATTATAACCTTGAATTGCTACTTTTATATGATCGAGATCAGTTGGATCTTCAACATCCGCTTTTTTTAAAGCATCTCTTAATTCCTGCACTCCTGCATTGACGGAACATTCTCCATGTCCGGATGGGATCCCGTTCGGACTATGGCTATGTCCACCACTATTATTTTTTGTTTTTAAACAATAAAGACCATAAGCCCCCTCTGCCGCCTGCATTGGATCTGGTTCATTACCACTTGATTCTACCTGCATTAGTGCTAATGCCAAATCTACATATCCTGGAATCTTATATTTTGTACAATACTGAGTAACCATTGGTCTCCATTTTTCCACCTGATCTGATAATGGAGAAGCTGCTGTTCCAGCTGTTGTTCCCATATCAGAAGCTGCCAACATAGCTACAATAAAAAACAAAATAGGTATTAAAATAATGATCAATAATTTTTTTCTGTTTTCTTCATCCGCAAGGATACGCATTGCGAAATAAGCTTCATTCATTTATCGACCACCTGCTTTTCCAAAATATGCCCATTTATAATCCGGAATTTCAAAATTAACATGCAATCTCTTTGATCCAATCATAAACAATGCATGTCCTCTTCGTTTACTTTCCAGAAGCTCCCTTTCTGCTTCTGTCAGATTGTATAACTTATCAGTTTCTTCTAAGTTTTGTCCATCGGTTCCAAATAAAATCTTATAACATGGCGTATCAAGCAATGCCTGTCCATACATTTTAATTTTGGGATCCAAGAAATCTACAACACTATGGCTAATAATAAATAATCCAGCTTCATATTTTCTATCTCGCTTGGCCACATTTCGTAAGAACACTAAAGATTGTGGAACTTCTGGATCAATCATCAGGTAAGCTTCATCGCAGATTAATGCAACTTTCTCTGTTCGATCACTACTCATAATATTCCATGACCATGTCTCCAATAAGAAATATTGGGCTCTTTTCACATTGTTCGATGTAGACTGAAGAGAATATGTATCCAAAACTGTAATCTGTTTATCTGTTTGTAATGTTGTCGGTCCATTCCATAATGCACTGTCCGCACCATTTGCTGCATCTTCTAAAAATAATGCTAGATCTTCATATATATTTTCTGTTTCAATTTTTCCTTCTTCTTTTGATACACTAGCCTTTTCCAACAATTTATTATACATATCTGATAAAATCGGAAAATCTTCAGGTTTTAACTTCTTCGCATCTGTGTTCCAATCAATATCAAAATCTTTGTATAATTCAATCAACGTCTTTTTTAAGACTGCTTTATGTTTATCCGTCAAAGATGGAATATATAAAGAAAAGAAAATCTCTAAATGTTTAATATAAAGAGCTAAGTCTCCAAGACCATTTCCCTCATCCTTATCATAGTAATCTGTAAGTCCTGGTTCTGTTTCATCTAATTCATCATTTTTTGGAATTGGCATTATGTGTAATGGATTTACACGTGCTTCTGGTGATCCCCCTGCATCTAACCAATTGCCATTTAGATTTTTACAAAAATCTTTATATTCACTTTCCGGATCAATAAATATCAGTTTTGTTCCTAGCATAAATTCTGACAAAGTAATATGCTTCACTGCCGCACTTTTACCACTTCCAGGGACCCCCATAATAACAAAGTTAGAATTTGTTCGATCATTTTCACGCAGCCAAAAGTCTAGCACAACTAGTCCTCCAGTTGCATCCTTTGCAACATAACAACCTGCATTATCATTCAGTCCTGAAGAACTAAACGGGAATCCACCGACAAAAGTTCGAAGCGGCATAACACGATTTGATACCTCATTTAATAATGGATTTTCAATATAAAATGGTGCAACATGCTGTAATGCATGTTTTTGCATCAATGTAAGTGGTCTAACTTTCAGATTGGTCATTGCACATGTTCCACGCATCTTCTGTTCTACTTTTTTTAAAGATTCTTTATCTATTGCCATTGGAATTAATGTTCCTGCCAATTCTCCAACAACTTCTCCATTTTCATCGATTTGCTGCAGCAATTTCATTCCATCTTTTGCACCTTTTTCTGCTCGTTGTTGCTTCAATCGATCTTTTGCTGTTCTTGCCTGTCCTGATAGCATTGTTATATTCTTGTTAATACTCTCCAGGATTTCCCCTTGGTTGGGCGTAAAAGTAAAGGAAACTGCTGTTGATGGAATATTCGTAATACGTGTTAACCATCCATAATTTGGAGCAGGTGGATATTTTATCATACCGTATCCTTTACAGTAGTTTTCTCCTAATGTAAAATTATTGGATTCAAATTTCAATGCGATCGGCGAAATAACATTTAATAAAGAAGCATTTTCTTCCATTTTCTGTTTCTTAGCCATCATATCACTCCTTTTAATATTGGTATCGATGCATCTGTCATCTCATCTTCAATTGATACAACTGCCGGATTATTCACAAGGTTACATAAACGAACAATATCTTGATCCTTTAGGATTTCTGTTTTAATTCCAACCGCCTCAAAATGCTCTGCAAATTCACTAATTCTTTTCTTTAGATCTCTTTCCACATCTTCTGCAGCTTTCATAGAAAAGTAAAAAAAGAACTGTCTTTCTACAATTTCATCTCCAAATGTGAAATCAGATAAATTTTCCATTTCTTTTCTAAGTAACTCTCTTCGATATGGATCACTTGTCTCATTGCGGAGATGAGCATACGATTCCAAAAGAGGCTGCATATCTACCGGACGTGATATCGCAAGAAAATGAAATGGTTCTTTTTCAACTGATAGTTCTGCCGTCAGCTGCTTCACTAACGTTTCTTTTTCTCTTTGGGATAGCAATCCTACGCTGACTGGTAGTATCTTAATATAACCAATTACATATCCATCTCTTGTATACAGAGAATTATTCTGGATATTCAATACATTCGTAAATTCCTGGGCAGTTATTTGTTCTGCTGTAAGTTTCTTCTTTTTTTCTTTTTTCTTCATGTACTGCTCCTTTATTTTCTCTTCTTTCTCATTGTTTCTTCCATTAATTTTGCTCTGTTAGCTTTCTTCGCAGCCAATTGATGATAGGCTTGTGAAAGTGGGCAAGTAGAATCCAAGAATAAAGGGGATTTATCAACATATTCTTTTCCGTTATAAATAACCCTTTCGAACCCCAGTGCAAATAATTCCTCGTTCGTAATTCGAACCTTTATTGTTTTGTTTGACATTTTTTCTATTCTCCTTTATTTCTATTTTTCCTTAGTCATTTATTTATCCCCACATTTTTCATTCAACCTTATAATCAACATTGAATTCTTCCTTTGTATGATTTTTAGAATTCTCTGTTATTGTTTTAGGCTGATGTGTTGTTACACGTTTTTTTTCTGTCGTTGTTCGTTTTTTTTGTGTCGTTTTTACTGTTTTTCGGACCTTTTTTACCGTTTTTTTCTTTTTTGCTGTTGTGTTCCGCTTTTTTGTCGTTCCAACTTTTTTTCTTGTAGATGTCGTAATATTTCTTCTATCTATTGTTGTCTTCTGTGTTGAAGATTCTGTCTTTTTTTCTGTTTTTCTTTCTGTCGATGCCTTTTTTTCTTGTGTCGTTGCTGTTTCTGTCGTCACTTCCTCAGTTGCTGTCTGCGTTGTTCCCTGTGTTGTAACCTTTTCTTTCTGTATTTCTTTTGTTAAATGCTGCTTCTTTTTGCCTGCATTTATATTTTTCAATACAATAGAAAGTCCAAAGAAAACCAATACAATGCAAAAAAGCAGAATCATAATAAATCCTGCTTTTTTCATGTTAATTTTGAATTTTTTTGACTTCTTCTTTTTTTCTTGTTTTTTGATTTCTGAAACTATTTTACTATTTTGTTCAACTATACACTCTTCTTCAATCTTAGTATTCTCTGTATCTAAAATTGTGTTTTGACTCCCAAGTAACTCTCTAAAATCCTCAGTATGATCATTTTCAAATGGATTATCAATACTAATGCGTATGTGCCTATTTTCATCATGCAGAATCAATTCTCCCTCATCTGATTCACACCATATTTGTATATCGCACTGTTCAAACATCTTTTCTATTGGATCTTCTTCACAAAAAGAACAGATTGTATAAGCCACGCCGTCTTTTCCACTATTACATAGAAATGAAATATCATTCCACTTATATATGCCATTTTCTCCTATTAACCCATAGTTTGATGACAGTTTTGGAAGTATTGCTTTTTTTACATTTGTTGTTATTTCACAAAAGCATAAATTTTTCTCTGACTCTGAAAGTGTCTTCACAAAATTAATTGCTGCCAATACTGCTGTTTCTCTATCCTGCGATAAAAAACCTATCTGCATTTCCTGCTTTTGAACATCTATCTTTGGCTTTTCCGAGATTTTTAAGATCTTTCTTAATGATTCAAGAATATTTTCATTCTGATCAACAATTTCTATTCCTTGCAAATCTAGAAGTTCACTTTTATCTCGAACAATCAAAATTATCTTTATCTCCGGAAAGCTATTTTGAAATTCTATCAGATCTTTTGAATTTTCCAATGCTACCTGCTCAATTATAATTGCTTCTGGCTTCATTGTATCGATGCTGATATATTCTCTTTTGATAAAATCTGTCAGCCTGCAATTCCATACAATATAATTCCGATGAAGGACATTCAGTTCTGATCCAAGATATTCTAATTCCTGTGTAATTAAAAACAGAATCATTCTTCTACCTTCCATTCATCTTTATATTTATATAAATATACTTGTTGCTCTTTAAGGTATGCAATAAACAATAATACAAATGCTCTCATCGAAATATTGCCCTCCAGTCTTGTATTAAACCCTATACATGCTGTAATTCCAATCATGATCGTTAACACTACAATTGATAGATCCCGAAAAATTCCATACAAGATAATTGAAAAAACAACTACAAATGCTGACATAAAGATTGTGAGATATAATTCTTTTTTCCCAAACCCAGGAAAATATTCATGCTGAGCCGTCACATACGTTGGTATGTATAAATCCTCTTTTTCTCTTTCTTCCATTAATTTTTTCCTCACTTTCTACTGATAATATTTTAAAATACTATCTTTCAAACTATAAATCAATGTTGTTAAAATCATAAATAAGATAACGTTTCTACCTCTTCGAAAGTTAGTTTCTTTTGAATCAGGGTCATTAATCGTACTAAAAATCAAAGTTATAATTCGAAAAATTCCTCCTGCGTTAACTAAAATCATAAAAGCTTTAATTAAATCTGTAATTGTATTCATTTTTTCTCCTAATGTGCAAATATTCGTCTAATATTTGAAGCAACTTGTAATTTTCCTGCCAATCCACTACCTTGATTCGCAAACAGATAATCCTGAATTAACTTCGGTCCTTTTAATGCCAATGATCCAAATGCTACAGACCAGATTACATGCCCGGTTAATAATAAAGCCATAGCTAATCGAAGCAAAATAATCTGCAATGTACAAGTAAATCCCATCTGCAGAAACTTTTTCCCAGCAATCTTAAAAGATCCACCGTCACTATCCATAAGTCCTACACTTAAAAGTGGAATAGCAAATTTTAAAACCATTAATTCTGCACCATTCTTAATTATCTGTATATATATCAAAAAGATTATAATTAAAAATATGATAAGCAATAGAACTGTCGTTATTCCATTTCCAAATAATGTCAACAAAAATTGATCTTTAATTGCTTCTATTTCTCCCTTACTTCCAATCGCCGTTAATATTGCTTTTGTAAAGGTTTCGAAAATATTGACAAGTGGTGTATATAATCCTAAAAATGTAACTGAAATTGCAACCGCCTGACAAAAGCCTATTAAAATATGAATTGGATCATGATCTGGATCTCCATCCGATTGCAATATATAAATTGAAAAACCCTTTTGGACAAATTTTAATATCAGTAATGCAATTGCATATTTTAATATCACTGCATTAACTTTGCTTAGGCTTAAACCCTTAATTAAATGCTTTGTACTGATGTAATTTTGGCAATTTAATGCTATATCCATTAGATCAACAAGGAATTTATTAATCAACTTAACAGCATCCTTCGCGAGATCTTCTAAAAAATCATTGAATAAGCTTTTTAACATTTAAGACCTCCTGATATTTTCTATTTATAGTAAGATAAAATTGTTGGAACTAGTGCAACAACTGAAACAACCAGAACCATACAGACAAGGATTATAAATATTCTTTTTTTATACATTTTGGTATCCACATCATCTGCCATTTTCATGCGGATTAGATTATAGATAATCATTACAATTCCAATCACAGAAGACAATCCAATCAATGGTGTCTTCATATCATTTAACATGCTTTTAGTTCCAGTAAATAATTTAGAACTTCCAATACCACCTGCATATACATGATTTTGTGCCATCAAAAAACAGGTAATCATATTCATCATAATTACCGTAATTTTTCCTCTAAGTTTCATTAATTTGTTCTTCATTTTGTTTCTCCTTGTTATTTTTTTGCAGCCTTGGCCGCTTTTTCTTTTTGTTGCTTTAATATTTGTGCATCAATGTGTCTTTTCCACACATTCCAAATTCCCCATAATTCCATTTTTGAATTATGGGGACGTTCATTTTTCTTATGCTCTTCTGCTTTTTTTTGTCTCAACCGATTATTATGCTCTTCATCACCCATACCTAAAAATTCATTCATCGCATATTGTGATAAATCTGGGGCATACATAATCGCCGGATCAGAATCTGACATAACCAAAGAATATGGCCTTTGCAGCTTGCCGATCCGGACACAGTAATGGCCGTCCCATTAAATTAGAACTTTCCCCATCACTTCCACCATTTCTAAATGTACCTGACGGAGTATTATTGCTTTTTGAATAAGAACGTGTTGTATAGTTTCCTAAATCTTCAGATATTTTCTTCTTTGTAGTCGGATTTGGACTTCGAAGATAAATCTTAATATCAGCGTTATCCTGAATAATCTGTGATACTTTTTCTCCATATACATCGTCCAACTGAGCATATGACTGGATAAACATAAAATGTCTGATTCCTTTTCCTGTTCCAAATGATGTTTGTTGTCTCATATTCGTAATCTTGGTAAAGTTTCCAATTTCATCGTCTACAAATGTCCATCTTTTTGGAATACGTCCACCATACTTTGCATCTGCTAAGTAATCAATTTGATCTGATAATTGACGAAGTACCAGACTCGCCAATGGGAAATATGTTTTGTCTCTTGCTGGCAGACAAAGATAAACGATTACTTTCTTTCCTTCTTCTATCAGCTTTTCAATGTCAAAATCACTAGCATTCGTCATTTGGTTAATCGCAGGAATTGTCAACAATTTCAATGTCATAATTGCTGATACATAAAAAGAAGATCTTGTTCGCATAGCTGCAACCTTTGTCGCTGCTAACAAGATCTTTGCTGGATGATCCTCTGGAAGAGAATCGATATAAAATTGTAAAGGCAGGGCTCCTCGATATTCTGAACACATTTCAGTGATAAAATAAAACACGTTGGTCAAGTTTTGATATTCTGGATGATCCTGATTATCATAGCAAACAGCCATAATTGATGCCGCTAACGTCGCTGCTTCTCCATCATTCCAAAGCTTATCACCATGCTCTGGTGGTTCTCCTACTAGCTGACTTACCAGACTCCATGTTTCTTCAATTGCTCGAGATATATCTTTCCTTCGGAGTGTCTGAACTATTGGTTCAAGAAAATTTTTTCGGTCTGACTCATAAGGATTTATAAAATTAATACAAATCGTTTCATATCCGCACCTTTTGGCTGTATCTTCCGTATAATCTCTTATTTCTCCCTTCAAATCTGGTATAAAAACATTCTCTCCAGCAAGTATCAGCATAGTTATCGTTTCTATAACCACATTTCTTGTCTTACCACTTCGTGTTGCTCCAATAATAAGTGCATGTAAATCTTTTGTAATCAGATATATTTTTTCTTTTATTTTCCTTGAGAAAAAGGATTTTTTGATATCTTCTTTTCCAATTACTAATCCACCTGCAGGGATATGTTCTTTTCCTTCCATTAGTTTTTTTGAATCAATAATAACTGAATCAAATACCTGATCAAATTTCTCATTTGGCAACCATTTTGCTGTACCATGTTGTCCCTGTCCCACAGGCACTGGTGTATGAATTTCAGGTGTAATCTCTATCATATCAACCTTAAAAGATGATTTGCCACCAACTAATAATGTTATAATTCCCAATAATAAAATAACAAAAAAGAAGATCGTAAACATTCTTATCTGTTCATTATTTGAAATATATTGCTTCATAGCGACTGGATCAGTCACAAATTTTATCTGCTCTGGATTTTTTAATGTACTATCTAAAAAAATTGCTGTAAATGCACTTGCATAAAGTATTACAAAAGATAATCCTATAATTCCAACAATCCTGATTGCACGTCTTTTAAAGAACATCACAATCGGATTACTTTCTTTTTTTACCACTTAAACACCTTCTCTCTATCTTTCCCAATCCATTCCATGTCCTTTCGCCTGTTCTCTCTTCCACTCATCAATCGATCTTACAGAGTGTTCATGTAAGTTCGTCTGATGTGGATATGCATTATCCTCAGCCCCTTCTATTATTGAAAATAATAAAAACAGCTTATCTAATTTCTGTAGTTCTACAACATTTTTAGCATCATATTTTCCTGAACGAATTCTATTAAGTCTTTCTTCATTCCTTTTAAATTTTTCTTCTAATCCCTCTTTCGTATATTCTTCATTTGGATAAAATGATCGATTACGCACTGGTTTATGTCCATCTTTCCAAAAAGTTATATATTTGTGATCATCATTCCATTGAACATGATAATCATTCTGTTCCATCAACTGAATAAATTCTTCTTTTGATGTGGCAGTATTAGCTACATCTCTTACAATAAAAAATGTTTCTGTTCGATAACTTAATGACTCAGATTTTTCATCTGGTTCTTTATTTTTATGTCTTTTATAGTTTTCTCTAAATCTTTCACGCATTGCCTCCTTTGTATAATTTCCTGGATTTTCAAAGATTCGGTTTCTCATTTTTTTGCCATCGGGATTTGTAAACAATACATATTTATATTCATTCTTCCATCGTACCTGATAACCTTGCTTATTCATTAGCCAAAAAAATTCCGTATGATTCTCAGCAACCTCTAATGCTGCATCTACTGCCATTTGTGTTTCTTTCTTCCAACTAGTTCCATTTCTCTCTGCATCCCTTTGGGCTGGAGATTTACTTTTGGCAACTTCTTTTTCTGGAAGGATTGATAAGCCATGTTTTTTGCATAATCGATCGGAAACTCTCCGTAAAATTTTCAAGTCTGCTAACTGCCATTTATGGCCATCTTCCACATTTACTGTATTCAGTATAAAGTGCGTATGAATATGATCCTTATCTGTATGAACAGCATAAGAAATCTGAAACCCTTGAAAATTTTTTTGCTTTACAAATTCATCTGCAATCTGCTTTGCCAGTTCTGGGGTAACTTCTCCAGGTTTAAACGATTGTATGTAGTGCATACACATTCGTTTTCCTTCCTGATCCTTCCCCCATAATTGTTTTGTCAGCATAAATTCATCATATGCATTTTCCGGATTCATCAGAAGGGTTCCACCCTGTAATTCTGATCTGGTTTTTTCAGGATCATGAACATAGTCAAGAATATATTTCATTTTACTCTTGGTATCATATTTCATATACTTTCCACTCTTATCCTGGGCCTGAATCACAGTCGCCATGATTTATCACCTCACTTATTTCACTTAGTTTTGAATAAGTCATTTGCAGCATTTCAAAACATTCGGTAAGATCAACACTGGTAATTCTTCCTTCATGGGCCAACATAACCAATTGGTTCAGATTATTTCCTACCCTTGCTACCTGTAGATGTAAATCTTGAATACCAGAAACGACAATAATAGGATGATCGGAAATCGCCTTTCTAACATAATCCGAAAAATTCATCCCTGTATCTTTCAAAGAATCCAGTAATTTCTGTTCCTCTTCTTTGCTTATCCGGATTGTTTTTCTTCTGTCCTTCATCCTTTTCTACCTGCCAACTGTTCATTAAAATCTTTATAGCCATCAAACGGCGATTCATCCCAAATATCGTATGACTTCCCATAGAAGTCTTTTAATTTTTCTGTCTGATTTCTTCCCCATTCATCGTTGTCTAAGTGTAAAAATATTCTCTGAATGTCATAATGTTTTACATATTCTTGCAGTGACGTATCCGCAAGACAACAAAGTGCTACATGATGATCTTTGATTGCATCTGGATATAATGTTAAATAACTCATCATGTCAATCGGACTTTCATACACATGTAACATCTTGTTTTCACCAGATCGATGAAATGCAAATCTTTTATCACTTCCTCGTGTTTCTCCTTTAAATGCTTTACTTGTCATGGTTCCCCTGATTGCCGCATGTCTTGGATTTCCATCATAATCGTATCCAACAAATACGCAACTATGGTATTTATTTTCATATAGCATTTTTTCTTTTATGAACTGATCAACTACCCATCGATCAATCTTTCTTGTTTTAATAAGATATGCATAAATATGTCGAAAGCTATCTGATCGCTCTGGTAAAGAAAATTCTATTTCTTTTTCTTCTACAGGTTCTCTTTTATATGTATCCAATCCTTTGATACCTAAAAGATATGACACTGATTCAATGAATGTACACTGATGAATAAACATCACTAACTGAATTGGCCCACCACCACAATTATTCTCTCTGCTCATATCTGCAGAAAAACAGTGAAATGCATTCTTCATAGGTGTAATATACAAACCACCATATCCAGGTACTTTATATGTATTTTTTCTTTTTTCTAATTTCAAATTTAATTCTCTGGCAACTCCAAGAATGTCTCTTTGATCAGCTTCTGCAATCTGTTCCCTAGAAAATCTTTGTCTTCTCATATATATGCTCTCCTTCCTTTAAATTTTAGAAATCAAAAAAGCACAGAATTATTTCTGCACTTTTCTAATTTCTAAAATACTCTTTTTGTCAAATACTCTTGAAATTTCGTTAAATATTCTTTGGGAAATTCTCCACAGCCGCCATCTAATATGATCTGCACTGCTTTTTCTTTCGAATACGCCGGCTTATATACTCTTTTACTTCGAAGTGCTGTATAAACATCTGCTAAAGCTACTACCTGAATCCAATCTTTTATTTCTTTTCCTAAAAGATTATCTGGATATCCTGATCCATCATATCTTTCATGGTGGTGTCTGCATATTTCATAGCTATATTTGTTCAGCTTTTCCGTTGTTATCCCTTCTGGGAATCTCTGGGTCATCGCTGCACCTACTAATGGATGTTGCTTTACTACATTCATTTCTTCATCCGTCAATTTTCCATTTTTATTTAAAATTTCAATTGGTACTTTTATCTTTCCAATATCATGAATCGGTGCCAAATGCGCTACTGACGCAATTTCTTCATCCGTAATCCCGTATTCTGGATATTTTTTCTGCAATTGAAGATATACCTGTTTCGTATAGAAACTGATGTCATCTTGGTACCCTACTTCAACTAAATGATTATGATTCAATACAGTAGTTAAAAGTGATACCATATCCCAATACTGCTTTGTCATATCTTGTTCTTTTTTTATGAGTTCTCGTTCCATCTTTATAACTGTGTTCTGGACAATTTTCTCATTATGTAAGGTAATAATTGCAGTATTCTCATTTGCATCTATATATTTTTTTGCTTCCATCCAAACATATGCATTCTTATCTTTTCCAGTAATTCTGCGATACGGAAGATCTTTTTCCTCACATCCATCAACTAGTCTTTCTTCTAATCCTTCACTTGATAAGAAGTCATGAACCATTTTTTTATCAGAAGTATACACATATCTTTCTATATATTGATTTATGAACTCTTCATAACTTTTTGTTTTCCTTACTTTCTCGTACACTTCACGGATATGTGAATACACACACTCGTAGCTTTTTTCCTTTAAGTTCAGTTTTAATACAACATAAAATCGTCCAAAATATTCATCTTCTCCAGGGCGAATAACGTCTGAAACCTTTACACTCTCTAATTTATTATTGTATGTATTCTGCAAACTCAACAATATTTTATGTATCTTGCAGGTATCTTCTAAATTTCTGGAACAAAATCGATCTTCTTCCAAACAACGATTAATTGCCATTGTTTCCTCTACGCACGATATAATATCCATTAAAGAAATGTTCTCCGGTTGTTTTGCCAGCATATAGCCACCATTTGTACCTTCACAGGCAGTGACTATTTTTGCATTTTTCAGTTTTTTCGCTATTTTAGGAACATAATTAGCAGAAACATTTAGCTTCCGTGATAATTCTGATGTAGATACCATCCGTTCCTGTGCTGCTAAGTAACACACAATTCTAATTGCGTAATCTGTTGAATTTTTTAGTTGCATCGTTATCCCTCTAATCTAAACCCTGCAAGGTCTTAGTTTGTATCAAAAAAATACTATCCTCTGTAGCAGTGATTCTTTTCCTGAAATATTTTCTCATCAGTTTCCCAATTATACAGATTGAAACCGGTTAATATAATGTACAATCAATGAAAATATTTATCCGTTTTTTTGTAAAATCTGTTCCATTGTATCGATATTCTCCATTAATATCTTTTTATGAACTTCGTTCAAAAAAAAAAGAAACCATGCCTCAACACGATTTCTCTTTCTTTTTCTATTCTATTTCTTTTAACATTTTATAAATAAT
>ERZ827496.2296-NODE-2296-length-19480-cov-40.405714_pt1 | contig 19480 bp, 10 predicted proteins | sample MGYA00519769_ERZ827496 | MGnify/ENA primary metagenome ERZ827496 (study PRJEB31778, sample SAMEA3449327) | human gut metagenome | biome: human gut; feature: human-associated habitat; material: faeces | place: United Kingdom | collected 2010/2012 ...
TCGCATAACCTTCGCTGCATACCTGCCTACACACATCAAATCCCTACGGGATTTTCCATTATTTTGGTTTGTGTTTTTTTGGGGGGTGGGGTGGAGATTTTTTTTGTGGTGTGTAACTATGCTTTACATTTTTTTGTACCTTTATGCCGATAAATAACTGATAACAATTTTAATACACTTTGACATGAAAAAGAATCTACTTTTGGTGATGATGGCTATGCTATCAGCCATTGCCTCATTTGCTGTTACAGATGGGCAAAAGTATGAGCCAGTGAATGGCTACAATTTAGTGAATCAGTGGATTTACGACCGTGTTCACACCACCACATTCATTCGTGATGCGGCGTGTAATACGCGTGCCCGCACTGCTGTGATGAATGAGGGCATCATTTATGTGGCGCGCAGTGAGGAAAAAGCAGTGGTGGTGGGCAATGATACACTTTCGCAATCGGTGATTCACCGCTTTAAGGTAGCCGACGGATCTCCACTTCCCGACCTCGACCTTACGCTCAACGGCACGCCTTACACCGCTTTCTTGGGTGTGGCAAGTATTGGTCGCGACAACTTTGACCACGTTTGGGTGGCTCCGATGACCAGCAATGTGGCTACCGAAATTCCTATTTACATGGTAGATACCCAAACGGGTGCAATGACGCTTGTCTTTCGCTTGCCAAAGGGCGATAAACTGGAGCGTACCGACTACCTCGACGTGATTGGCGACATCACTCGTGAAAAAGCCGAATGTAATGTGATGACCATCGGCAACAACACCGGTGATGCTGGTAGTGCTACCTGTTATCGTTGGCACGCCAACCAGGGTGCTGAGGAATTTGAAGGAGGCTTTGAGGGCGACAACTCTATCGAATTTACCGCTTTCTATCCCGAAACAAAAACCGGTTTTAGCCTCGCACCTGTTGTGAAGATGGTTCTCGGCACTACTGATGAAGATCGCTATTCTGGCGAACTATTCTATATCGACTGCTTCGACTCTGCCCCTGTGCTTTACGATGTGAGTGGCTCGTTGATTGACACTTTTGAAGAAGTGCCACACGAACTCCAACCACAACTCACCGCCAATGGTATGGCTGAATTTACTATCGATGGCAAGAATATGTTCACCTATGTGATTGCCGCTTACGATGGCAATGGCCACGGTTGTCAAGCCAATATCGTGGAGCTGGGCGAAGGCATGTCGCTGGGTGGTATGAAGAAATACTGGCAAATTCCTGCCGACAGTCTCGGTAAGGTTAGCGACACCGGATTGCGTATTCACTGCCTCAATGTGGATGTGGATAAGGAAAATGGTGATGATGTAGCCACAATCTTCACCTTTAAGGCTTACAACGGCATGGGCGTGTATAAAATGGGCAAAAATGTGGGTGGCTCTGAGCAACCAGGCACTAAGGGCGATATCAACGCCGACGGCGTGGTTAACGTATCTGACGTTACTGCTCTTATCAACAAGATTCTCGGCACTGCAACTTACGCAGACGCTACTTGTGATATTAACGCCGACGGCGTAGTGAACGTATCCGACGTTACCGCTCTGATTAACATTATCTTGGCAGGTAACTAAAAAAGAATTTAGAAGTTAGGTGCGGTGATTAAATCCATCTAACCATCTCATCAAATATCTCCCCCTGTGTGGCATCCTCCACACAGGGGGATTTTTTTCACCCCATAGCATAACGAGGAATGAGAAATTCCGTTAGGAATTTGATGTGTGTAGGCAGGTATGCAGAAAAGATGTAATGGAGCGAAGCGAAATGGAATCTTTTCGAAATGCCTGCAATAGATATGTCAGTATTATGCATTCCAGCGGAATGCGACACCACCAGAATCTATTGATGGCGAAATCGCATCCCGCTGGGATGCGTATTTGTTATGCGATATTTGCAGGCATTTCGCTTCGGTTATGCTCCATTTCGCTTTGCTCATTTCGCATAACCTTCGCTGCATACCTGCCTACACACATCAAATCCCTCCGGGATTTTTCATTGTTATGATTCGGTTTTTGATTCGTGCGTTTGTGGGTTTTCTGGGGGAATTGGGGTGGGGTAGGTGTTTTTTTTTGGTGGTGGGTAGCTGTGCTTTGCACTTTATTTTGTATCTTTATGCCTACAAACGACTAATGACGATTTTAATATACATTGACGTGAGAGAAAATCTACTCTAAATAGCCTCTCCCAAACCCACCCCTGAAGGAAAGGTCTTTTTGATGGGCTTTTGATGCTTGTGTGGATTTTTTTGATGGTCTCTTACAATCTGAGAAATTTATATAATCATTTTAAAATGAAAAAAACTATACTATCTATGCTTTTAGCGGCCGCGGCAAGCGTTTCTGCCATGGCTGCCGACACCTGGTCGCTTCAGGGAACTACATTTACAGTTGATACGCTGTTTCACAATCAAGTGGGTCCTGGCACCACCTCCACATCGCTTTGGTTTAGAAATCCAGCCAATGGTGATGCGCTGCGTGTGTTCTATGCCACAATGGACCTGACCAACCCTTATTTGAAACTCCGTGGCGTGTGCGCTACCGACAAGGTTGCCGGCAACGAAACCATTTCGGGCATGGCGAAGCGCAAGTCGAAGGCTGGCGAACGCTATTTTGTGGGCATAAATGCCGACTTCTTCATGACTTCGGGTACGACCAACCGTGGTGTGTCGAAGGTGGGTACCCCAGTCGGCTCTACCGTGGTCGATGGCGTGATTTACCGTGCACGCAACAATGCGCGCACCTTCAAAAACTTTGTGGTTGACACCAAGGGCTCGGTGTATGTGAATCCTTTCTTCTTCGGTGGTTCGGTTGAGGCTCCAAATGGCAAGAAAGCCACTTTGGGCGGCATCAATGTGAACGCCAACGAAAAATCGGCTTCCAACCAAAACAAGGTCACTATCTACAACGACCTATATTACGGCGCAACTGCCGAAACTGGCGCTGGTTGCGAGGTGGCTGCCGTGCTGGTGGAAGGTGAGAAATTCGAAACCGCAAAGCCATTTAAAATGAAACTGGTGGGCAACCCAAGTACCGCTGGCGATATGGACATTGCCAAGGGTGGATATGTGCTTCACGGCCATGGTACTGCCGCCACGTTCATTTCCGAACTCCACGAAGGCGACATCATCACCGTTTCGCCATCATGGACATTTGGCGACCTCTCGGTAGAGCCTTACCAGGTTATTTCGGGTAATCCTAAGATTTTGGAAAATGGCGAAACCCTCCAGAGCGAAGGCGACCGTGGCGATGCAAGTGCGCGCCACCCACGTTCGGCTGTGGGATATGGTGATGGTGGCAAGAAGGCTTACTTCCTGGTGGTTGACGGCCGTTCGCCCATTTCAAGCGGTGTTCGCACCACATGGCTTGCCGACATCATGCGCTATGCTGGCGCGACCGACGCAATGAACGTTGACGGTGGTGGCTCATAGGTGCTCTACACCAGCACCCTCGGTGTTCGCAACAAGCCAAGCGATGGTAATGAGCGTGCCGACGGTAACGCGTTCTATGCCGTAAGTTCTGCGCCCGACGACGACGCTGTGGCAAGTATCCGTTTCGTGGACTTCGCATTGCACTCACCAAAATATGGCGTTTACACTCCAAAATTCTACGGCTACAACCAATATGGTATGCTCGTGAATACCGATGTGAAGGGCGTGACCATCTCTTGCCCCGAATCACTCGGCCATGTGATAGGCGACACCACTTTCTATGCCGACGGTACCGCGCGTGAAGGCGCACTCACTGCCACATACCAAGGCGCTACCGTTTCGATGCCAATTCAGATTCTTGATGGGGTGGACAATATCAAAATAGCCAACGATTCTATCATCACCAATGGCTACAAGGAATACACTGTGGACGTGCAGACCACCATCGGCGAGAATGTGATGAACATCAGCCCATTGGCCCTCACTTGGAAGAGCCTTGATGAGAGCATCGTCAGCATTGGCGAGCACACCGGCGTGCTGAAAGGTTTGCGCAACGGCAAAACCCAAGTGGTGGGTGTGCTTGGCGAAATCTGCGACACCATGCAAGTGAGCGTGGAAATTCCTGAGGCTCGCGTGATGCCAATCGACCCAAACCTCGACATCACTACTTGGAAACTCAGCCAGACTGGTGGTAAGGACGTGGTGGCCACAGCCGTAGGCAATGGTTTCGATTACACTTACACAGGCGTGTCGGGCCGTAGTCCAAAAATCGTGCTCACCAAGACCTTTCGCTTGTGGAGTTTGCCCGATATGATTCGTGTGCGCGTCAATCCTGGAGAGGCACCAGTGAAAAACTTCGTGTTTGGTCTGCGTGCTAACGGAGGCAGTATGATTTACCACACCATCACCCCAGCGGCTATCACAGCTAACAAGGAAATGGTGGTTGACCTGCCTACTGCCGACTGGTGCACCGCTACCGATATGGCTAACTATCCCATCTCGCTGATTTCTATCCAACTCAATATGAACGCTTCGAAAGCTGGGCAGGTGTATGACATGCACTTCCGTGGCTTCGAAACCGTGTATCTCGACGCTCCCGAAGCCCCATCGAAAAAGGGTGACATCAACGGTGATGGCGAAATCAACGCCAGCGATGTGACAGCGTTGATCAACAAGATTCTCTCCCTCGCCGACTACGCCGATGTCATGTGCGACCTCGATGGCGACGGTGAAGTGAACGTAGGCGACGTGACTGCACTGATTAACTTGATTTTGAAATAATTGTCCAATAATCCCTCAGCCCCTCCTATGAGAGGACAGGGATGAGTTTTCCCTTCTAAAATAAATAACATTATCCAATCAATGAAAAGAATATTTACTGCTTTGATGCTCGTTGGTGCTGTGGCACTTGGAGCAAATGCGAAAGGATCATGCGATGTGGCAGGCACTGTTTACTCGGTCGATACCACTTTTCACGCTTACATCGGACCGGGTACCACACAAACCTCAATGTTGCTTCAAAGTGGCAACAAGCACTTGCGTGTGTTCTACACCACAGTGGATTTGACCAATCCTTATGTGAAAATCCGTGCGGTGAGTGGTACCGACATGATGGCTGGCGGCGAAACCGTTTCGCAAATGTGTGAACGTAAAACAGAACCCGGACAACGCTATTACGTGGGTGTGAATGGCGACTTCTGGCTCACCAGTGGCACCACAGGCCGTGGACAGTCGGTGGTGGGTACACCTATCGGCACCTCAATGGCTAAGGGTGTGGTTTACAAGGGTGTGAATGGCGTGGAAATTCAATACACCATCGACGCTAACCAAGTGCCCACTATCGGTTATGTGAACTTCGGTGGCACAATCGTGGGCGCAAACGGCACTGTGAACATTGGTGGCGTGAATACCGACACTCCAAACAATACCGTAGGCATCTACAACCCCACTTATTTCAAGGGCACCAACCAAAGCAATGTGACTGAGGTGCAGGTGCGCTATGTGGATGGCGACAACTCGTTTGCCTTTGGCAAGCCTTGCAAACTGGAGGTGGTGAACACCCCAAGCGCTGCTGGCGACATGGACGTGCCAGCACAAGGCTTGACCCTCTCTGGTAGAGGTTCTGCCGCTGCTTACATCGCTGCGTTGAAGCCTGGCGACCAGCTTACCCTCACTCTCAATGCCACCATCAACGGCGCAGATTTCACCCCATCAGAAATTATTTCGGGTAACCCATCGGTGCTCGTTGGTGGTAATGTGGTGTATAATGGCGATACCTCTGTTCACCCTCGCACCGTGCTCGGTTATAGCCAAGACGGCAAGAAAGTGATTTTCTTGGTGGTTGACGGCCGCTCACCTCTGAGCGACGGCGCTACCACTCCAGCCCTCGGATCGCTGATGAAGTATGCTGGCGCATGGGACGCTATCAACGTGGACGGCGGTGGTTCCACTTGCCTCTACTCAAGTGCCCTCGGCGTGCGCAACAAGCCAAGCGATGGTTATGAGCGTGCCGACTGTAACGGTATTTTCGCAGTGAGCGAAGCACCCGACGACAGCGTGATTGCCTCCATTCGCTATGTGGATTTCAGTTTGCAAATGCCGAAATACGGTATGTACACCCCAAAATTCTACGGCTACAACCAATATGGTATGCTCATTGATACCGATGTGAAGGGCGTGAAACTCTCTTGCCCCGAAGGTCTCGGCCATGTGATTGGCGATACCACTTTCTTTGCCGACGGCACCATGGTTGAAGGTGTGCTTACCGCCACTTACGGCGACGTCACCACCACCATCACTGCACAAGTGCAAAACACTGCCGATGAAATCGCGTTGGTGAATAAAGCCATCATTACCGACACTTATCGTGAATATGCCATCGATGTGGAAAGCACCGTGGGCGAAAAAAAGATGCCTATCAATCCAGCAGCTCTCACATGGGTGAGCACCGACGAATCGGTGGTGACTGTGGGCGCAAATACAGGTATTTTGAAAGGTTTGAAAGACGGTGAAGCCCTCGTAATTGGCACCCTCGGCGAAGTGCGCGACACTTTGACCGTGACCGTAGAGCGTCCAACCGCCCATGTGATGCCTATCGACCCAAATCTCGACATCGCCACATGGAAACTCAGCCAAACCGGTGGTAAAAACGTCAAGGCTACGGCTGTGGGCAGCGGTATCGACTATGAATATACCGGTGCAGCAGGTCGTGCTCCAAAAATCGTGCTCACCAAGAGTTTCCGCCTTTGGAGTTTGCCCGACGCTATCCGCATCACCCTCAATCCTGGTGAGGCACCTATAAAGAATTTGGTGCTTGGTGTGCGTGCAAATGGCGAAAATATGACTTATCAAACCATCGAATTGGCAGGTTTGCAACCTAACAAGGAAGTGGATATCGACCTCCCAACCGCATCATGGACTGATGCCGACAATATGGGCAATTACCCCATCACTTTGAACTCTATCCAGTTCAATATGAACACGTCGAAGACCGGTCAGCAATATCACATCGTGTTTAAGAACTTCGGCACCGTGTATAACGCTGTGAAGGAAGCTGGCGCAACTGGCGACATCAACGGCGACGGCGCTATCAACTCCAGCGACGTGACCGCCCTCATCAACAAAATCCTCAGCCTCGCTGAATACACCGACGCTGCTTGCGACATCAACGGTGATGGCGTGGTGAATGTGAGCGATGTGACCGCACTGATTGATATAATTTTAAAATCGTAAAGCGATGAAAAAGATTGCATTAATGGCATTGGGGTGCGTGGCAGCGATGTCTGCCCACGCCTCCACCCAATATAATGTATAATGTGCGTGGCACGGAGTATCAAGACGATACGCTGTTCCATGCCATGCTTGGTCCTGGTACCTCGCAGACCTCCCTGCTGATGCGTTCTGCTGAAGGTAGGCAGATGTATGTGTACTACGCGAAAATCGACCTGACCAACCCCTATATCTCATTCAGCACGGTGATGGGGCAGGACAGCTTTGCCGGTACCGAAACGGTGCGTAGTATGTCGGAACGCAAATCCCGTCCGGGCGCGCGCTATTTCTTGGGCGTGAATGGCGACTTCTACTACACCTCAGGCACCACCCGTCGTGGCGATTCGAGGGCGGGTATTCCCATTGGTCCATGCGTGGTGGATGGTGAAATTTATAAGGCAAACACCAACACTGATTTCACCCAGTTTGTGCTCGATGCCAACAAACAGAACCCTATTATCGGTTGCACCAAATTCTCTGGTTTGGCAACCAACGCTTCGGGTAAAACTTGTGGTGTGGATGGCGTGAATTTGGTGAACCCAAGCGGTGGTAATCGCTTGATTATCTACAACAAGCACTTCTTCCCATATACCGACACCCCAGCAGGTGCTGCCGAGATAGCCATGAAGTTGGCCGACGGCGAATCGTTTGTGTTTGGCAAGCCATTCAAGATGGTGGCTACAGCCGCACCTTCCACCGCTGGCGATATGGATATTCCTGCCGATGGCTTTGTGATTTACGGACTCGGCGCAAGTGCCGACTTCGTGAAATCGCTGAAAGAGGGCGACGAAATCACTGTGGAATTTCATGCCCACATCGACGGTAAGGAAGTGTTCCCTCACACTATGATGTCGAGTTGGCCCAACAGCCTCCACAATGGCGAGGTGACCGATACCGAATATCTGCTTGAAGAGTTTGGCTCAAATCAGCCTGTCACCGCCGTGGCTATCGCTGATGAGGGCAAAACCATCATGTTCCTCACCATCGATGGCCGTTCGCCTATCTCAAGCGGCGCACGCACCACCGAAATTGCCGATTTGCTCCGCCTTTTGGGCGCTACAGATGCTGTGAATATGGATAGCGGTGGTTCGTCCACTTTCTATTCAAGTTCGCTCGGTGTGCGCAATGTGCCAAGCGACGGATCCGAACGCCCCGACGGTAACGGCATCTTCGCCGTTTACACAGCCCCCGACGATAGCACCATCGCAAGCATCGCCTTTGTGGATTGGGTGGCAAAAGTGCCAAAATACGGCATCTATCGCCCAAAATTCTACGGCTACAACAAATATGGCTTGCTCATCGACACCGACTTGCACGGCGTTACGCTCACTTGCCCCGAATCGGTGGGTCATGTGCAGCAGGATAGCCTGTTTTTCGGCGACGGGGCTGGCGACGGCTTGATTACCGCCCACTATGGCGATATGACCGCCACCGTGCCTGTGCAGATTTTCGGCAGCGGCGATGGCATTAAGTTCAAGAACGACTCCATCATCACCGACGGCTTCAAGGATTATGCGGTGGAAGTGACCAACACCGTGGGCGACATCACCATGCCTATCCATTCGTCGGTGCTCTCGTGGACGAGCAGCGATGAATCGGTGGTGGCGATTGATGCCGAAACTGGTAAGTTGCGTGGTGTGAACGACGGAGAGGCGTATGTGTATGGCACCGTGGGCGACATCACCGACACATTGAAAGTGGTGGTAGAGCGTCCAACTGCCCACATTATGCCTATCGACCCGAATATGGATTTGGCAACTTGGAAAATCAGCCAAACCGGTGGAAAGAATGCTGTGAGCGAAGCGCATGGCAACGGCTTCACCTACACCTATACTGGTGCTTCGGGGCGCAGTCCAAAGATTGTGCTCACCAAGAACATTCGCCTGTGGAGTTTGCCTGATGCAATCCGCGTTCGCTTCAATCCCGGTGAGGCTCCTGTGAAGAATGTGGTGCTCAGTCTGCGCCCCAATGGTCAGAAGGTGATGTATCAAACCCTCACCCCCGACACCCTGATTGCTGGCAAGATGATAGAACTCGAATTGCCTACCGCTTCATGGATAGATGCTGCCGATATGCAGAATTTCCCCATCATGCTCAACAATATCCAGTTGAATATGGGCACTTCAAAAACCGGTCAGAAATACACCATCGACTTCGATGGCTTCGAGACTGTGTATAATGCAATCCCCGAAGACAAGAAGGGCGACATCAATGGTGATGGTGTGGTGAATGTGAGCGACGTGACTGCGCTGATCAACAAAATCCTCACTCTCGCCGACTATCCCGACGCAGTTTGCGACATCAACGGCGACGGTGAAGTGAACGTAAGCGATGTGACCGCCCTCATCAACATGATCCTGAAATAGTTTTCCCCACAATTTCCCCAAATATCAGCCCTGCCACCCCAAAATGGCAGGGCTTTTTTCTCGCGTCATCGACAGCAATGAGTCAACGCATTGGAAACATGCCGAAGGCATGTCCCTACGTTATGATGCAATGTGCAGATTATACACCCTCGCTGATAGTGGTGGCATTTTGTGATTTTTTTGTAAAATTTTGGAGAGGGGAGGGTAGAAAATTCGTTGAAAATTTGCCTATTTTTTTGAAAATGGGTAATTTTATACTTTATATTCAGACTTAACTAATAAAACGCTATTTTAACAATGAGAAGAACTATTGCATCATTTCTTCTTTCCGCTGTGGCTGCAATCACTGCCGTGGCAGGAAATGTGTGGTCGATTCAAGGAACGGAATACACCGTAGATACGCTGTTCCACAACCAAATCGGCCCAGGTACAACCCAAACCTCACTGTGGTTCCGTAACGCGACCACATTAGACGCCCTTCGCGTGTTCTATACCACGATGGACATGACCAACCCTTATCTCTCGCTGCGCGGTGTGTGCGCAACCGATAAGCTCGCTGGCAATGAGAAAATTTCAGGCATGGCTGAACGCAAGTCGAAACCAGGCGCGCGCTACATGGTGGGCGTGAATGGCGACTTCTTCTACACCAGAGGCACCACCAGCCGTGGTGTTTCGACTGTGGGTACCCCTTATGGTTCCACTATCGTTGACGGTGTGATTTACCGTGCGCGCAACAATGCCAGAGAATATAAAAACTTTGTAGTAGCCACCGATGGCAGTCTGTATGCAGATCCATTCTTCTTCAGTGGCTCGATTGTGGCTGCTGATGGCTCGCAAGCCACTGTGGGCGGCATCAACACCTACAGCGGTGAGGTGCCTGCATCGAATGTGGATAAGGTGACCATCTACAACGACCTCTACTACGGCCATACCTGGCACTGGAACGGCTGGGAAGTGCTGGCTGTGGTTGCCGATGGTGAAAAATTTGAAACCGCAAAGCCTTTCAAAATGAGAATTGTGAGTGCTCCAACCGGTGATGGCGATATGACCATTCCTGAGGGTCACTATGTGCTTCACGGACAAGGTGCGGCCTCTTCATTTATCCAAAACCTCAAGGAAGGCGACGAGGTGACCGTAACCCTCTCTTGGACTGCCAAAGGCAAGTCGGTAGAGCCTTACCAAATCGTGACTGGTAACCCAAAGATTTTGGAAGACGGCGTGACGTTGCAAAGCGAAGCCGACCGTGGCGATGCCAACACTCGCCAACCTCGCGCCGCTATCGGTTATAGCGACGGTGGCAAAAAGGCATATTTCATGGTGGTTGACGGCCGTTCTCCATTGTCGAGCGGTGTACGTACCACATGGCTTGCCGACATCATGCGCTATGCAGGTGCTACCGACGGTATCAATATGGACGGCGGCGGCTCTGCTGTGCTCTACACCAGTACCCTCGGTATTCGCAACCGCCCCAGCGACGGTACAGAGCGTGCCGATGGCAACGCCTTCTATGTGGTAAGTTCTGCCCCCGACGACAGCACTATCGCAAGCATTCGCTTCGTGGATTTCTCGCTCAAATTCCCTAAATACGGTGTATATACCCCAAAATTCTACGGCTACAACAAATATGGTATGCTGGTGAGCCAAGATGTGAAGGGTGTGAAACTCTCTTGCGACAAGTCGCTGGGCAATATCATCGCCGATTCTACTTTCTATGCCGACGCATCGGTGCGCGAAGGCGTGCTCACTGCCACTTACGAGGGTATGAGCGTGTCGGAACCTGTAACTATTGTTGATGCCGTCGACGACATCAAAATTACCAACGATTCCATCATCACCGACAGCTTTAAGGAATATGCAGTAGATGTTCAAACCACTCTCGGCGAAAACGCCATGAGCATTAGTCCACTCGCACTCACTTGGACCAGCCTCGATGAAAGCATTGTCACCATCGGTGAACACACTGGCGTGCTGAAGGGTGTGCGCAACGGCACCACCCAAGTGATTGGTAAACTCGGCGAGGTGGCCGACACCATGATTGTGAATGTGGAAATCCCTACTGCCCACATCATGCCTATTGATCCCGATATGGATATGAGCACTTGGAAAATCAGCCAAACGGGCGGTAAGAATGCCGTGAGCGAAGCACACGGCAATGGCTTCACTTACACCTACACCGGTGCATCGGGCCGCAGTCCAAAGATAGTGCTCACCAAAAACATTCGCTTGTGGAGTTTGCCTGATGCTATCCGCATTCGTTTCAACCCAGGTGAGGCACCTGTGAAGAATGTGGTATTGAGCCTTCGCCCCAATGGTCAGAAGGTAGGTTACCATACCCTTACCCCCGATACCGTGATTGCCGGCAAGATGATTGAACTTGAATTGCCTACAGCATCATGGATCGACGCAGCCGATATGATGAACTATCCTATCACGCTCAACAATATCCAACTCAATATGGGCACTTCAAAGACTGGTATGAAATACACCATCGACTTCGACGGTTTCGAAACCGTTTACAACGCTATCCCTGCCGAAAATAAGGGCGACATCAATGGCGACGGTGTGGTGAACGTATCTGACGTGACTGCATTGATTAACAAAATCCTTGGTCTTTCCGACTACAGCAACACTGCTTGCGACATCAATGGCGACGGCGTGGTGAATGTATCTGACGTGACCGACCTTATCAATATGATTCTTAAATCGTCCACAAAATGATAAAGATGATAGTTTCCGCCCTTGCCTGTGCTATGGCTTGGGCGGCAAACGCTTCAATTAACTACAATATTCGAGGCACGGAATATGTGGCTGATACCATCTTTCATGCCATGGTGGGACCGAGCACCAGTTGCACACAGCTACTGATGCGTGGCGACGCTGGCCGACAGATGTATGTGCGCTATTCCATTACTGACCTCACCAACCCCTACGTTACTTTCTCTGCCGTGATGGGGCAGGACAAGTATGCCGGCGGTGAAACCATTTCGGGAATGTCGCGCCGCAAATCGCGTCCGGGCGCACAGTATTTCCTGGGCGTGAATGGCGACTTTTTCCGCACCAGCGGTCTCACAGGCCGTGGCGAATCGGTGGTGGGCTCTCCAATCGGCCCCTGTATTGCCGATGGCACGATTTACCATGGTGTGAACCATGTGGGCAACTGGATTGACTTCACCCTCGACCAAAGCAAGAAACCCCTCTTTGGCGAAGCCACATTTGGCGGCACGGTGACAAACGGAAAAGGCGAAACCGCACCCATGGGCGTGGTGAACTGCGAATATGCTTGCGACCAGGTGGCACTGTTCACCTCCACTTATCTTTCGGGCACCAACTTGCGCGGCACTTGTGCCGAGGTGCAGGCGGTGCTTGCCGAGGGCGAGGAGTTTGGCATTGCCAAGCCATTCCGTTTGGTGGTGACTTCTGCGCCATCGGGCGAGGGCGATATAGATATTCCTGCCAACGGCTTCGTGATTCGTGGTCAAGGCTCTACGCTCAACTTTGTGAACAGCCTGAAGCCAGGCGATGTGGTCACTTTCGACATTCGTGTGTATATGAGTGGTCAGGAAGTGAATCCGTTTACCATGATTTCAAGTGTTCCAAAAATCTTGGAGAAGGGTGAAGTGCTCGAAACCGAGTATATCATGAGCCAGTTCAGCAGCGGTCAGCCCCTCACCGTGATGGGTTACAGCCAAGACGAGACCAAAATCATCATGGTGCAGATTGATGGCCGTTCGCCTATCTCAAGTGGCGCACGCACCACCGAGGGCGCCGACTTGCTCCGCCAACTGGGCGCATGGGAAGGCTTGAACTTCGACAGCGGTGGCTCATCTACAATGTATAGCCAGGCTTTGGGCACACTCAACGTGCCAAGCGACGGTACCGAACGCTCCGATGCCAACGGCTTCTTCGCCATTAGCACAGCCCCCGACGACAGCACTATCGCGCGCATCGCATTCGTTGATTGGGTGGCAAAAGTGCCGAAATATGGCGTTTACGCCCCTAAATTCTACGGCTACAACCAATATGGCTTGCTCATCGACACCGATTTACAGGGTGTGACGGTCACTTGTCCCGAATCTGTAGGACACATGACCGACGCACGCACTTTCTGTGGCGATGGCAGCGGCGATGCTGTGCTTACTGCCACTTATGGCGACCTCACTGCCACCGTGCCTATTCAGATTTTGGGCAATGGTGAAGGATTGCGCATTGTGAACGACTCCATCATTACCGACACCTATCGCCAATATGCCGTGGCTGTGGAAAACACCATCGATGGCGTGAAGCGTGCCGTGAATCCTGCCGCCCTCACTTGGAGCAGCAGCGATGAGAGCGTGGTGGAAATTGGCGCTGCCACAGGCGTGCTTCGTGGTGTGAAAGACGGCGAGGCGTATGTGTATGGCACCATTGGCGACTTCACCGACACTATGAAGGTGATTGTAGAGCGTCCTACCGCTCACATTATGCCCATCGACCCCAATATTGACTTGAGCACTTGGAAAATCACGCAGACTGGCGGTAAAAACGCTGTGAGCACTGCCCATGGCGATGGTTTCACCTACACCTACACAGGGGCGTCGGGCCGCAGTCCAAAGATTGTGCTGAGCAAGAATGTTCGCTTGTGGAGTTTGCCCGACTCGGTTCAGATTCGTTTGAATCCAGGCGATGCACCTGTGAAGAATGTGGTGCTGGGCATTCGTCGCAACGGTGAGAAAATCACCTATCTCACCCTCCTGCCCGACACCGTGATTGCCGGCAACGATCTGCATCTCTCGGTGCCTACCGCTTCGTGGGTAGATACCGAAAATATGGGCTCTTATCCTCTGACGCTGAGCACCATTCAACTGAATATGGGCACTTCAAAGACTGGTCAGAAATACACCATCGACTTCAAGGGCTTTGAAACCGTTTACAATGCTGTGGCAGCGCAAAAGCCGGGCGACATCAACGGCGATGGCGAGGTGAATGTGACCGATGTGACTGCGTTGATTAATAAGATATTAGGACTTTCGTCGTATTCCGATGCCGTGTGCGATTTAAATGCCGACGGCACTGTGAATGTGGGCGATGTCACCACTTTGATTAACCAGTTATTAGACTAAATCATTAAAGATGAAAAAGTTGATTTTTCTCGTAGCGTTGGTCTTGCTGCTGGCAAGTCCGATGCGTGCCAAAACACAATGGACAGTTGGCAGTAAAGTTTTCGATGTGGACACCCTCGTGTTTCCACACATGGTGGGGCCAGGCGTGATTTTCGCGAAATACGATTTGCCCGCCATGCCTCTGAAAGTGAGCGTGATGGAAATGGATCTGACCAATAAGTATGTGGATTTCGAAACTTGCAAAGGTGGCGACAAGGGTGTGGCTGAAGAAAACCCCTTGAGCATGGCTACCCGAAACAATCGCCCCGGCCATGAGGTGATTGGCGCAACTAATGGCGACTTTTATTTCTTCCAGAATACGCTTGAAAACGGTATTCCACGTAGCGGACAGTTCAAACTCGACCAGTGCATCACCAATCCTGTGGGACGTGCTTGCTTTGTGCTCGACGACGAACGCCGCCCCTACATCGACCGTGTGGACTTCTACGGCTCTATCACCCATAAGGGCGAAAGTTACCGTCTGCACACGGTGAATATGCAGCGCCTTGAGTGGGAAAATACAGGCGGCAACCAAATCAACCTCTACACCAATGCCTACGGCCCCAAAACCGAGAATTGCGCTGGTGGTATGAAGGCACTCATTCGTCCAAAGAGCGGTGCTTTCGCATGGCACGCCAATGCTGTGGAGAACTGTGTGGTTGACTCTATTTTCGATGGCAATGGTGTGAGCGACATTCCTGAAGGCTGCGCCATTCTGTGGGCTCGCGGCACTTGCATCGACCGCCTGAAAGCCATGGCTAAGGGCGACGAGTTGGCTATCAATCTGAAAGTGGATTTGCGCTCGCAACCCGGTTTGCTCAAGAATTTCAAGGAACTGATGGGCGGTAGCGACCATATCATATTGCAAAATGGCAATATTATTGATGACTGGGACGAACGCCACCCACGCACCTGCATCGGCTTTAATGCCGACAGCACCAAGGTGTATTTCGTGGTGATCGACGGTCGCAGTCCTAAATCAACTGGCGTTTCGCTCGGCGAGGCTGCTGGCGTGTTCTTGGGACTGGGTGCGGTGAATGCTGTGAACCTCGACGGTGGCGGTTCATCGTGCATGGTGGTGAATGGCGATGTGGTCAACACTCCAAGCGACGGATCGCTCCGCTCTGTGGGCAACGGCTGTTTGCTCGTGTCAAACGCTCCTGTTGACGATGAAATCGGTTTGATTAACTTCGCACCTCGCTGCTGGAATATCTCTATCAGCGCAAAAATCGCTCCAAAGGTGTGGGGCTACAATAAATATGGTGTGCTGAAAATCCGTGGATTGGAAGGCGCTACGCTCTCTTGCGATCCACAAGTGGGCACATTCCGCGACGGCACCTTCATCGCTTCAGCCACTCCTGCCGATGGCAACATCTATGCCGAATACAAGGGAGTGAAGTGTGCTCAACCAGTGCGTATCGTGAACGCCGAGAAAATGCTCCGCGACAAGAGCGTGGTGGTGGACAAAAACCACGACTACGAAATCAAGGTGCTTGGCGTGAGTGGCGCAGGTAGCGACATCGTTGACCCATCGGTGATGAACTGGACTTCAAGCAACACCGATGTGGCAGCCGTTGATGAATTTGGTGTGGTGAAAGCCGTAGCCGATGGCGAAGCCGAAATCTCAGGCAAGGGCGAGAATTTTGAAGGCACTGTAAGCGTGAAGGTTCAGAACCCTAAGGCTCACGTCACCACCGTGGAGCAAGTGAGCATCGACCCAACCACTTGGACCGTCACCCAAAGCGGTGGCAAAAACCGCACTATCACTTCTTTTGAAAACGGTATGAAAATCGACTTCGTGGGTGCAAGTTCGCGTAACCCCTACATCAAACTTGCCAAGAAAATGGCGTTGTGGGGTATTCCCGACACTCTCCGTGTTCGCTTCCGTCCGGGCAACCTAAAAGTGAAGCGTGTGAGCATTTCTACCAACACGGTGAATGGCGCACAAGTGATTTCCGATTTTGAGATTCCTGAAAATGTGGAGGGCGAATATGTGTGCAAATTGCCTACCAGCCAATGGTGCGATGCTGCAGACCTCTCCAACTATCCTTTGCAAATGGTGTATATCTATTTCAGCACAGGTGCCGCTACCACTGGTCAGAACTATTCGCTTGAAATTCCTGGCATCGAATTGCTCTATGGCAAGGATGAGGCTTCAGGCGTTACCACCGTGGTGGCTGACAATAACCGTATGACCGTGACACCAAACCCTGCCTACGCTGGCGCAATGGTGACTGTGGCAGGTGTGAAGGAAGATTTGAAGATTTACAACATAGAGGGCCGACTGGTGAAGACCGAAACCCCTATAGATGGCAAAATCTCAACTTCAGGTCTTTCCGCAGGTGTGTATCTGCTTCAATCTGGTGCCCAAACTGCTCGCATGATTATCAAATAATTGAAATAAAATCGTATCTTTGTGGAGGCATACCCCAATCGGTGTGCCTCCACTTTATATAAATGAACATGATTACTCAAAAGGAATTTCAACTTCGCGTCCGCACTCGTGGTTGCCATTTGGTGACCGATGAGGTGGTGCGTGGGCTGGGGGCACTTCCCGAAGTGGGGGTGCTGCACCTGCTTTTGAAGCACACTTCGGCAGGACTTTGCCTCAATGAGAACTGGGACGCTGATGTGCGCCACGATATGAACGAGATTTTCAACCATTTGGTGCCGGAGAACCAGCCCTATTTCAAGCACACGCTTGAGGGTAGCGACGATATGCCAGCCCACGCCAAGAGTGCGCTTGTGGGTGCCATGCTCACCATTCCCATCACGGGCGGCAGGCTCAACCTCGGCACTTGGCAAGGCATTTACTTGTGTGAGTTTCGCAATCACGGCGGCGCGCGCACCATCGTTGCCACTATCGTTTCGTAAGTAAATTATCGCCAATTCATTATACTGAAAAAAAAACTTTATGACAAACTGCTCCAGTGACAATAGAAACAAAGCGTTCAGCATTTTGCTGAAAAACGGGAATGTGGTAGATGCCGAATCGGGCACAGTGACCAAAGCCGACGTGGGGATTACCGATGGCGTAATCACCTTTGTGGGCGCAGCTGACCGAGCTACAGCCGATGTGATGATTGATTGCGCTGGCAAGATGGTGGTGCCGGGCTTTGTTGACTCGCACATGCACATTGAGTCGTCGATGGTGCTGCCTGCCACATTTGGCAAGGCGGTGCTGCCGTGGGGCACAACCACTGTGATAGCCGACCCGCACGAATTGGTGAATGTGGGCGGTGCCGATGCGCTTAGGCTGTTTCTCGACGAGACCGACAAAGCGCAAATCAGCGTTTTCACCGTAGTTCCATCGTGTGTGCCAGCCACCAGTTTCGAGACCAATGGGGCAGGGCATTTCACCGCCGAGCAGATGAAACCGTTTTTGAGCGATGAGCGCATTGTGGGGCTGGGCGAGGTGATGTCGTTTGGCGATGTGGTGACTGGTGATCCTGAAATGATGGCGAAACTCTCGCTCTTCGACGGCCGACCTATCGACGGACATACAGCCGGCATGGACGAGGCGATGTTGGATGCCTATGTGGAATACGGCATTTCCAACGACCACGAGTGCTACGACGATGAGGGTGTGCTGGCTCGCTACCACAAGGGCATGAACATCTATATCCGCGAGGGTAGTGCGGCACGCAATGCCGATGCCTTGCTCCACTGCGTGAAGGAGCATGGGCTTGATGTGTCGAAATTCTCGTTCTGCACCGATGATAAGCACCTCTCCACCATTTCGCAGGAGGGGCATATTTCGCATATTGTGAGAAAGGCGTTGGAGATGGGCTTCACTTGGGGCGAGGTGTCGAAAATGGCGTCGTTCAACCCTTGTCGCTACTATCACCTTGCCCAAAGGGGCAATATCCGTGAAGGCTATGTGGCAGACATCGTGATTACCGATGCCACATGTAGCGATATTTCCTGTGTGATTAAAGATGGTAAAATCATTGATAAAGGTATCATAAATGATACCAATGTGGTGCAGAACTGCTATCCCAATACGGTGAAATTCAAAACGCTCACCGCAAGCGACTTCGTGCTCAGTGCCGTGGCGCAGCGCAATGCCATCAAAATCGTGGATGGGCAGTTGCTCACCGAGCATGTGACGCTTGACAGTGGCGAATACAAGGGCTTGAATATCCTTGCCACCGTGGAGCGGCACGGCAAAAACGGCAACATAGCCGTGTGTCCGCTCATTGGCTACAACATCAAGGGTGGGGCAGTGGCTACGAGCGTGGCTCACGACTCGCACAATGTGATTTGCGCTGGCGATAATGCCGAGGATATGGCTATGGCGTGCAATCGTCTCCGCGACATTGGTGGCGGATATGTGATAGCCTCCCATGGCGAGGTGATTGATGAGTTTGCGCTGCCATGCTACGGCTTGATGTCGCCCCTCGGCATCGACGATGCCATTACAGGCATTTCGCGTCTCGAACATAAGGCGCATGAGTTGGGTGTGAATCAAAACATCGACCCATTCATCACCCTCTCATTCCTCGCCCTGCCAGTAATCCCCCAAATCCGACTCCTCGACACCGGCCTCTACGACGTGCAGCACGCCCATTTCATCAAATAATCCCTTCATAGGGATGAGCAAAATGGGTTCAGTGGAAAATTACTGGGATAGATTGTGCATTGTTGCCGAATCGTGAATGAAATCAAAGACAAAAACATAAAAAACAGCCTTGGGGCAAAGTGGAATGCTTCGCATTTGGCGATGCGACTGTGCGCTTTGCGTCATTGGAAACGAGTTTCCATGCCGCCAACCACACA
>ERZ827496.2304-NODE-2304-length-19433-cov-3.615027_pt1 | contig 19433 bp, 15 predicted proteins | sample MGYA00519769_ERZ827496 | MGnify/ENA primary metagenome ERZ827496 (study PRJEB31778, sample SAMEA3449327) | human gut metagenome | biome: human gut; feature: human-associated habitat; material: faeces | place: United Kingdom | collected 2010/2012 ...
ATATTATCTGTACAAAAAATACCCCCTCTGTGTCTAAAATAAGTTTACCACTTCACAAACCACCCTAAAAACCCAAAAATATCCCCAAAATCCCCCCTCATCCTACCCGAAATCACCCTTTCGGGTGGGGCGCTTTTGCTTTTTTTAGGCTACACTATAGGTGTAAACAATCAGCTGTAAAGCAGGCAACAGGAAGCGGAGGGATTGATATGCTGAAAGAAAGCTGGAAAAACATTTTGCTGGGCGCATTACTGCTTACCGGATTGACAATGCTCCTGGGCAGTGACAGCTCTGACAAAAAAGCAGCCTCGCTGCTCGCCGTGCCTAAGGCAGAAGCCGCCGCTATGCCTGCCTACGAGCAGGAATATAGAAAAATTGTGGCTGGTGTCTGCGATTATTTGACCACGGGTAATACTGCCGGACTGCCGGCGCAGGGACTGACAGGCTTTGAGGAGCTGGAGGGCCATAATGATCCCGGTCAGGGTGTAAGCAGTGTCGGCTATACGCTGCAGGATATCAATAATGATAAGGTGCCGGAGCTGATTTTTGGCCTGATTGATTATCCCGAGGGCAAGGGCTATTATGGCCGGGATATATATGCTGTCTATACCTTTGTGGATGGTAAGATAAAATTTGTTGACGAGGGCTGGTCGCGCAGCCGACTGCGTCTGCTTCCTCAAGATATGCTGAGCAAGCGCACCTGTATCGACGATAACGATATGGAATGGATGCTGGAAATGAAGGATTTGCTGCGGGACGGCAGTTTGCGTCAGGGAGAAACCTTCTATACAAAGGTTGAGGATGGCAGATGTAATGTTTACCGAAAATATTTAGATGTAAATGATACCTTCGTTACTCAAAAAACCTCCATGCACTTTGACGATATGATGAATATTGACCTTGGTGCCCAAAAGCTCGAGCTTTTACCGCTTGCGGAATACAGTAGCCGTGGCTTTAAGGGACTGGTAATGCAGCATCTTAACTGTATGGGCTTGTATGAGCTGCAGGATAATAGGGTAGATCTTTCCGCATATGAGCATGTTTACGCGGATAATCCCTCTCAGGGAGCAGAAGTATTGTTTAGCAGCAATACTTCTCTGGCGAGCTTTGAAGTGCTGGATTTACAGGGGGATAGTAGCAGAGTTATCTACAGCAAAGGACTGCTGAACCCGGAAGAAAAGCTGGTACTGCATCTGGAAAACTTTGAAACTGATCCTGAGTTTGACTATGAAACTGTTATCAAGAACGGTATCTGCTTCAGGGACGATACCGGCAGCCTGCGCAAGTTTGCGATTCGGGCGAAGGTTATGGACGGCAGTGCTTATCTGGAGGAGATTGATTAAGGTAAAATCTGCATTTTGTGCGGAAATTTATAAAATAAGGTTGGGAAATTAAGGAGGTAATAAAGATGAAAATGAAAAAATTAACCAGCTTATGTGGTTGCCTGCTGCTTTCCATGTGCATGGGCGTTGGCGCTATGACTGCTCCGCTGTCTGCTGAGGCTGCAGCACGCGAAAAGGTTATTCTGGACGCAGATATGGTGGATTTGTTTGATGACGGCATCGCTATGATGATGCTTGCCGAATCTCCCAAAATGGATTTGAAGGGTGTTACCATCGTTATCGGCAATACCTGGGTTGAAACCGGTACCGCTTCCGCTATCCGTCAGCTGGAGGGCATCGGCCGCACCGATATCCCTGTATATATGGGCGTTAATGAAACCGTTCGCAAGGACCGTTTCGCTAACATGAAGGAAGAAAAACGTATTTACGGCCGTGGCCATGACTCCCATCTGGGCGCTGCAGGCTATCCTCAGCCGGCATCCTGGCAGGCTGAATACCGCAAAAATTATAATGATGAGCCTGTAATGAACCCGCAAAAGGAACATGCTGCTGATTTCATCATTGATACTATCAAAAAGCATCCGGGCGAAGTAACCATCGTTGCTATCGGTAGCGGTGCTAACCTGGCAGCTGCTTTGGACAAGGCTCCGGAAATTGCTCCGCTGGCTAAACGCGTTGTTTATATGGCAGGCGCTTTCTTCTGCGAAGGCAACGTAATGCCGACCTCCGAGTTCAACGTTTGGATTGATCCGGAAACCGCTAAAAAGGCTTACCGCGCTCCCTGGAAGGAGCAAATCTTCCTGCCGCTGGATGTTTGCAGCAAGGAACTGATGAGCCACGATGATTTTAAGGATTTGGAAAGCCGCATTAAGAGCGACCGCTTCAAGGCTATGTGGGAAAGCCATTATGCTACCCCGATGTTCCGCAAGGATCCGTCCTTCAAAAACTACATTTGGGACGTTCTGGCAGCAGCAGTAGCAATTGATCCGTCCGTAATTCTGGAATCCGAAACTCTGCCGGTTGATGTTGATGACCAATACGGCTATGGCTACGGCCAGACTATGGGCTTCCGCGGCGCTGCTCCTGAGGGTGCTCAGAATGCGAAGATTGTTTACGCTGTAGACCGCGCTAAGGTTTGGAAGATGGTTGAGGATGTATTCAACAAGCTGTAAGCAATAATTTTGTGATTTAAAGCTTGCGCCCTACCCGAATTTACTGTTTCGGGTAGGGCGCTTTAGTTTTTTTTAGAGTACAATATAGGTATAAAAGATTAGCTGCAAAGCAGGCAGCGGGAAGCGGAGGGATGGAGATGTTGAAGAAAAGCTGGAAAAATGTCTTAGTGGGAGCCATGCTGCTGGCTTCATTGGCAATGCTGCTGAATGGCTGCGGTTCGGATAAGCAGGCTGCTGCAACGCAGTCCAAGGCCACGAAGGTAGAGGAAACTGCAGCGACTGTGGCGAAGGTGCCTGCCTATGAGCGCGAATACGGCAAGCTGGTGGAGGGTATCTATAATTTTGTGAATGATGGCAATATGGATAAGGTGCCGCAGCAGGGCATGACCGGTATTTATGAGCTGCGTGACCGTATGGGTTACGTTGACGCGTTGAACATGCTTGGTTATACGCTGCAGGATATCAATAATGACAAGGTGCCGGAGTTGATTTTTGCTATTTTGGATAACGAAAAGCAGGGCAAGGGCTATTATGGCAAGGATATCTATGCTATCTATACCTTTGTGGACGGCAAAATAAAATTTGTTGATGAGGGCTGGGCACGCAGCAATATTAAGCTGTTGGCGAACAATATGTTGCTGACACGCGGCAACAGCAGTAATACAGACTATGTGCTGGTGCTGGAGGATTTACTGCCGAACGGCAATAAAAGATGCGTTGATATGTATTTTATCCGTTCAAAGAACGGTAATGCGGCTGCCAACGGCCTTGATGTCTACCGTAACGATGTGGGCAGAGATGATGTGGCTGTTTCGCAAAAGACGAATATGACTGCGGATGATTTCTTTGACATGGGCGCAGAGATGGCCGGTGACAGCGTGAAGCTTGAGCTGCTGCCGTTGAAGGAATATAAGCAGAGAGGCTTTAAGGGCCTGGCGATGCAGTATCTGGAATGCATGGGCGTTCATGAGCTGCAGGATGCAAAGGTTGATCTTTCCAAGTATGAGCAGGTTTCCGTGCCTAATCCCTTTAAGGGTGCGGATGTAATTTTCCGCAGTACGAAAAATCTGGAAGAGTTCCGCCTGCTGGAGCTTGCTTCCGGCAAGAGCGTTTACAGCAAGGATTTGCTGATGGCTGATGAAAAGCTGGTGCTGCATCTGGAGAGCTTGGAAACTATTCCCAAGAACGGTATCAGCTTTAAGGATGATGCAGGCAGGGAGCGCAGGTTTGCGATTCTGCAAAGCGGTAAGGACGGCAGTATTTATCTGCAGGAGATTGATTAAGGTGTAACGCCTGAAGAGGGCTTAATTTAAGAGAAGATGTAAAAAACTATGGAGGTGTTTTTTATGCGTAAAAGATTTTTAGGTGCAATGTTATTGGCGCTTGGTATTGGTTTGTTTGGCGGTTGGGGCAGTGCTCAGGCGAATAGTGTGGCGGAGCCTACACAAAGCATGCTGCATGTGTGCTGGCTGAAGGATGCTCATGTTAATCCTGCGGCCTGCGAGGTTGTGCGGATGCCAGATGCTTTTGAGCCGGCGAAGGCTGTGGTGACGAGCTCGGTTGATTTCCCTGATTTTCAGGTTGTAGCGCTGGATTTGCGTGAAGTGAGTGCTGAAGGCTATCCTGTGTTTAACGTGCAGTCTATTTATTATAAGGATTTCCTGCGTGCAACGGAGCCGATTATTATTGTGATGCGTGATTCCGAGTCCTTCCCGCGCAACGGTGTTGCGGTGCGCGATTCTTTGGGCAGGGAGCGTATTTTCGGTATTGCTATCAGCGGTGAGGACGGAAGCCTGCTGCTGAGTGAGGTTGATAGATAGAGGTGTGGCGATGAAGAAATTATTTAGCTTGCTGATGTTCAGCCTGCTGCTTGTCAGCGCAACAGCGATGGCAGCGTCTTATGGTGCATATCCGTATATGCGTTATGGTGCTAATGGCAGGGATAATGCTTCTTTGCATCTGATTTATACGCAGTCCGGCATTTTTGCTTCTGTTGTTACTTATGATTTGCAGGACGGGAATGCGCCGATGTTTAAGGGCGTGGGTATGCTGGAGAACGGTTCGCTGGTATTAGAGGATTATTCGTTTGACGTGGGCCGTCATGGTGAGGATACACGTTATTTTGGTTATGGCTCTCAGCCGCTTGTTTGCGAGGCTAGAGTGCAAGAGGGTAAGCAGGTTGTGCTGCTGCCGACGATTGATGCACGCGAGATGGGGATTACTAAGGTGAGTGAGCCTGATATCGGCGGTACTTATAGGCTTGAGGGAATGCAGGCGGAAGAGGATTATACTATGGCGCTGTATTTCCTGCGTAAGCTGAATGTGAAGAATACCGGTTTGGATTTGAGCAGTAAGGATTATTGGTTTGGCTATGGCAGTCGTTTTGCCGAGGATCCGAACAGCGTTTTTAATTCGTATCTGCCGAAGGATGCCGGCGATTATTTTGGGGTTTATGTGTATAATAAGAACGATGAGCTGGTTATGACTTATTATGTGCATCCGAATTTGTGGGATGCGTATCGTGTGACGGTTGATGGTGAGATTAAGATGTTGTGTAGCAATGATGCTGTGGGTTGAGGCTGTGAGTTGAGTTTGAGGCCCTTGCGACGTAAGTTAATATTGCGGAGCAGGGGCCTTTTTGATGTTGAAAAAGGGGTTGCTTGTGCGTCGCAATTAAATATCGTTTCAGTCAGTAGCAATTTTCCTATGCCTTAGAGCATAACGCAAATTTCGTGCGGAACCAGGACGAAGCATCGGTACAATTTGTCAGACGGTAAAAGAATGTTACGTACCCTTGCTTCTATGGTTCCAAGCACTCATTTGCTAAAATTGCTATTCCTTACACGATATGTTAATTGCTCGTGCTGGTGTTCTGCTAACCTTCTTGCCTGCCCCTTGGGGAAGGTGCCGAACGAAGTGAGGCGGAAGGGGGTTGTATTTCTGGAGGTGAGCTTATGAAGAAGCTATTGAGTGCTTTGGCGTGCGGTGCGCTGCTGTTGTGTGGCGGGATGTCGGTTGCACGGGCTGATTATTATGAGATGTATAATCCTGCTACCCATGTTGAGGGCGGTGCAATGGTGTACGAGACTACGCGCGGTACCCTGATGAGCCTGAAGGTGCACAGCGGTGAATGGCAGGATGACCATTACCGCTATGAGACCGAGGCAAGTGGTGTGGTACGTTTTGCGCATGACGGTGAGCGTTTTATCGGTTATCTGCATGTGCCGGGTCTTATGAGCCTGGAAAATGGTATGGGTTATCCTTCTATGTACAGATATAGTATGCCGTTGTATGAGAAATATGCTTTGAGTAATTCGCAGGGCTATCAGGCGCAGAACAAACTATACAGTGCCTGGATTTTGGGTGAGCCTGAGGGCAATAATCGGGTGCAGCCTTCCTTGGCAGGTACTTATGAAAGAAGCAACAAAAGAGGTACACGCTTTGTGCAGGGTGAAACGGAAATGCCTTGGGCTGTAGCTGCGCTGTTTTTACAGCTGGTGCTGGAGCCGAATGTTAATTTGCTGGACAAAAATGCCTTCAGCTTTAGCTTCTGGGATTATCAGTGGGAACGAGAAAAGGCTTTGTATCCTGATGTTGATAAGCGTTACAGCTATCATACTATGACTAAGGCGGGAGATCCCGATTCTCCTAATCCGGTGAAGTTTAAGGATGCGCGCTATCTGGTAGAGAAGAGCGGCAGGCTGATTTATAATGTTGCCGATGATGGTACGGTAAGGAAAATTTACGATTTGGCTGATGAGTAAGCAGCAGATGCTGGCGCGCGATTTTGGCAATGGGGGTGGCGCTGATGCGGTTACTGAGATTGCTGTGTATGATAATGCTGGGGCTGCTGCTTTGCAGAATTTTCCTTGAAAAACAGAAAAATTTTGCTCATCCTACCCAAAATCGGCAGTTTGGGTGGGGTGCTTCAGCAAATTTCGTTGTACAATGAGCTTGTAAGGAAACATGCCTGCGTATCTAACAGCGCAGGATAATTCTGAGGAGGTGCAACAAATGAAAAAAGGTATTGTATTAGCTTGCTGCGCAATGCTTTTGGCGGGACAATTGCAATCTGCAGAAGCTCTTGACTGGAACAGAAGAATCGGCGTAGACAGAATGATTGACAGAACTATTGACAATACTATTAACAGGGCGGTGAATAAAGTGGAGAAGCAAGAAAAAACCAGACGTGTAATTTTCCAAAACCTGCCGCAATCGGCAGCTGAAATCGGACCGGAAACCGATGCTCAGCAGGTTGCAGCTTATACTGTAGCAGCGCTGGCTCGCTATGAAACCAATCCTGCAGAGGCAATTGCTATGCTCAACAAGCTGTTGGGACCAAGACCGGTGCCTAAAAGAGATGAACAGTTCCTCGCAGACCGTTTCCGCGGCAGACAGTATCTGATGCGCTCCTACTTTATGGGCGCAACTCCGGCGAATAACTATCAGCCGGATATGCCGTATACCGTAGAGATTAAAACCAATGCCTATACTTATCAGGAGGAAGGCTATGCACGCTTCCTGATTACCTGCGGCGGTGCCGACAGCCCGCGCCCGATGACCGTGCGTCAAAAGGCTTCTACCGGCGAATGGTTCCTGTGGGATTACAAGGGACTGCTGAGCGGCATCCAGACTCCGGCAGCAGATGATCCGTGGGCCTGAGAATAATTCAGCTTAAAAAACAATAGCATAATAAATCAGCAGCCTTCCGGTGCTTCCGGGAGGCTGCGTTTTTGTATGCTAAGGCCGAAATAATCGGAAAAAGCGCTGAAAAAGCATATTTTTTGCCTTACCCTACCCGAAATCACCCTTTGGGGTGGGGCGCTTTTGCTGCTTCTTGCTTATAATATAATTACAAAAGCTGGAAGGAAGTGATGTATATGAAAAAGTTCTGGAAAAAAACATCGCTGTTTTTGGTGACTGCAGCGATGACTGTTTCCGCTCCGCTGATGGCGTGGGCGCTGGAGCACGACATTGTTATTCTGCATACGAATGATATCCATTGCGGTATTAATGATAATATCGGCTTTGCCGGTCTGGCGCAGATTAAAAAGGATGCCTTGGCAAGAACGCCGAATGTGGCGCTGGTGGATGCAGGCGATGCTATTCAGGGCGCACCTATCGGCAAGCTGTCCCGTGGTCTGGCAGTTGTCGATATTATGAATTATCTGGGCTATGACTTCTGTATTCCCGGTAACCATGAATTTGACTACGGCATGGACCGCTTCATGGAGCTGGTGCCGCTGCAGCGTGCAGGCTACTACTGTACAAATTTTGTTTATGCAGGCAACAATAAGCAGGTTCTGCCGGGCTACAAAATTATGCAGTATGAGGATACCAAGGTGGCTTTTGTGGGTGCGAGCACACCGGAAAGCCTGACAACCTCTACGCCTGCCTTCTTCCAAAATGAGAAGGGCAAGTATATTTACAGCTTCTGCGAGGATAAAACCGGTAATAAGCTGTACAAGCAGCTGCAGAAGAATATTGATAAGGCACGCAAGGACGGCGCGGACTATGTATTTATCGTAGGTCATTTGGGTATGGACGGCACCACCCCGCAGTGGAGCAGCGAAAGCGTTGCTAAAAACACTCAGGGCGTAGACGCTGTTATCGACGGACACTCTCACGAGCGTTTCACCCGTATGGTTAAAAATAAAGTAGGCAAGGACGTGCTGCTGGCGCAAACAGGCACTAAGCTGAAAACTGTCGGCGAGCTGGTAATTACTCCCGACGGCAAGCTGAAGAGTCAGCTGATTACCGGATCCAACGGCAAGGACGCCAATATCGCGAGAGTTATTGCCCAGGAAATAAAAACCTATGAGCCTTTGCTGAAGCAGCCTGTGGGCGAAGCCTTGGTACAGCTGCGCAGCAATGATCCTGCAACCGGTGAGCGCATCGTGCGCAACCGTGAATGCAGCTTGGGCGACTTTGTTGCCGATGCTTATCGAGCAGTGCTTGATTGCGATGTAGTGCTGGCGAACGGCGGCAGTATCCGCAACGAAATCAAAACCGGCGTAATCAGCTACAACGATTTGCTGGAGGCCTTCCCCTTCGGTAACATGTGCGTAGTTTTAGAGGTAAACGGCCAACAGATTCTGGATGCTCTGGAGATGGGCGCTATCAGCTATCCTGAAGAAAGCGGCGGCTTTATGCAGGTATCTGGCCTGAGCTACACGCTCGACAGCTCCGTTGCTTCCAGCGTTGAGCTGGATGCCAAGGGCAACTTTATGCGTGTTGCCGGTGCCCGTCGCGTAAGCGATGTTAAGATTGGCGGCAAACCGTTAGACGTTAAGAAAAAATACACTGTTGGCGGCACCTCCTACATGCTAAAATTCGGTGGTGACGGCATGACGATGTTTAAGGGAGCGCATCTGGTGCAGGACGAAATGATGAGTGACGCAGATACGATTATGGAATACCTGCAGAACCATCTGAATGGCAAGGTGGGCGAGCAATATGCTAATCCTTACGGCGATGGTCGTATCGTAATCAAATAAAGAGCGTTATATATCAAACAAGGAGATGATTGTTATGTTGAAGAAACGTATTGCGATGGGAATTTTGGCCGGACTGCTGGCATGCAGCTTTATTGCCGGCTGTGGCGGGGGTGACAAAGGCACCAGCGAGCCTCCTAAACCGAAACCGATTGCTGCTGATTTGAAAGACCTGCCGAATAAGGATGTTAAGGTCGGCATTAATACATTTAAGCTCTTTACTCTGAAAAATAATCCTAATCTGCATTTGCAAAATACTTATAGCAAGGGTATGAGGGTGGCTGTTGTCGGCAGAGATATGATTTATGCCAACGTTAAGGACAGACTAGTTCAGATGCAGTGGGATAAAGATGGTCTGCGCATGTTGGACAATAATGTTGATTCTATGTCCGGTAATGCTAAGATTTCTTCCGACGGCACCAGAGGCATTTTCTATACCAATAAGAGAATGAGACTCAACTATTTCGATAGCGAAACCAAACGTATTGAAGAGGCACAAGGACGCTTCAATAACCTTGTTGTAATTCCTAAGGGCAATGCGGACAAGGCTTTGATTTGGATGAACCAGGGCGAAATGAGAAAGGTGGATCTTCGCAACGGCTACAGAGTAGGCAAGGATTTGGGCGAAGTACGTAAGGAATCCAGAAGCCGTAATGTTGACGACAAGGATAAAATCAATATTCCGCAGAGCGTTGTTGCAGACAGAAACGGTGATTTCTATGTTGGCGGCAATGCGCGTATCGGCACTCAGGATGTAGGCCTGGTAAGCGTTTATGACTTCAATGGCAAGCAAAAACGCGTCATCGGCAAGGAAAAACGTGAAGATAGCAAGGCCATCAATTCCTTAACAGATATAGCTTTGACTGATGAATATCTGGTAGTCAGCGATTCCTCTGTGGACAAGCAGCAGCTGCAGATTTACAGAAAGAACACCGGCACTCTGGTTGGTACCGTAAGTTATAAGGATTTGACCGATAATAAGGAAACTAGCATCGGTGCATGTGTAAACCTGGCAAATATGCCTGATAACAGAGTTCTGGTTGCCCTCAGCAATGACAGAAAAAATATTAAAGATGAATTCTTCATCCTGCAGCTGTAATGTAGGGTAGAAGGCATGACAGAAGCTGTAAAATTTAAGAAATAAAGATTTGAACACCCCCGAAAGATATATTTTGGGGGTGTTTGAATTATAGCTTAAATTGGATATTTGGTTTTAGCAGTGTGTATGGCTATATATGTAATAAAAATGAGTGATAAAATGAGCGATAAAGTTAATATTGCAATAGTAACCCCTAAACCATAACGAAAGCCTCCGACGAGTAAACTCGCCGAAGGCTTTTTGCTTGCTTTGGTGCGTCAATGCTCTGCGTTGCGCATCAGTTCGATATACTGCAGCAGCTCCTTACGGGTTTTTACACCCAGCTTGCTGTAGATATTTTTATTATGATATTTTAAGGTGTTTTCGGTAATACCAAGCTGGCTGATAATATCTTTGGTAGAGCAGCCTTGTACATAAAGGTTAAAGATGTCCTCCTCCTTAGGTGTCAGCGTAGCAAGATTATCGATAAACATCTGATAACTGTCGGGATCGACGGATTCCAGCTTCTTTTCAATGGCTTTTTCCAAAGCAGCTTGGGCAAAGTTGAACTGCTGCTGTGCCTGCTCGCGTTCCTGCTGAGCCTGCAGCTTTTCTTGCTGCGTCTGCTCCATTTGCAGGCGTACCTGTTGAATTTCATTCTGCAGGGCGGCAAGCTGTTCCTCCAGATGAATATATTGGTTGGCGGTCTGCTTTTGCTTTTCCTGTGCCTCCTGCAGACGCATGGCAGCCAATCCGTACTGCTTTTGTACCTGATTGTTTTCGCTTTGCAGCTGGCGCAGCTTTTCGGCCTGCTGCTCGGAATGGTTCTGCAGAAATTCAAAGAACTGGTTAAGCTCCAGCACATTGGCTTGCGGAGGGGCATCGGGATTTTGCTGCAGCTGCTGTAAATCCGCTACCAGCGGGTCTACATATTTTTTGCTGAAATAACCGGCAGACAGCAATGAAAGCAGCAGAATAATACCCAGCATTATCAGCAGACGAATTTTTGCCTGCCCCTGCAGATGATAATAGCTGTCGGCAGGCAGCATGACTGCTACCCTGTGCTCCGAGGCACCGACCGTCAGGGGTGCAGTGAAGCCGATGAAGCGCTCCTGACCGGCAGTAAATAATTCGTGCTCGCCGTCAGAGCTGGTTTTTATAGTAGCATTGACGAAGGAGGCCGGATTGGAAAGCTGTCCCTGGTATTCGTTGTCCGCCTTTTTATCGAGAATAGCGGTAATCAGCGGATACCCCTTGTAATTGGCCTGCTTGGTGCGCTGTTGGAAGTAAACGCTGCTGATTTCAAAGCCGCAGATACCGATAATCCTGCCGTTATTACTGTTAATAGGCATTAGGAAAAGGCGAGACTGCTCCCAGCTTTCTTTGAGGTGGGCAACGTCTGTCAGGATATATTGTTGGGAAATATTATTTTCCTTGGCATGCAAAAGCTTATCGGCCTGCGGATAAGCGTGGACATTAAGCTCCAGCTGCCAGGTGCTGTAAAGGCTGATGTTGTTATTGCGGGCAACCTGAGGGTTGCCGCGGAACATACATGTTTCATTGAAAAGAGTGTTTTCGGAATAGATATTGGTAAATTTTAGAAAAAGACCGTTATAGGTTGGTTCCAACAGATTCGTGTTGACGCTGGCGTTAATCAGATACAAAGCACCGCTGGCCGGAGCCTGCTGCATCTTGGCAGCAAGAGTCTGGTAGGTTGCCTGCTGAATCGCTGTCAAAGCCTCGGGATTGTTGTTCAAGGCATCGTAATTATTGTAAATGCCCTGCTCCAGCATAACGCGGTCGATATCATTCTGCAGCTGCTGCGACAAATCGATATTGTGCGCAGCCAGCGCGTTCATCTGGCGTTTGATATCGTTGGTACGGGTGTTAAGCTCATATTCAAGAAAGCGGTCGATATCATGGCTTGGTGGCTGTACTATGCCGATAACGTTTAACAGGATCAGCATAGCAGAACCTGCCAGCAGCACCAGTGACAGCAGGTAAATAATGAAACGGCCGCGCATAGAGCGTTTGTTATGCCATATTTCCTTGCCTATAAGCAGCAGTCTTTTTATTTTAGTGAGCTTATTGAGCATTAAGAGCCTCCTTGGTAGGATTTTTTGGCTTATTGCTTGTAATTCAGCAGCTTCTGATAACTTTCTTCTACTAACTTATCAAGCGTTTGCTGTGGATTGGCACCGCCGGCAATTTCCTGTAAATATTGCTGATGGGCAGCGCGCAGAATATTTTTGCTGCCGTATTCCAGATTCTGCTGAATTTCGGCAGCATTGTGCGGCAGATGCAGCCAGGTGCCTTGTTTGTATACCTGCTGCATGCAGGTATACAGCTTGCGATATTTGAAGTTATGCACATCTTGCGGATTATTCAGCAGTTTTGGCAGTGCTTCCTTATTGGTTGGCAGGTAGCCTGCCTGCATAGCAAAATTCAAATTGCTGTTTTCCTGCGCCAGCCATTTTGCAAAAACAACGGCACCAAGATTTTTGCGTTCGTCTGTGCTTTTGATGGCAAATAATCCTACACCGCGCTGCAGCAGTGTTACTTTGCCGCCACTGAAAACAGGGCAGTGATAATAGTTGGTAACGATAGTTTCACGCGTGTTGTCGGAATTAGTGACGTAATCGCGCATATAAAGAATGGCGGCGGTAGAGCCGACGTTGCTGATTAAATCGGCTGTTTTCCAGGCATCGGCCGCATAACCCTTTTCAATGCCAAGACCACCGGCGATAGCAGGCTCGGCTGCGGCACGGAAGATGCGCTTGAAGTTGGAGCTGGCAAGGTCCGGCTTGCCGTCCTTGATTAACGGGTCGCCCAAGGAAGCCATGCTCGTCAGGTAATAGTTATAGAAATCATCCAGCTGGCACATGTTTTTGCCGCCGGTCCAGGTATAATACTTGCGGCAGAGCGCAAAAAGCTTGTCATAATCGGCGAAATCATCGGTGCTGGCACCTGTTGCCGCAGCAAAGCGGTCAAAATATGTCTGGTTTACAAAAAGCAGCTCGGTGGATTTTGCTACCGGCAGCATCAGCAGCTCCTTATCCTGATAGCCTTCGGCTAAAAATTCCGGCTGGTAAACAGCTAAATCTTCTTTATTAAGGTATTTGTCCCAATGCAGCAGCTTATCGTGCATTGCGGGGATTACACGCGGATAGGCGGTAAAAAGGTCGGGCAGCGGCACAGCGCCAGGCTCCTGCTTGGCAGAGGCGAATAAAGCTTTGTCGATAACATTAGAGCTGCTTACGGAAGCAACCTTGACAATGACGCCCTTGGCCTTACCCTCAGAGGCATTGAATTTTTCTATTGTATCATTAAATGGGGAATTGGTCTGGTTGCCGTAAACGTGCCAGATGGTGAGCGTTACCGGCTTGGCCGGGTCGAGTGATGCCTTATTGCCGCAGCCACTGCTGAAAGCGGTAACAATACAGAGCAGTAACAGCACCAACATACTGTATAAGGAAGCAGCAAATTTTTTTGATACAACGGACATGAAAAAACCTCCTGAAAGAGTATTTTTAGAGAAAAAAGGTAAAAAATAAGGAAAATTTACCCTTATCCTACCCAAAATCGCCATTTGGTGTAGTGACGAAATGTAATTTTTATATTAAACTTAAGGCAAGGAAGCGGAAAACAGCTTACCTGCACAGATAATTTGCAAAGATTGTCTAACAATTAGTTTATCACAAATCAAAGTATTAGTGAATAGTTTTTTACTACAGATAAGGATAAGATAAATATTTTACAATTTCTTGGCTGATAAGTGTACAGCTGTTTTATTCAAAGTCCTGTTAATATTAAGCGGGATTTGATAAAATATAATTGTTAATTTTTTAGTGATACAAAAGGAGGTTGTATTATGGGTTTAATTAAAGCGGCAATGGGCGCTGTAGGCGGCGTATTGGGCGACCAATGGAAAGAGTTTTTCTATTGCGAAAGCATGCCTCCCGAGGTTCTGGTAACCAAGGGTATGAAGCGTACGTCCAGCCAAGGACGCAGCTCCAACACTTCTGCAGAAGACAACATCATCAGTAATGGCAGCGTTGTTGCTGTCAACGAAGGTCAGTGCATGATTATCGTTGAGCAAGGCAAGGTTGTAGATATGTGCAACGAGCCCGGCGAATATGTATACGATACTTCTACTGAACCGTCTATCTTTACCGGCGATTTGAAGGATAATGTAAAGGCAATTTTCGGTCAGATCGGTAAACGTTTCACCTTCGGCGGTGATCCCGGCAAGGATCAGCGCGTTTATTACTTCAATATGAAGGAAATTTACGGCAACAAGTTTGGCACCGCTCAGCCGATTCCTGTACGCCTGATTGACAACAACTTAGGTATTGATTGGGAAGTTGGTATCCGTTGCTTCGGTGAATACAGCTATAAGATTACTAATCCTCTGCTGTTCTACACCAATGTATGCTCCAATATCACTGACGAATATCGTCGTGACCAGATTGACAGCCAGATGAAGAGCGAGCTCATGATGAGCCTGGGCGTTGCCCTCGGCACGCTCACTGAAAACGGTATGCGTTACAGCGCACTGCCGCGTCATGGCAAAGAAATCGCTAACGCTTTGAACGAAGATTTGAGCGACCAATGGCGTGACCGCCGCGGTGTAGAGGTTTATTCCTTCGCACTGGCAAGCGTAACCATGTCTGAGGAAGATGCTCAACGTCTGAAAGATATCCAGATGCTCAGCAATCCGAACCGTGCAGCAGCAGCTATGGCTGGCGCTACTGCAGACGCTATGCGTATTGCAGCTGGCAATGAAGGCGGCATGGGTGCAATGGGCGGCTTTGTTGGCATGAATATGGCCGGAATGGCCGGTGGCGCAAATGTGGCTGGCTTGTTTGCCCAAGGACAACAGCAGCAGATGTATGCTCAACAGAATCCTTACGGCCAACAGCCTCCTTACGGACAACCGCCTTATCCGCAACAGCCGCAACCTCCTACTCCGCCGCCGGCCGCCCCTGCCGCCCCTGCGGCAGCAGCACCGGCAGCAGATAGGCGGCATCGATCACGAGCGTGAGCAGCGCCGTGCCCCACCACGAAAAGCGCGGCCCGTCAAGCACGCGCCACAAAAACACGCACCACGCCGCCATGACGCCGGTGTTGAACAAAAAGTCCGCCCAGAAACCGTTATACGCCATCGGCCGCGCCCTCCGGTACATCCATCCGCGCGGTGCGCCCGGCCAGCAGCCGGAAAAACGCCTCGCGCGCATTCTTGCGATACGAACGGCTGATGGGCACGCTCGTGCCGTCGCTCAGGCAGAAGGTCTCGCGCTCCATGCCGACGATCGCCCGGCAGTTGACCCAGAAGCTCTGGTGGCAGCGGATGAACTCCGCCGCAACATCGTCCGCGAGCAGGGCCTGCGGGCTCTGCGTCGTCTCGAGATCGCCGTCGGTAGTGTGCACGAACATCTTGTGCAGCGAGCGCTCGAGATACAGCACCGTGTCGAGCCCGACGCGCTGATAGCTGCCGCCGCGCCGGAGCGTGAGCGCCTTTTCCGACGAGAGTGCGCCCAGCGCCTTGCGCAGCGCGACCGGAAGGCGCGCCGCCTCGTCCGACTTGAGCACGTAGTAGATGTGCTCGGCCTCATACGCGTCCATGAGATAGCCCGCGTAGCTCGACAGGAAGATGACGCGGCAGGCGGGCGCAAGGCGGTTGATCTGCTTGGCAAGGGTGATGCCGTCCATGTCGCCCATGCAGATGTCCAGCACGGCGATGTCCGGCCGGTAGCCGTCCTCGGCAAGCATAGCCAGCACGGCGGGTGCATTTTCAAATGTTTTGAGCTGATGCGGCGTGTCACCCAGCGCCGCGCGCAGGATGTCCACAGTCTGCCTCAGGCAGACGGCCTCATCATCACACACTGCAAGTTGAAGCATCGGTTTGACTCCTTGTCCGGATTTGCAGAAAAAGTCATGGAAGATACCGTTATTGTATACCAGAATCAAGAATGTTGCAAGTAGGTGGCAAAAAATGACCGCGCAGCGCCCAAGCTTGACATCGGCGCGCGAAAGGATTAAGGTGGACAAAAAACATCCGCCGCGGCTGCGGCCGCGCGCATCGGAAAGGGGAATGCTCCATGTCTGCATGGAGCCCATTTTAGAAGTGAAAGGAATGAGGTTATGGAGCTTTATACGAACGCCAGATTCATCTCCTGCGAAAAGGAAAACCGCATTTACACCGCGATGGCGGTAAAGGGCGGTCACATCGTGTGGCTCGGCGATGAAAGCAGCATCCCTCCGCGCTACGGCAAGGCAAAACGGGTCGATCTCGGCGGCGCGACGGTAACGCCCGCGTTCGGCGACACGCATATGCATTTCGGCTCGCTGTGCGTTTTTGAGAACACATTCTATCTCATGGATGTCAAAGATTTTGCCGAAGCAAAGGCGGCAGTCAGACGCTATGCCGACAGTCACCGGAAAAACAAGGTGCTCATGGGCTACGGCTGCACCGCGAACACCGTTACCGAGCATCGGCTGCCCGAAAAGCGCGATCTTGACGACTGGACGGAGCGTCCGCTCATGGTCATGAAGTACGACGGTCATGCTGCCGTGTGCAACAGCGCAATGCTGGCACTGCTGTCGGATAAGGTGAAATCCGATCCCGGCTGCAATACCGAGACCGGATGGCTGTACCAGTCGGCGTTTTATAACGGCGTGAACGAGGCGACGGCGTATATCCCCACGATGGATATTATACGCGGTCTCTCCGGAGGCGCGGAGTACCTTGCGTCGGTCGGCATCGGGCTCGTGCACACCGTTGAGGGCGTGGGCTTTGCAAACGATCTGGATATAGACATGATAAAAATACTCGCGCCCGGCCTGCCGCAGGCGTTCCGCATATTCTTCCAGACCATGGACCTCAAGGCCGTGAAAAAGCACGGCTTCAAGCGCGTCGGCGGCTGCTTCAAGCTTGCCCTCGACGGCTGCTTCGGCTCAGAGGACGCGGCGCTCAAGGAGCCGTACGCGAACGATCCGGACAACTACGGCGTTTTGAATTATCCGCAGGAGCGCGTGAACGAGTTCGCCATCGGCGCAAACCGCGAGGGCTGGCAGATAACCATGCACGCCATAGGCGATGCGGCGGTGGAGCAGTGCATAACGGCATATGAGGCGGCTTATGCCGATAAGCCGTGGGACGATGCGCGCCATGTGATGATCCATGTCTGCCTTGCAAGCGAGGAACAGCTAAAGCGCGCGGCAAAGATAAAGCTGTGCATAGCCGCGCAGTCGCCGTTTATCTATTGGAAGCAGGAGCCGGACGCGTATCTGTGCTCGGTGCTCGGCAGAGAGCGCACTGACAGACTAAACGCGCTGGGAACGATGCACCGCCTCGGACTTGTCGTAGGCGACGGCTCCGACGGACCGTGCACGCGTCCAAAGCCCCTGTACGGTATGGCGTGCTCCGTAAATCATCCCAATCCGGACGAGCGCATATCGCGTCTCGACGCGCTGCGCATGATAACGGCAAATCCCGCGTATATGAGCCATGAGGAGAATAAACGCGGCACGCTTGCACCCGGTATGATTGCCGATTTCGTCGTTCTCGGCGATGATCCGCTCACCGCGGAGGATATAGCGGGCATCGAGGTCAAGGCACTCTATCTGCACGGCAAGAAGCATGTTGCAAAAAAGATAGGCGTCGCCGGACTTCTGGCTCGGGCGATCATAAAACGGATCACCCAAAGAGAATACATATGACAAAAAAGGCTCCCCCGGAATTCCGGGGGAGCCTTTGCGTTATGATCTCCGATCAGACCTCGATGAGCTCATAGTGCGTCGTGCCGAGGCCGATGGCCTCGCCGTGCTCGACGGCAGCGCGCCAGTCGGTGTCCGGATGCGCGGCGGCGAAGTGGTCGTGCGGATGGTCATGCGCGTGCGCGATGACGCTGTTGGGATTGGCCGGCTGCGCATTGATCTTGTCGGCGCAGGCGGTATCGAGCGCCACGGGGTCGAACGACGCAAACATGCCCACGTTCGGCACCATGGCCACGTCGTTGAACGCCTCACAGTCGCAGCTGGGCGACACGTCGAGCGCGAGCGCGATGTGGAACGACGGCCGGCCGTCGACGACGGCCTTGGCATACTCGGCAATCTTGCAGTTGAGCACCTCGTTGGCGATGTCGAAGTCCGGGTGGATGGCGTGCATCGGGCAGACATTGATGCAGCGGCCGCAGCCGGTGCAGCCCTCGCCGAGCGCCGGTTTGGAGCGGAGCAGCACGGCGACGCATTTTTTTACGAGTTTCCGGAACGGCTTATCGTTCGGGTTCGACACAAACCAGCTGCTTGTGGCGCCGGAGCGGGCAAAGTCGTTTACATGGTAGGGGGCGGCGTCCTTCATGCCGAGCGGCTCGCCCGCCTCGGAGGGGAGCCGGCGCTGCTTTGCCGCCGTGAGATACGGCAGCTCCTTTTCCTCCAGCCCAAGCATCCACGCACACAGCCGGTCGAGCTCATAGGAGCTCGTCGCGGCGAGGAGCGCGCCCATGTGCCGGGGCGTTCCCTGTGTGGGGCCGTTGCCCTCCATGATGTCCACGGCGTCGCACAGGCAGAGCGCCGGGCGGACAAATTCATTGAGATCAACAAGCATGTTGGCGAACGCCATCGGATCGGGGTAGCGGAAATGGTACTCGCTCTTCACCGTGCCGGGGATGACGCCGTAAAGATTCTTTACCGCCGCCGTCATGCCCATGAGCCCGTGAGCCTTGAGCTTGGAGAAGTTGATGACAGCGTCGCATTTTTCGAGCCACGCGCTGTATTCAAAGCTCTTGACCGTGACGGCGTCCGGAAATTCGACCGTGTGATGCGAAAAGTCGCGGTTGAGCTCACCGCCGGCGGCTTCGCAGAGCGCGTAATCGCCGAGCGAGTACACGCGGCTCAGCACCACGGAGGTGAACGGCTCACCGGGGCTGTCGCCGAGAACGACCTCCGCGCCCCGCTCGCGCAGAAGTCGCGTGAGCTCCGCGGCCATGACCGGATGGGTCGTCGCTGCCTGCTCCGGCTTTCTCGCCGCGCAGAGATTGAGTTTTATGCCGATGCGCATGCCGGGCTTCACCTGGTCCATGAGCCATGGCTGACGAAAGCACGTCACCATGAGCACGCCCGTGAAGCGCCGCAAGGAGCGCGGCGCGCACCGTTTCGGGTGTATAATCCCCGCAGGGGACGATGGAAAGTTTCGGTTCCGGCATGGTATGCCTCCCATATCTACAGACTAATTTTGTATTCTACCACATTTCTTCCTTCCGCGCAACGGGATATGCAGCGATCCGGAATGTGTAAAAAATCTGTCATTGTTTGAAAAACAGGTTGATAACTCAACAGTTGTATG
>ERZ827496.2306-NODE-2306-length-19424-cov-4.169962_pt1 | contig 19424 bp, 19 predicted proteins | sample MGYA00519769_ERZ827496 | MGnify/ENA primary metagenome ERZ827496 (study PRJEB31778, sample SAMEA3449327) | human gut metagenome | biome: human gut; feature: human-associated habitat; material: faeces | place: United Kingdom | collected 2010/2012 ...
CCTTTTATCACTTACCCTGTTTCGTATGTGACTGCCGGTGGAGAGATACTGGCAAGCGATGCGGCCCCTTTCGCCGAGATGAAACCGGAAATGACGCATTCTGTCGAATTGGGTATGGAATGGAAGTTCTTGCAGCACCGCCTTGGATTAAATCTGACCTATTACCGTACCGACACGTATGAGCAGTTCTTCAAACTGCCTGCGCTTGCGGGGGATAAGTATGCCTATCGATACGTCAACGCCGGAGATATCCGGAATCAGGGATGGGAGATAACGCTGGATGCCACTCCGGTACTGACCCCCGACTTCACGTGGAAGACCTCTCTCAACTTCTCTGCCAATAAGAACAAGATTGTAGAACTCCATGAAGAACTGAAAGAATTTGTTTACGGACCTACCAGCTTCTCGTCCAGTTATGCGATGAAACTGGTGAAAGGCGGCTCTATCGGCGATATTTACGGTAAAGCCTTTATACGTGATGAAGAAGGGCACATCGTTTATGGAACGGACGGAGACTATAAAGGACTTCCGTTGGTAGAAGGCGACGGAAATACCGTAAAGGTGGGCAATGCCAATCCGGATTTTATGCTGGGATGGAATCATTCCTTCTCCTACAAAGGTTTTAGCCTTTACTTCCTGCTTGACTGGCGCTATGGAGGTGAAGTCCTTTCGCAGACCCAGGCGGAGATGGACCTCTATGGAGTATCGAAAGCGACGGCGCAAGCCCGTGATAAAGGATATGTTTCGCTGGAAGGCCAGCAAATAAGCGATGTCAAAGGATTCTATAAGAATGTAGTGGGCGGACGTGCCGGAGTGACGGAATACTATATGTATGACGCTACCAACCTACGGTTGCGGGAAATATCGCTGAGTTATAGCTTCCCCCGAAAATGGGTACAGAAAACGAATTGTCTGAAAGACCTGCAACTTTCTTTTGTAGCCCGCAACCTTTGTTTTCTGTACAAGAAAGCGCCTTTCGATCCCGATCTGGTACTTTCTACAGGCAATGACAATCAGGGAATTGAAGTGTTCGGTATGCCTACCACCCGCAGTCTGGGCTTTACTTTGACATGTGAATTTTAAGAGCAGGAGGGAAGATGATGAAGAAAAAACATATTTATATATACTTGCTGGGGATGCTGCTGCTTTCTATTGGCTGTACAGGAAAATTCCGTGAATTTAATACCGACCAGTCGGGAATTACGGACGATGATTTGCTGATTGACGACAATGGTTACGGTATTCGTCTGGGGATTATCCAGCAAGGCATCTACTTTAACTACGATTTCGGTAAAGGCAAGAACTGGCCTTTCCAGTTGATACAGAATCTGAACGCGGATATGTTCTCCGGTTATATGCACGACGGCAAACCCTTGAACGGAGGTACGCATAACTCGGATTATAATATGCAGGATGGCTGGAACAGCGCCATGTGGACACATATGTATTCGTATATCTTTCCACAAATCTACCAGTCGGAGAATGCCACCCGTGATACGGAACCTGCCTTGTTCGGCATTACCAAAGTGCTGAAAGTGGAAGTCATGCACCGTGTGACAGATTATTACGGCCCTGTTATTTATAAGAATTTCGCGAATGCCCAGAATCAATATCGCCCTGATACGCAGAAAGAAGTCTACTATGAGTTCTTTAATGAACTCGATTCGGCTGTTGTCTCTCTTGCCGATTATATAGAAAAGAAGCCCGAATCTAATGGATTCACCCGCTTTGATATCTTGCTGGACGGTCAATATTCCTCCTGGATCAAGTTTGCCAATTCGTTGCGTATGCGTCTGGCAATGCGTATTTCTGCGGTTGATCCGGATAAGGCACGCACCGAGTTCCTGAAAGGACTGGAAAATGAATTTGGTGTTTTTGAAGCGGAAGATGAACGGGTAGCGGTCTCTACGAAATCCGGATTCACGAATCCGTTGGGAGAACTCAACCGGGTATGGAATGAAACTTATATGAGCGCTGCAATGGAATCTATTCTGACAGGCTACGATGATCCCCGACTGAAAGTTTACTTTGAAACCTGTACCGACAAAGCGTATGCAGGAGAGTACCGCGGCATCCGTCAGGGAACCTGCTTTGCGCACAATCATTATGCAGGCTTATCCAAATTGTCCGTCGACCAGAGTACGGATGCCCCATTGATGAGTTCCGCTGAAATCTGGTTTCTCCGTGCCGAAGCTGCTTTGCGCGGATGGATACCGGAGGATGAAGAAGAATGTTATCAAAACGGAATAAAGGCGTCTCTTCATCAACACGGCATTTATCAGATGGACGATTATCTGAACAGTGAGCGGACGGCTGCCGATTTCATCGACACACAAGACTCCGAAAATAACATTCCTGCCCGTTGCCTGGTTTCTCCTAAATGGAATCCCGCAGACGACAAGGAAATAAAGCTGGAAAAGATCATTACGCAGAAATGGATAGCCTTATTCCCGGAAGGTTGCGAGGCATGGGCGGAACAGCGCCGCACGGGATATCCCCGCCTGTTTCCGGTACGTTTCAACCATAGCAGGAACGGATGTATTGACACGGAGACAATGGTACGTCGCCTCAACTTCCCCGGCACGCTGCAAACCGAAGACAGAGAGCAATACCTGGCTCTTGTGGAGGCTCTGGGCGGGCCCGATCATGGAGGGACCCGATTGTGGTGGGATACAGGAAATAATAGACTGGATTAAAATTTTAGTGTCGGAATGTGAATATATGTATAGGTTTAACTATTTTTGCACCTTCATTTAAACACATTTGTCATGAAAAAGATCATTTCTGCTCTTTTCCTATGTATGCTGCTTTCTGCCGTACCGGAATTGCAGGCACAAAACATTCAGTTACATTATGATTTCGGACGTTCCCTGTATGATAAAGACTTGAAAGGACGCCCGCTGTTGACCTCCACTGTCGAGAAGTTCCATCCCGACAACTGGGGAAGTACCTACTTCTTTATCGATATGGACTATACGTCCGAAGGGGTCGCTTCCGCTTACTGGGAGATAGCCCGTGAACTGAAATTCTGGAAAGGTCCTTTCTCCGCCCATCTCGAATACAATGGCGGACTGGCGAAAGGATTCTCCTACAACAACGCTTACCTGGCGGGAGCCACCTATACCTATAATAACGCTTCTTTCTCCAGAGGCTTCACATTGACAGCGATGTACAAATATATACAGAAGCACCCATCCCCGAATAACTTCCAGTTGACAGGAACATGGTACATGAACTTTTGCAAGGATTTGCTCACCTTCTCCGGTTTTGCCGACTGGTGGCGTGAAGAAACCAAGTATGGAAAAACCATTTTCCTCTCCGAACCGCAATTCTGGGTAAACCTGAACCGCATCAAGGGAGTGAATAAAAACTTTAACCTGAGTGTCGGTTCTGAAGTGGAACTGAGCAATAACTTCGGTGGTCGTGACGGCTTCTATGTAATTCCGACACTGGCTTTGAAGTGGACGCTGAACTAAACTTCGAAGTACAAAATTCCCCAACGGATATACATCAATTATTGAATAAAAATATCGAATGAAAACAGATTTGATCTATGGCGTAGAAGACCGCCCCCCATTTAAAGATGCCCTGTTTGCTGCCTTGCAACATCTGCTGGCTATCTTTGTAGCCATCATTACACCTCCTCTTATCATTGCGAGCGCACTGAAACTGGATGTTGAAAAAACAAGCTTTCTGGTGTCTATGTCCCTTTTTGCTTCGGGGGTATCTACGTTTATACAATGCCGTCGTATCGGCCCGATAGGAGCGAAGCTGCTCTGCATCCAAGGTACCAGCTTCTCCTTTATCGGTCCTATCATAGCGACCGGATTAGTAGGCGGACTTCCGCTGATATTCGGCTCCTGTATAGCTGCCGCACCTATTGAAATGGTCGTCAGCCGTACCTTCAAGTATCTTCGCAATATCATCACTCCGCTAGTGTCCGGCATTGTCGTACTACTGATCGGATTGAGTCTGATCAAAGTCGGTATCGTTTCCTGTGGCGGCGGATATAGTGCGATGGACGACGGCTCCTTCGGTTCGTGGGAAAATCTGTCCATTGCGGCACTCGTACTGTTGAGCGTCTTGTTTTTCAATCGCTGCAAAAACAAATACCTGCGCATGAGTTCCATCGTGTTCGGTCTTTGCCTGGGTTATGGACTGGCTTTCGCCCTGGGAAAAGTAAATATGAGCGCACTAAATGTCGAGATGCTGATGAGTTTCAACATCCCGCAACCTTTTAAATACGGTATTGATTTTAATATCTCTTCATTTATTGCCATTGGCTTGGTCTATCTGATCACCGCCATTGAAGCCACAGGAGATGTGACAGCCAACTCTATGATTTCCGGACTTCCGATTGAAGGTGATTCTTATCTGAAACGTGTTTCCGGCGGTGTGATGGCAGATGGCTTCAACTCTCTTTTAGCAGGTATATTCAACTCCTTCCCGAACTCCATCTTCGCACAGAATAACGGTATCATCCAATTAACAGGAGTTGCCAGCCGCTATGTAGGCTATTATATTGCCGCTATGCTCGTTCTGCTGGGATTATTCCCCATTGTAGGAGCTATATTCTCTCTGATGCCCGATCCGGTACTGGGAGGCGCCACCTTATTAATGTTCGGTACAGTAGCGGCAGCAGGTATCCGCATCGTTTCCTCACAGGAAATAGGCCGCAAAGAAACCTTAGTCTTAGCAGTCAGCCTATCTTTAGGTTTGGGTGTGGAACTAATGCCGGACGTATTAAAACAAGCTCCAGAGGCGATTCGAAGTATTTTCTCTTCAGGAATCACCACCGGAGGTTTAACTGCAATTGTTGCTAATATGGTAATTAGAGTGAAGTAATAGGTAATAAATAATAGGTAATAAGTAATATGCCATGCGGGTAAAGCTACCGGCAGCTACGATTATTACCTATTACCTAATACCTATTATTTATTTCTAAATTACTCATTTTATCTGTAATCCGAAAGGGGAAATCTGGATACTCGTAGAGGCTGAAACGAGGTTCGGTTTCCCCTTTTGTATAGCTCCAGATAGAAGCGTAGTCTTCCGGGTCTTCCCCCATCTTGCTGAGTTGGCGTAGATAAGCTGCCAGTGATTTATTCTCTACGATATAGATTTGTCCCATCTGATCGATAATAGGGCTATGGTGACGGGTACCGTCATGTTCGAAGCGAAGAATTCGTTTGCCTTCCTCAGTCAATCCTACCAATTGGAAAGTCATACTCTTGCCGATAGCAGGCAGATTCAGTACACTGCGGTCGGTAGCAAGGAAAGGCAGATGATGCTTTCTCATGAACCGTCTTATTTGTTTGGCGGTGTCAGCATCTTCTTTCGTTTTTTCTTCATTTATACCTGCACTGACTTTGGTCTCCAGTATCTTATACAATTCTTCCGCCTGTTCCGGAGTCATCTGTCCGTAAATTTTCTCTTCCTGCTGTTCCTGCATTGAGCGACTGTTGGGTGCAAACACCGCATAATTCTCATTAAATCCCTTCACCGAGAACGTATAATAACATACCACTCCCAGTGAATTGAGTACCTGGCGAAGCCGCGTAGTATGTCCTCTGCGTGAGGCAGCCACCGTATATACCAACTGGTTCGTAATAATCCATCCGGCAGAAAGAATCTTCCGAATTGCTTCTTTAGCCTCGGGGGTAACCTCCAGCGGTGTCTGAAAATGAGTCTGAATGATAAACTGCTTGACGCCAACAGCTGAAGCCTTTTCCTTAAACTCCCGCAATATGTCAACCAACTCGTCATTAATACGCATCGGCAAATAAGCCAATAAACGAGAACCCAGTCTCACCCGTTGCAATTCCGCATATTTCTCACCTTCCGGACGTTCAAGATTCGCCCTTTGTTTGCGTACCGCCATACGATACACCGCTTCTAATATATTCTTCAACGTCTTATTCTGACTCATCAGCGCATCGCCTCCCGTAATCAGAATATCGCGTAACTGCGTATCCTGTTCAAAATAGGTCATCAACCGTCGCAACTTACTGTCCCACGACTCCTTCGGTCGTAACGTCTCAAATTCAAAATTCAGCCGTTCACTCTGAAAGTCATACATACGCTGGCAAGATGCACAAAGCCCTCCACAAGCCCGTCCCATCGTATCAGGAATAAGGATAGCCACCTCCGGATACCGTCGGTGAATATTATGTCCGTCCGGCAAGAGCCATCCGGCAGCATTCGGCTTTCCTGCCTCCACAATATCTTCCTTCTCCCATGCACGAATATTGCCATACGTCTCCACTAATCGTGGCGAATAAAGTATATAACTCCGAATCGCTTCATCATTATACCCATACCCCGTCACATTCAGCAACGACAAATAATAAGGCGTAGCAAAGAACGGCATTCCCTTTTTACGTGCCCGATTCAACAAATACATCGTCTCCGACGAAAGTGAATTTCCTAAAAAGCGATTCAACTCAGCCGGACTTTTCACAGCCATCGACAAATGAAAGCGGAAATCTCCCCACCATTTGCTTACCAACTGATACTTCTCCTCATAACTCATCCCTTCCTCAAAATGAAACCGTACCGAAGGCTTCGACTTCCGGTTCTCAATCTTCTGAATCAACAGATGCAGCATCCGTTCCTTATTCTCATCCCGCATCTCCCGCACTTCCTCATCCAATCCGGTATCCCACCGGTCATTCCGGCTCTTGATGCGCTGCGGAGACGGCGAAGGAACATTTTCCCCCTGCAAACGTTTGAACAACTGGAACAATTCTACAAACAAATCCGTCGGCATCTCTATATTCTCCAACTTCTCCGTCAGAAACTGATAAAGCAACCGTATCGTCTGTACCGAAATATCCTGTCCCGTAGACAGTTCATGAACATCCTGTCCATCATACTGGAGTAAGAGTCGAATTTGCTCCCTTGCCTCCTCCGCAACCTCATTAACCATCCCGCAACTATCCAGATGTTTTAGCAGACCAGCCTTAAAGTCCTCCACTGTCGGACTCACCGCCGCCATCTCTACCAACTCCGGCATCTCCTGCGTGTATATTTGTTTCAACTGCGAAAAAGTAAGTACAAGCATTTTCTTTTGTTTCATAAGCATCCTCTATATTATTATATTATTTATTGATTAGTAACGACCTATCCCTCCGCAAGGTTCCCCCGGCCTCGACTGCCCGGCGTCAAGCGCAGGTCTTATTTACGGCGTTAAAAAGGGCAGACTGTTTGAGCGAAGCGAGTTTCTGCCCTTTAGCCGGAAATGAGACCGGAGTAGCCGGGCAGGCGCAGCCTTGATTTTTTCTTTTTGGTACTTTTTCTTTTGCATCAAGGCAAAAGAAAAAGTACATAAAGATAATAAAAAAAGCGGAAGTATGCCACTCCCGCTTTTCCTGCTATGCTATTCTTTACGATTTTCTAACATTTACGCGACCTTATTTTTTCGTTTCCGTGTCGTCGTTCTTCCTTTTCGGTTCCTTTTTGGCAAGGAGCACTATATTATATACATAGTCCGTCATCCACTGTTCCGAATAGCCCAGACGTTCCTTGTACTGGCGGACAGTCGCCGCAGTCTTGTGCACATCATCAGCCTTCCACACCGTCTTCGTACAAACATCGTGTACCGTCTTCTGCGTCATCCCGTAAAGCGCCTTCTTGAATATAGACGGCATACGGAACTTCCATTGCATCAGATTTCCCATCAGCATCATCAAATCGTTGGAAAACCCTTGATACATAAACAGATACGACTGAATATCATTCTGCGTACGGCAATTACGCTTCACGGAGCTGTCGATCTCCTTAAAGAAACTTTCATTCAGTCCGTAGTCCTGCATCAGCATTTTGCGTGAAGCTGACTTTTCTGCCAGTCCCAGCTTACCTCCCTGCGTAGGAATCTTGAACAAACGTTTGAAGTTAGCCACATCCGGTAAAAAGCGGATGTTGGTAATACCTAAGTTAGTAGCGATGACTGACTGGAAATAAACCCGGGTCAGTGATATGAAATCTTCTACATTGCCGACTTTTGTTTCATCGGATTTCTTTTTGAATAAACCAAATAAGCCCATCGTTATATTTACTATTTTATAATTTACAATTTACAAATCGTGTGTGGAGATTTTAATGAGCCGCAAAGGTACGAAAAAGTGTTGGTTTTCACCAACATTCCAAGTCCTTTTCGATGTCCGGCATGGTCTCTTTCCTGAAAACAGGACTTTGGATGCCCGCTTTCTTCTGGGCACGATAGTCCGAGAGCAGGCGGATGGCATACTTTCCGAGAAAGATAATGGCGATCAGGTTGCAGACAGCCATCAGAGCCATCGTGATGTCCGCCAGACTCCATACCAAATCGAGTGTGGCGACAGACCCGAAAAGTACCATGCCGCTGACCAATATCCGGTAGGTGTGGAGCACCCATTTCTTTGCGGTGATGAAACGGATATTCGCTTCGCCGTAATAATAATTTCCCAAGATACTGCTGAATGCGAAGAAGAACAACGCTACGGCAACAAAGATGCTTCCGGAAGCACCGATCTCATTCGTGAGCGCCTGTTGGGTTAGTTGCACCCCATTGGAGGAACCGTCCAAAGGAGCACCGCTGAAAAGAATGATAAATGCCGTACAGGTGCAATTTAATAAAGTATCGGTAAATACTGCCAGCGTCTGTATCAACCCCTGTTTGACAGGATGAGTGACGTTGGCCGTCGCTGCTGCATTCGGAGCCGAACCCATACCGGCCTCATTGCTGAATAATCCGCGCTTGATACCCTGCATCAGCGCCATACCGACACCTCCACCCAATGCCTGTTCCCAGCCGAAGGCATGACTGATGATGAGAGATATCACTTCCGGCAGATGCGTGATATTAAGTAATACGATGACCAGTGCCAGCCCTACATATCCTAATGCCATAATCGGGACGATAATGCTGCTTACATGCGCTATCCGGCGGATACCACCGAAGATGATGACAAGAGTCAGAGCGGTAAGCACTCCTCCCAACACCGTATGATTGAATCCGAACGCATGTTCGGCAGCAGCACAAATCGTATTGCTCTGTACCGAATTGAAAGCAAAACCGAAAGTAATGCTGATGAGCACAGCGAAAAGCATCCCCATCCACGGCTGTTTCAATCCCTTCTTCATATAATAAGCCGGGCCTCCGACAAAAGAGTCCTTCCCGCGTATCTTATATAACTGTGCCAGGGTAGATTCGATAAAAGCGCTCGAAGCTCCCAGCAGGGCGATCACCCACATCCAGAAAACAGCTCCCGGTCCGCCGATGGCGATGGCGGTGGCCACCCCTGCCAAGTTGCCCGTACCCACACGGCTGGCAATCGTAATAGCGAATGCCTGAAAAGATGAAACATGTTTCTCGCCCTGTTTTCCTTTTCCGGCGGACTCGCTGAGTAATACAATCATTTCGCGAAGCATACGGAACTGTACGAACCGCGTTCGGATGCTGAACCAGACGGCACAGCCCAGTAACATGATAATCAGGATGTATGTCCAGAGTATATCATTTATTTCATTGATAAAGTTCATAGTTAGGTTTTTGAAAAGAATAAATCGTAGTATATCACTCGTTTTTCATTCGGAAATAAAATTTATGATTTTCGAATACGGGCTCTACTATATCATACCGAACAAATTTGGCAAGCAGATGTTCGGCGGCACGTCGGGAAATACCGGTCTGCCGACAATACCGGTTGAGTGAAAGCAGCGTTCCCTGTTCCAGCAGGTCGAGCAGGAGTTGTTCGCGTTCCGTATAGCGGATCAGTTCTCCCCGCGGGCTGCCACTTTGTTGCCATACACGCAGGTGGATAGGGGTAGCCAGTATATTCTCATCCTTGATGCGGAGATAGGCGAGAGGCTTTCCGTTTTCGTCTTTCGCATAGACAGGCTTGTGCGGATTCTCTTCGATGGTGGCTACTAATACCTGTTTGCCTTCCACGATATATGTTTGTAAAGTATAATCTATCTCCGGGATGCAATAAAGTTGTGCGGCTGCTTCAATCATATATTTTTCCTCTTCAGATCGTACGCCGGCTATTCGTCCATTGTCTTTCACGCCGATCAATAGCCGTCCTCCGTCGGTATTGGCAAAAGCCGACAGCGTTTTGGCAATCTTGCGTGCGTCGGAAATTTCGAATTTGAAGTCCTGTTGCTGATGCTCTCCTTCAGCTATCAAAGTATGTATGTGATCCGTATCAGTAAGCGTTTTCATGGCTACAAAGGTAGGGAAAAATGGTGAAAAGCCTTTTTTTTAGCTTATTTTCGCAGATAAATTCAAAAAAAATATTGTTTTTATGCGTTTATTTCGGGAAACAGTGTATTTTTGCGGCACATTATTAACGAAAAAATAAAAGGATTATGAAAGAATTGGTAGAAAAGGTAGCAGCTCTTTATGCTGACTTCTCAAAAGATGCTAACGCTCAGATTGAAAACGGTAACAAGGCAGCAGGAACTCGCGCTCGTAAGGCTTCTCTGGACATTGAAAAAGCAATGAAAGAATTCCGTAAAGCATCTTTGGAAGCTTCTAAAAAATAATATTAGAAGTCTGCTAAGATATTAGAAAACAAGGAGAGGGTATATCCATTCGGGTATGCCCTTTTTCTATTTTTGGCAACCAATCTTTTAATTGTTTTTGCATGGATAGTTACTATTATTTAGGTAGAAAGGTGTATCTTTGTGTGTGGCAACCTCAAAAATTATAAATATATGAGTAATAGGATTTATCCTATCGGTATACAGAACTTTGAAAAAATCCGTGTAGACGGTTATTTCTATGTTGATAAGACTGCGTTAATCTATCAAATGGTAAAGACAGGTGGCTATTACTTCCTGAGCCGCCCGCGTCGTTTCGGTAAGAGTCTGTTAATATCCACGCTTGAGGCTTATTTTTCTGGGAAAAAAGAACTTTTTGAGGGGCTGGCAATGGAAAAGCTGGAGAAGGATTGGATAAAATATCCCGTTATTCATCTGGATCTGAATGCAAAGAAATTCGATACGGTAGATGATCTGATTCGTCTTGTCGACCGTCAGTTGCTGGTATATGAGTCTCAGTATGGCTCATGTTCTAAAGATGAGACGATAGACGACCGTTTGGTCACCCTTATTCGTTTGGCGGCGGAGAAAACGGGACAGCGTGTTGTGATTCTCGTTGACGAGTATGATAAGCCCATGTTGCAGGCTATTGGAAGAGATGAGTTGCAAGAAGAGTATTGGAATACGTTGAAGGCTTTCTATGGTGTGTTGAAGTCAATGGACGGTTATATTAAGTTTGCTATGTTGACAGGTGTTACGAAATTTGGCAAAGTTAGTGTATTCAGTGACTTGAACAATCTTGACGATATATCTATGCGTCAGATATATGTGGACCTTTGCGGTATCAGCGAACAGGAGCTTCATGATAATCTTGAAAGTGAATTGCATGAATTGGCGGATGCCCAGGGAGTAACGTATGATGAAATATGCAAGAAACTGCGTGACTATTACGACGGTTATCATTTTACATATAACTCTATCGGCATTTACAATCCGTTTAGTTTGCTTAATGCATTCAAGTATCAGGAGTTTGGCAGTTACTGGTTTGAAACGGGTACGCCTACCTATTTGGTCGAATTATTGAAGAAGCATCATTATGATCTCCACCGCATGGCTCATGAAGAAACCACTGCCGAGGTTTTAAATAGCATAGACTCAACTTCCGATAATCCTATTCCTGTGATATATCAGAGCACAAGAAGGTGCAATCGTTAATCCTATTACAGTGAAAATTAAAGTGATAGCTACTACAGGTTGGGGAGCACCGGAGAATGCTGAAACAGAATTGACTATTACATATCCGGCAGGTTCAACTAAATAATTAAATATTTAGAAACCGGGATATCGACAAACTTCATTGATATCTCTCGTCATTCGCTTATTCCCATTATGGACTTATCGGAGCGGGAGATATCTTTGAATTAATAATTCAAGTTTCGTAAGTGCTGCATTCCGCATGGATTATACTGCTGAGAATTATACCGCAGGGAATTATACCGCAGGCTTCCCCTCCTTTTGGGAAGGAGGGGTGCCCAAAGGGCGGGGTGGTAGGTAGAGATAAGGTATATTCCTTATTTCTTTTAAAAAGGTAAACTCATTATTTTTCCTACCACCTCCCCCTACGGGGACTCCTCCTTCCCGAAGGAGGAGAAGCTATGCAGGATGCTTGCGAAAGTCCGGGCTTTTCAATACTTACTCTTCGCTCCAACACTTTTCGGCGTCGAAGCAAGGACAAGCCTTGATCCATTCCTCCGGTTCAATCTCACCGTTGCCGTTGAGGTCAGGACTCAGGTCACGATGTCCGCAGACACGACATCCGGGATAATCCCTCAATAACGTCAGGATAAGCACACGCAAAGAATGTTTCTGCCACGGTGTCCGGGTATCTTTGGGATGTCCCTCGTTGTCCAGACCGCCCTCATAGCAGATACCGATACTTTCACTGTTGAAGCCACGGGCGTGCGCACCGATGCGTTCGAGAGGACGGGTCGATTTGATGTCCCCATTCTTGCGAATATAAAAATGATACCCCACACCGTTGAAACCACGACGACGGTGGCAAACGTCCAGGTCGTGCTCGGTGAAACTCTTGTCCTCACGAGTGGCGGAACAGTGGACAACGATCAGACTGATAGCTCTCATGCGTTGCCGTTATTTCGTTGGATACACTCTTTGTTGACGCATTGCAGGGCAATAGCTTCCGACAACTTACCTTTCAGCGAAAAGATTTCGGAATGCATCTCCTTCACACGGTCGCTCAGGTTGAAATAATCCTTCAATACCTTCTCAAGCTGCTGCATGAGGAAATTGTACTGCTCTTTCACTAATTCGCTGAATTCTTTGACTTCCTGCATCATCTGTTGACGCTTCTTGCGACCTCCGAAAAAAGGAAGGACGGTCATGATAATATCAATGATTTTGTCTAACATCTTATTTAATTAAAATTTGAATATTGAAAGTTGAAGATTGAAAACAGAAACCGCATGGCGTGGAACCGTAGAAGTCGGCTCCTGAAGCCATGCGGGACTGTTTTTCGGGTTTTATACTGACGGGTCCGGTGTCACTCCGCCTCCGCCCGGTTTCTCCTCACCCGAACCACCCTCGTCCGGATCGCTGCCGTCGCCTTTACCACCCAATGCGAACACCACATTATTATCGCTCTGCGTGCTCGTGTGGCTCGAATTGATTAACTTCAGCGCCTTATCGGCAACGAAACGGACATTGACACGGCGGATACTACGTACCGTGCAATCCTTCTTCACCTCCGTACCGTCACTGGTCAAGGTGATATGAAACGTTCCCAACCCGTCGATTTTCACTTTATCGCCCTGAGTAAGCGACAACCGCAACTGCTCCACAAATGCTTCAATGGTATGCTTCACATCCCCTGCCGTAAGCGACGACTTGCTTTCAATGGCGGCAGCCATTGTATCGACATCCATGACTCTTACATTGCCGGCTTTCTGGCGAATGTAATACAACATCGGAGCATCCTCCTGATTCACATACTTCCTACGCTGATAGCGTTCTACTAATACATCCATAAAATTAAAAAGTTGAGGTTTAGATAAATAATTCTATAATCTCTTTCTGATACTACAAATATACAAAATCCAAGAGGCGAAGTCAAGTAATCAACCGTTTATTTTCTCTATATTTATAAAATAATTTGGCAGATATAATAGTTGATAATCTATTATTTACTGTTATATTATTTATATAAATAACCAAAACTATTTGGCGTATTTATTCAAATATTCCATTGGAGGAACATAGTCATAAAATTTTGTAATAGACTGATTATGTCCGAAATACACATTTCCCGTCTCCCCGTTACGTTGCTTGGCAACGATAGCCACACCCAGTCCCTCTGTCGGGTAACCGCTTTCGCGGTCGGTCGGAATATGCAGCATAGCCGGTCGGTAAAGGAGTATAACGATGTCCGCATCCTGTTCGATTGCTCCGCTTTCGCGCAGGTGCGCCAGTTCCGGACGACCTCCGGGACGGTTCTCCGATTCGCGGTTCAACTGGCTCAGCAGTACGACGGGGATATGCAACTCCTTTGCCAGCAACTTCGCTTTGCGGGTGGCTTGTGCCACCTCCTGTTCCCGGTTCCGGTTGACCTGCTTGGTGCTCATGTCGCAAAGTTGCAGGTAGTCGATGATAATCATGTCACACTGCTTGCGGCTTTTCAGCAGCCGTGCACTCGAACGGATGTGATCCATGCTGACGGAAGAACTGTCGTCCACGTAGATAGGCAGTTGTGCCAGTCCCGAGGCGGTGGTGCGTGCCTCCGCTACCTCTTGGGGATTGGGAATCCCGTTGCGCCACCGGTACGGGTTGATGTTGCAGGCGGCCATTAGCCAACGGTCCCCAAGGCGTTCGCCCTGCATTTCGAGACTGTACACGGCTACTGCGTTCCCCGCCAGAGCCGCATGGCGTGCCAAGTGGAGGGCGAAGGCCGTTTTGCCTACCGAGGGACGGGCGGCGATAACGATGAGGTCATTGTCCTGTAAGCCACCTGTTTTCTTGTCCAGTTCCGTCAGACCGGTGGGAATGCCGGTGACGCCGTTCACGCTCTTGGCGATGCGCCTTTCGGCTTCTTCCATTGTGTCCGCCATAAGGGTTTCCATGTCGCGGATGTGGGCGTTGTGGCCGGATTCACCTTCGAGACGGTCGAGGAGGTTGTGGGCGTCTATGAGAGTGTAGTCGATGTCGATCGTCTCGTCCATGGCACAGGTGAGCAGCTTGTTGAAGCCGACAACCATTTCGCGTGCCAGGTATTTCTGGTGAATGATTTGCGCGTGATATTCGATATGTGCGGAGGAGGCGACTTTGCTGCTCAGTTGCACAATGGCATACGGTCCGCCTATCGCATCCAGATTTCCGCGACGGGCGAGTTCTTCCTTGACGGTCAGTATGTCGATCTTCTTGCCGGCATGATACATCGCCATGAGGGCAGCGAAGATCAGTTGGTGGTGGTCGTCGTAGAACATTTCCGGGCGTAACTTGTCCGCTATGAGCGGCAGCGCTTCCTGCTCTATCAGGCAGGCGCCTATGACGGCTTCTTCGAGTTCGGGTGCGTGTGGTTGCATATTCTTTGTCTTTTTAGTCCATATATTCGTTCAGAAAAGCCTTGTCTTTCAGGTAAGTGGAAGCGTGGGCGATGAAGCGGGTGTCGTTGGTGTGGTAGTAGACGTCCTCGATGCGGTCTATTGCCAGTTGTTGTTCCTCGCGGGTGAGCTTGTTCCATTCGCGGCGGCCGCGGGCGACGTTGACTTTCGGCTTCCGCATCACGGTGTGGTATTTGTCCCAGAAAAGGTCGAAGTCTGTGGAGATTTCTTCCTTTCGGGTGTCTTTGGCTTCCGAAGGGATACGTCCGGTCCAAAGATCAAAGTTGGTGATACGGATATGGAGTATCTTTTCCTGATGAGGGATGAGGTCTATAATGCCTCCTTTGGCCAGTCGTTGAAAGAAACGGGTGGTTTTGGGGCGTGTCCAGCCGAAAATATTGCTCCAGTGGTGATAGCTGATAAGGGAGTCACCGCGTTTGCATAGAATGATTGTCCCGTTGATGTCGTATGGCACGTCGGAATAATTGGTGTGTGCCAGGATTTGGAGAAATGCTTCTGTCTCTCCGGCAGCGCCGTCGGTTGCTTGTCTGTTTAGTAATGCCCGGGGGATAGTGATGTAACCTTGTTTGAGAGATGATGTAGTTAATTGTTTCATGAATTGAAATGGTTTATTGTTTTACACTCGTTGTTGAATGCGGTGTAAATATAAGGCGATATTTCCCGTCGGCAAAATAGCGTTGGACGCTGTTGGCGGATATGGACGGCGGTGTAGTATTTGGACGGAAAGAGCCGGTAATAAATTGTCGGTGTTGATAGGGAAGGAGAGAAAAACGAGGATTCTGCCCGGTCAAGGCAGAACCTTCGTTTCAGTGAAACAGAGCCTTCATTTCGGTGAAACAGAGGCTCTGTTTAGGGGAAATAGAGCCTTTGTTTAGGGAAAATAGAGGCTCTGTTTTCGGGACTGTGACCGTGCCACCAACCGTGCCGCCCTCTTTGTGATGATAACCGTTTGTATATGAGCGTTTTGCACGGGTGCTGAAAAACGGGGCGTGCCACGAACCGTGCATATATAAATAAAAATATATATTATTCTATATTATATAGTTCGCTCAACTCATTTTTTCCGTGTTTTGCCTACTTCTGGTTTTCCGGTGTTTCGTCATGACCGTGCAGCTTAATCTCGGGAGGTCCCCAGGTGGTGAAAAGTATGCACTGTTGTTTGGGGCTGAGGCGTGCGGTCTTGTGGGTGTAGTGCGTAGGCTTTAAGTCCGCGAGCAATTGCGCGTCGTTCTCTATGTCATGGCGCATTCTTTTGATTGCAGCGTCAGTGCTGGTGTACTCCGGAAAGTATTCTACTGCTGCTATGGAGAAAGATTTGAAACCTTTAATACTCCATTCATCCTCATCGTCAATCTCTTTGACTTTTTTCATGTTTGTAAAAATTAATATTTAATTAGTTGGTGTGATTCTCTTTGAATCCCTGCAAAGGTAGTTAAAAAATAATTGTTGTGATAAAATTATAAATATATTTTGCTTTGTATAATATATAATGTAATAATTTATAAATTTATTATTTTTCTTTTTGAAGCATAGCTTCCCGCCTCTTAATTTTTGACTTATTTTGTACTTATATATTTGCTAAATTTTTTTTTCTGCCGGTTTCTCAAATTAAATTGTATATTTGCGAAAGAATCGGAGAAGTAATCAGAAGAACCGAAAAAAGGGGGTCATGAACGAAAATGTCTTAGCTAAATTGAAGATACTGGCGGAGTCTGCCAAGTATGATGTTTCCTGTTCTTCCAGTGGCACAGTGCGTTCCAATAAACCGGGAATGCTGGGCAACACGGTGGGAGGCTGGGGGATATGCCACAGTTTTGCCGAGGACGGGCGATGCATCTCATTGCTGAAAATCATGCTTACCAATTATTGTATCTACGATTGTGCCTACTGTGTGAACCGCCGCAGTAACGACCTCCCGCGCGCCACGTTTTCCGTCTCGGAACTGGTAGAGCTGACTATGGAGTTTTATCGTCGCAATTATATCGAAGGCCTGTTCCTCAGTTCCGGCGTTGTCCGCAATCCGGACTATACCATGGAACGGCTCGTGCGTGTCGCCAAAGACTTGCGCCTGGTGCACCGCTTCAACGGGTATATCCACCTGAAAAGCATTCCCGGTGCCAGTCGCGAACTGGTAAACGAAGCCGGACTTTACGCCGACCGTCTCAGCGTCAACGTAGAAATCCCTAAAGAAGAAAACCTGAAACTGCTTGCACCGGAGAAGGATCATAAAAGCGTTTTCGCCCCGATGAAATACATCCAGCAGGGAGTATTGGAAAGTAAGGAGGAACGGCAGAAGTTCCGCCATGCTCCGCGCTTTGCGCCTGCGGGACAGAGCACGCAGATGATCGTAGGAGCGACCTCCGAATCGGATAAGGATATTCTTTTCCTCTCGTCGGCACTCTACAGGCGCCCGACGATGAAGCGTGTCTACTATTCCGGATACGTCTCCGTAAATACGTATGACAAGCGTCTTCCGGCATTGAAGCAGCCGCCTCTCGTGCGTGAAAACCGTCTCTACCAGGCGGACTGGCTGCTGCGTTTCTATCAGTTTAAAGTAGATGAGATAGTGGATGATGCGTATCCCGATCTCGACCTCGAAATAGATCCGAAACTCTCGTGGGCGTTGCGTCATCCGGAGCAGTTCCCGGTCGATATCAACAAGGCGGATTACGAAATGCTCCTCCGTGTGCCCGGCATCGGTGTGAAATCGGCGAAGCTGATTGTCGCTTCCCGCCGTTTCTCGCGACTGGGATTTTATGAATTGAAGAAGATCGGAGTGGTGATGAAGAAGGCACAGTATTTCATTACGTGCAAGGAACTGCCTCTCCAAATGGCGACCGTGAACGAGCTTTCGCCGCAACGGGTACGCAGTCTGTTGCTGCCGAAGCCGAAAAAGAAGGTGGATGAACGGCAACTGTTACTCGATTTTAGCGAATGAATTGAACTTTGCGAATGAATGTCTACCTCTACGATAAAACCTTCGACGGTCTGCTGACGGCTGTTTTCGACGCTTACTTCCGCAAGACCTTTCCCGATGCGCTGCTGTCGGAAGGAGACGCTTTGCCGTTATTCTGTGACGATCTGCACACCGTAGTCACTGACGAGGAGAAGGCGGCGCGTGTGTGGCGGGGATTGCAGAATAAGGTTTCGTCTTCCGCGCTTGGCTGTCTCACGCAGAGTTGGCTGTCGGAGCTTCCGGAGGTCGGTATTCTTATTTTCCGTTATATCCGCAAGGCGATTGATGCGCCGCGCTCTATCGAAACGAATTTTGCCGATCCGGACGTCCTCCGGCTTGCACAGATTTGGAAGAAGGTGGACGGTGAGCGTGTGCATATAATGCAGTTTGTCCGTTTTCAGAAGGCGGCGGACGGCACGTTTTTCGCGGCTTTCGAACCGCAGTATAATGCTCTGCCGCTTACGGTGCAGCATTTCAAAGACCGCTTTGCCAATCAGAAGTGGATTATTTATGATATGAAACGCCGCTACGGTTTTTATTATGATTTGCAGGAGGTGACGCTGATTTCCTTCGATGACGACAGCCGCGAAGCTCACCTGATAACGGGAATGCTGGACGAGAGCCTTATGGATAAGGATGAAAAACTTTTCCAGCAACTTTGGAAAACGTACTTCAAGGCTATCTGCATCAAGGAACGTATGAATCCGAGAAAGCACAAGCAGGATATGCCTGTCCGGTACTGGAAGTATTTGACGGAGAAACAAAAAGTTGTACCTTTGCAGATCAAAACGGATTTTTAACCCTGTGAGTAAGAGAAGGATGAAGAAAAGGATATTTTACATTATCAGCTTTCTGGTAATATTTTGTATAGAGGTATTGATAGCTTTGTACGTATGTGATAATTTTGTCCGTCCTTACATTGGAGATGTACTGGTGGTTGTGCTTGTGTATAGTTTTGTCCGTATATTTCTGCCAACGGGGATTCCGAGAATGCCGTTCTATGTATTTCTTTTTGCCTGCTTTATAGAAGTGATGCAATACTTTCAGTTGGTGGAAACCTTAGGGATTACGAACCGGGCGGCAAAAATTATTCTCGGATCTACGTTCGATTGGAAAGACATTGCCTGCTATGCGGTGGGTTGCGTTCTGATTTTCTTGTTCGAGCGTATTTGTCAAAAGAGTTTATAATAACAGGTCTTTTATAAAGAAATAAGAGACTGTTTAACAAGTCGGTAGTATCTTCCATTCCCCTCCTTCCGGGAAGGAGGGGTGGCTGAAAGCCGGGGTGGTAGGTGGATACACAATGCTGA
>ERZ827496.2310-NODE-2310-length-19403-cov-10.374457_pt1 | contig 19403 bp, 10 predicted proteins | sample MGYA00519769_ERZ827496 | MGnify/ENA primary metagenome ERZ827496 (study PRJEB31778, sample SAMEA3449327) | human gut metagenome | biome: human gut; feature: human-associated habitat; material: faeces | place: United Kingdom | collected 2010/2012 ...
TAGATACTAAAGACGTTGGTCGCAATCCAGAAGATCCATTGCTCCCGGTAAAGGCGGGTCATTAGGAGCTGGCCGACCCCATTGGTCGCATCGGTGATACTATCGCGGAAAGGGCGAGCGCTATGGATGCTCTGATAGGCAAAGCCCATACCGATCCAAATCACAGCACACAAGGCCAAGTAGCGCATCCACTCAATTAAGTTCAATTTCTTGGCTTCAAAGTGAGATTCTTCGACCTTACCTTGATCATTGATCCGATTAGAGAGCCAAACATAGAGACCGATCGGTTGCATGATGAAGAAATAAAGAGTTGTCAGAACTTCCCCGTAGAAGTTCTTATTGAGGGCTAAAACGAGGTAGATCGCTGAATTCACTGCTCCAAAAAGGTAGTTACTAGCACGCCCTTCTGCAACTAGGATGACGCAGACAATGCCTGTCCAAGAGGCAAACAGTCCCAGCCAATCATGCTGTCCTGTCCGATTGGTCCATTCTAAGAAGAAGGGAACGCTGGAAAGAAGCAGGAGATAGATCCATTGAAAGGCTGTACGTCCCACAAAAAGGTCCTTCCACAGGAGTTTCATAATATTGACAAAACCCTGCTTTTTCGCTTCTTGGTGAACATTTTTAAAGTCTTGGATAAAGGTTGTGAATTTTTCAGATAGGTTGTTCATTAGGTGATTCATAAGCTGCTCCTTAGTCGGCTTGGTAAATGGCATCGATCACCTTCTTGGCTTCTTCGTAGTTGCCGAGGTAGTCTGATGCGAGGAAAGTAGTCGGAATGTTTCCTAGGTATTGCTGGCGCAATTGGTCCAGGTAATTTGAAAAGCTGGTGCGGATCTCTTCGTCAGCCATGGTCATGTCTCGGAAGCCATCATTGACATAAGAGCCGATCGGCTGTACAAAAAGGATCAAATCCCATTTTTCTTTGGAGAGAATACTGACAAAGAGGTTGTCAAAGGTATCGGTCATGCTGGTATCCTGGCCTTCGACTTCCATGTAGTAGTCGTAATAACCCTTGGTTACCAGGGAATTGGTATCGGCGATGACAAGGCCTCGATTGGCACTACTATCGATGAGCTTAGAGGTTTGATCATACTGTCCTAAGAGTAGGTAATAGTAATCTTTTGGCGTGAGCTCATCATCCCGCACATTGTTCTTGATCTGGTATTCACGGGCATACTCAAGACTAACAGGTGCATCGTAAAAGCGAGCTAAGTCCTTTGCAAGGGTCGTTTTCCCGTTGCTGGCGCTCCCCATGATCAAAACTTTTTTTGTGAACTGGCGACGGAAGGGCTGAGCGATATATTTCCAGTATTTGCTTGGATTTTCCCGGATCATGGTAGCAGAGATCCCGAAGCGGCGCTCTTCTATGTGAACTTCAAACCCTCTAGCTTCCAACTCTTCCTTATAGGCTTTCTCCCCTACATAAAAGATCAACTCTTCTGTCTCTGTTTGATACTGGATAGTGTCAAGGGCTGTTTGTAACCAAGGTTCCCAACCCAAGGGATAACGAGGAAGTCCCGTCTCATCTAGCTTATAGACTTGGGTCAATTCATCATCTGAGAAGGCTTCACGGATATAGCGGAAGCGTTTTTGTAAGGTCAAGCCCACTTCTTCGCCACGGTCCCCTTCATAACCAGATACGATGACACGAACACGATCACACTGACGCTTGGCCCGTTGGATCAGGTCAATATGCCCTTGATGAAGAGGAGCAAAGGTTCCAAATACCACAGCGATTCTTTCTTTATTCATAACGGCTCCTTTTTATAATTTTTTATAAATAAGTTTTCTTTATGTTTTTATTATATACTATATTTTCTGGATGTTAACACTTTTTTATAAAAAAATATATTTTTCTTCAAAAGAGCAAAAAAAGATCTGAAAAGATAAGATTTTCTTTTCAAATCTTTCGACTTTTATTCACGAGTGAGGGAGTGGCTGACACCGTCTTTCAGAATCGTCACACTGGATACAGAGCCATCTTTTCCAACTACGATATCTAGAGTCGCTGCAGATCCATCGCCTGCTGAGAGATTAGCATGGTAATGGCCGTCATCCAAGGTATAGTTATAACCGCTGACACCATAAGCTACGGGTTGACCCCCAGGAAGTTGGATGGTCACTTGACCACCTTGGCCAATAGTGACTCCAGTGTCACGTTTGTCAGACCAATTCCCTGCTGCTGCGGAGAAGTCCCCTGCTGCCACGGAATAGACTCCCTTGTATTGGGCATTCTCCGTAGCAGACGCTTGCTTCTTAGCATGAGCATAACCTTCTTCTAGACTTGGCAATTTTTCTTTCGCTGGTGTTGTTGGAGCGGCCACTTCTTTTGTTTCTTTTGTTACTGGCGCTGCTGGAGTCGCTGCTTTAGCTGGAGCAGGTGTTTGACTAGCTGCAGCTTGGGTATTTTTACTTCCAACGGTGTGACTTTCTTCTGATTTGCTATCAGAGGATGAAGATGCAATCGGATCCTTGCTAGTGATCACTTTTTTCTTAGAAGAAGAGCCAGTTTGTTTGACTTGACTGGTCTTTGAACTGCTTGCTTCTGTTGTCTTTTCTTCTTTATTCCCGCCACAAGCTCCTAGGAAAAGACTAGCTGTAAGAGCTAGCGCTGCTAGGGAAATGATTTTTTTGTTTTTCATAACCGAACCTCTTTTTGTAACATTTGTAATATTTTGTAACGTTATTGTAACACTGTTATATGGGGCTGTCAATAGTTTCTCAAATATTTTTCTAATTTGAAAGAAGTTTTAGGTAAGCTCCTATACTATCACAAAAAGAGCCGGACACATAATCCGGCTACTCATTATTTGTACACTTCTTGATAGAATTCGATCTTGTCCCCTTTTTTGACAGTGGTTTCTGCCGCTCCTTTGGGAGCCATCTCTCCATTGATCTTGTACATCCAGTAAAGCCCTTTGGCTTCGTCTTGGCTGTGGCCATCAATCGAGGTGATCATGCCATTTTTTTCTTCAATCTTGTAGTTGGCTTTGAGCACTTTCATAAGATTGCTATCTTCTGCTACTTTCAAGGTTTTTGATTGCGCTTCTTGACCATCTGGCGTCACACTTACTGTAATCGAAATTTCGTTTTTCTTGGCAACTTCTGTGCTAGAAGCTGTTGGTTGATTGTTTGTGCTATGAGACGGAGTGCAACTCACTAAAAGAAGAGCTGCAAGCAAGGTCGTCAAGCTAGAAATGATTTTTTTCAACATAAAATCTCCTAAAGATATGATAGATAATGGGATAAAAAGCGATCGTTGATAAAGCATGGGCCAGGTTAAAACTAAAACCATTGACCAAAGCATAGGTCCACCAAGGAATATGGTAAATCAAGGCATAAACACTATCGATCAAGACCCCATAAGCAAAGGACAGTAGCCCCACAAAAAGGATCTGAAGGATAAAGGGCAACCACTTGTAACTGATATGCCAAAGGAGCATCAAGCAGCCAAAGGCGACAATCTGAAAGAACACAATCAGGCTCATCCCCAGGAAAAAGGCGGAGACAAACATGGTGATCATCATCACAAGAAAAGCAAAGCTATACCCTTCAAATATCACCAAGAGAAAAAAGATGGCAGAAATAGGTTGGACATTGGGAAAGGGTGCAAAAGCCTGACGTAGGGCGACACAAAGTGCCGCCAAAAGCGAAATACGGGTTAATCGCTGAAGCGTCATGACGTCCTCCTAGACAATCTCGAACTTGATCGTTCCGGCTGTTGTTCCAACCTTGATCGTTTGCCCTTCTTGGACTTGACCTTTCAGCAATAGCTCTGCTAGTCGATCTTCCACTTCGGTCTGCAAAACGCGACGGAGTGGCCGAGCTCCCATTTCTGGATCGTAGCCTTTGGTTGCTAGCAACTTGAGCGCTGAAGGCTGGAATTTGAGGATCATGCCTTGTTCGGCCAAGGTTGTAATGAGAGGTTTGACCATGACTTTCACCACCTGTTGCATGTCCTCGCTTGAGAGACTATGGAAGACCACCTTTTCATCAATCCGGTTGATAAACTCTGGACGATAGGTCTTCTTCAACTCTTCAAACATGCGTTTTTCCATATTGGCCTGGTCAAAGCGGATATCTTTGGCACCAAAACCAACTGTCTTATCATCTCGAAGGGCTGTTGCTCCCAGGTTTGAGGTCATGATGATAATGGTATTAGAGAAGTCGATCTTCCGGCCTTTGCTATCGGTTAAGACTCCGTCATCTAAGACTTGCAAAAGGACATTGAAAATGTCTGGGTGGGCTTTTTCCACCTCATCAAATAAGAGGACAGAATACGGTTTGTTGCGGACTTTCTCGGTCAACTCGCCCCCTTCTTCGTAGCCCACATAGCCTGGAGGGGCACCGTTGAGGCGGCTAGCGGCGAATTTTTCCATGTACTCACTCATGTCAAACCGAATCAGAGCTGATTCATCATCAAATAAAACTTCCGCCAAGGCTTTGGCTAGCTCTGTTTTTCCGACACCGGTAGGTCCTAGGAACATGAAAGAACCGATCGGACGTTTATTGCTACGGATACCCGATTGATTGCGACGAATAGCCCGACTGATACTAGAAACAGCTTGATCTTGACCAATCACGCGCTTGTGCAATTCTGTTTCTAAGTTTAGGTACTTCTTGGCATCGGTTTGGGTCAGTTTTTGAGTTGGAATACCCGATAATTGGCTCAAGGTCACCAAGACATCTTGGTCATTGACCTCTTTTTTGTAGACAATGGGAGCAGCCTCTACTTGTAAGAGCTGGGCTGCTTTCTTCCACTTGCCATCCATCAAAGCCCGGTCCAAGGCGGTCAACTCTTCTTTAACGTGACCGTTGGAATCGCGGTTTTGTACGGTAGCCGCCGCTTCATCCAAGAGGTCAATGGCTGAATCTGGCAATTGACGGCTGGTCAAATAACGGTGGGCATATTTGACAGCTGTTTCGATCGCTTCATCGGTAATGACCACATGATGGTGCTCTTGGTAGGTCTCTTTTAAACCTTGAAGAATCTGAATGCTATCTGCAACACTTGGCTCTTCAATGGTGACTTTCGCAAAACGCCGAGAGAGAGCTGCGTCTTTTTCGATATGCTTTTGGTACTCATCTTGAGTCGTAGCCCCAACTGTGCGCAAGGTTCCTCGTGCCAGGGCTGGTTTTAGAATATTGGCTGCGTCTAAGGTAGAATCAATGCCCGATCCTGACCCCATAATGGTATGCAGTTCATCGATAAAGAGAATCACGTGACCGTCTTCTTCGATGTCCTGGATGATATTGTTCATCCGCTCTTCAAAGTCCCCACGGAAGCGCGTCCCTGCCACTACATTCATGAGATCCAATTCAAGAACACGCATTTGCGCGATTTCAGCTGGAACATTGCCACTAGCGACACGCTGGGCCAGACCTAATGCAAGAGCAGTCTTTCCAACCCCTGCTTCTCCCACCAATACAGGATTGTTCTTCGTCTTGCGGCTGAGGATTTGGATCATGCGTGAAATCTCTGCATCCCGGCCGATCACAGGCTCGAGCAAACCTGCACGCGCCATTTCTGTCAAATCACGGGTATAATCTTCAAGACCTCCACTGGTGCTTGGGGGCATGCCCATCATATTTCCCATGGTTTGGCGGTTAGGGTTTTGGGCGCGATAGAGACTCCGAATGGCTTTGATATCATTCTTGTCCCAGCCTGCCTTGTCCTCAAGATTCTTTCGAAGAGAGGCAATAGGAACTCCCTTGTCTTGCTCTGTAAAGGCAAAGCCGGCAAACTCCATGACTTGGCTCGCTAAGGTCCCACGGTCTGCTAGAAGAGAGAGGAGCACATGCTCTGTTCCCAAGGTCTTGGCATGAAGGACCTGGGCAATCTCTCTTGCGTGCTTCATAATGGCTTCCATCCGATAAGAAAATGGGAAGATTTCATACCGATTGTCGCTTTGAAAAGCTTGGCCTGTAATATGCTCCGCCGCATCCTGAAACTCATCGATCTGCATAGGATAATCGTTCAGTACAGAACCTGCCACGCTATAGGGATTATTGGCCATAGCCGTCAGGAGATGCCAAGTATCTAAGGTATGCCCCTGATAGTGGCCTGCTAGTATTTGGGCCGCTTCTATACTTTCTAACAGTGCTGTTGAATAGTTCATCTAGTCGGTATTTCCTTTTCTATCTACTTGTTGAATGATTTTTTTCAGCATCGTTGCTCGTAGGATGAGAGCATCTCGACCTAGGACCTCATCGGAGGTCGTCGCAAGCAAGAGCTGAGCCTCACGTTTTGTCAATAATTTTTCTTCATAGAGCATCTGGAGGATATCATTAAAGACCTGCTGGCTGATGGTCTCTCCAATATTGGCTGCCAAGTCTTGGAGCATCTGATGGTGATCTGAAAACTGGACCTTGCCAATGCGGATATAGCCCCCACCACCGCGCTTGCTCTCTACAATATAGCCTCGACTCTCGGTAAAGCGAGTCTTAATGACATAGTTAATCTGACTGGGTACAACCTGAAAGACATCGGCTAACTCACTTCTTTTGAGCTCTGCCATGCCAGCTTGAGCCAGCAAGGCCTTGATATAAGCTTCAATGCTATCAGATGTGTTCTTATTTGCCATGATGCTCCTTTCTGGCTTGTTTTTTTCTAGATGGATGCTCTGTTCTTCGCCCATAAAAAATGGTCTTGGAGTGTTCCTTCTCATCATTGACCTTATTTGACTATTATACAATTTTTACGGCTGTAAATAAAGCAAAGACTCCATGGAAATAGGAATCTCTTAAGGAAAGGAGAAAAATAAAAGAGAGTGGGACAAAAGTCCTAGCCTCTCAATTATTTTTGGATTGTCGAGCAAGACGCAGTGGTTGAGTGGGCTCTACTACGCTGATTTCATCAGCTTTTACAGCCCTACTCAACTGTGCGGAGGTGGGACGACGAAATCGAATTCTAACGAATTACCGATTTCTGTCCCACTCTCTTATGACAAGAATGAACTACTCTTTGCGACGAGCGAATTTGGCGCCTCCGCCCAAGAAACCTAGAGCAAGAAGGCCTAACCAAGCAAAGAAACCACTTTCTTTTGTACCGGTTTGAGGAAGTTTTCCTTCCGATTGTAGAGAAGGACTTTCAACCACTTCTTTTTCCGGATGGTCTGAAGTCAAAACAGAAACTGCTTCTGGGGTTTTCTGTTGGAAGAGAACGGGTCTTTCTTTTTCTTTTTTGTCTTCTGCTTGAGAAAGAGTCATAACTTCTGGCTGCACCTTACTTGGAGTTACAGGAGTGGTTGGAGTCGGCATATCAGCTATCAACGGACTTTCTTCCGCTTCCTTCGTTCCGACTTCTGTGATCTGGTCCTGGGCCTCCACTTCGACAAAGGCATCGACTTCTGTCCGAATTTCTTTGCCTTCTTCTTGTCGGACCTCAATCAATTTCAATCGGCGTCCGACCTTCCCAGATTGAAGGATCCGGCTCTCGCCCTTGGCCAAGTCCTTGTTCTCACGCGTTTGACTCTCAAATGGAATCTCCTCTGCTTCGATAAGAAGTTCTGGCTTTTCAAGAATTAGATCCCGAACACCTTGATCTGGGCGTGTCTGCGTCAGGGGTTCATAATTGTGAGCATCTTCTAAGATGGTTTCAAGGGCTTTCACTTGATTAGCTGCAGAAACCAAATCTGGTCGCTCTTGATCCAACAACTGAGTCAAGTCCGTCAATTGTCCTTGAACCGTCGGTTTGAGGTCTGCTTTCAAACGATCGAGAGAAGCAGCCTTGATCTTTTCTACTCCTTCTCTGATGATCTGTTGTAGCTCTTCTTGACTGAGCAACTGGCTATCTTTCCCTGATAGGATAAATCGGTCTACCTGGATGGCTCTGGATGACTGAGGGTCATTGAGGGCTGGATCTAGATGCAAGCGTAGCTGGTGGTAGCCTTTTGCTAGGCCTTGCAGATTGACCAAACTCTGGTCGAGCTTGCGTTGGTCTCCGTAGCCACTGAAATAATGATCGCCGTCGATCTCATAGTCATGGCCACGCCCTTCTTCGAAGGCTATTTCTTTCCCATCTAGGGTGACGCTGTAGAGACCATGACTTGGATCGACCACTCCTCGGACCTCCACGCCGGTGCCCTTAAAGGTAATGGTCACTTCAATGTGTTTCTTGCCTTCTTCATCAGTCACTTGGTTAAAGCTCGACCAAGATTCTGTGCCATTTGAAAAGTCTTTGTTGTCCGTCTCATGGTGCCAACCCTCACTGTAATGCAGTTTTGGATCTTGGTCATCTACTTCTTTGCGATTTTCTGGAAGCAGGTCCTCGTTCATCACTTGGACTATCAGTTCTGGAATAAAGCCGACCAAGCTTCCTTGATCCGGATGGAGCAATTTGACCTTAAAGTCATAGACGTCGGTCGCTTTTCCTGCAAAATCAAGGGTTGGAACTTGGACTGTTTTTTCTGTCTCTCCATCTGCAAACTCGAGAGTGACATTGGTATCTTTATAAACCTTGCCATGAACCCCTGTTCCTGGTTCTGTGATTAATTTAAGGTTGGCACTTCCTTTAGAGCCACCTTTTCTCTTGACGACGACTTGCGCTGGGTCGCCTTTCTTAACAGCTAGGGTTGGCTGAGCAAATTCAAAGAGCCCCTTTTCTTGGTTATTGAGAGCATAAATCCCTTCCGTTGCGATCGCATCTCCCTTGCTATTGACCAAGGTCAAGGTGTGGGATCCTGCTGCCAAGTCCGGTGTTTCATAGACCTTTTGGCTGCGTTTGCGGCTCGGGCTTTGGGTATTGACCGTCGCTAGCTTTTGGCCATCGACATAGACATCCATTTCCCCATGACCAGGATCCACGGTTGCGACGACATAGGCCTTAGTGCCTTCAAACTGATAGGTCACCGAAGCTCCTTTTTCCTTGGTCCACATAGAGGTACCTCGAACACCTTCTCCCTCTTCATTCCATTGGCCATTGGCCCGCTCAGCTGTCCGGTCGGAATGATAAGTCAAACCAAGCGGATAGCCATCGGTTTCTTCAATGCTGGCTGGTGTCTTATAGACAGAGACTCCGTTCAAGATTGGAGTAGCTTGGGCATCGGTGATGGACACCCGGATATAGCGACTATCAACTGGTTGCCCTTTAATCAATCGGCGGTATCCTACAGTTGAGCCCGCCCCATATGGAACCCATTGGCCGTTCACTGCCACATCAATGGTGAAGCCAGAAATCCGTTGGCCTTTCTCGATGGTTTCTTTGAGCTCTACTACATCAAAGTGTTGCTCTTTTCCAAGATCGAGCACAAAAGAGCCGGTCTTGGCATCATCTGCAGGTGCCCAACTAGTCTTTTCATCGCCATCTGTCAAATGGCTGGCCTTATAGAGAGGATTGCGTCGTGTCGAGTCAGCTTCTACTAAAGCTCCTGCTGCATAGTTCACACTGTAGAGTTGGTCCAAGGTCTGACGGAATTCTTTCAAACGGGCCACATCGGCATCCGCAAATTTCCCGTCTTGGTTGGGTGGAATATTGAGCAGAAGCGGGGTTCCACGGCCGACCGATTTGAAGTAAATGTCCATCAATTCGCGCAAGGACTTAGGCTCTTGATTGTCATGGTAAAACCAGCCGGAGCGAATAGAGACATCGGCTTCTCCCACTGAGTATTGCTTCCCTTCCGGATCCCCGTGATTGAGGTAGCTATTGGATGGATTGTTGCGGATCTTATCTGGATTGACCTTTTGCCAAACCGGATCTCCGGCAATCCCCTTTTCATTTCCAATCCAACGAACATTGGTCGGCTCAGCTGAGAAGATGGCAATATCCCCTTGGGCCTTGCGAATGGCTTCAAACCACTTGTCAAAGGTATAAGTGACTTTTTGAGCCCCATCGCCACGCGCTCCATCCATCCAGACTTCTACGAATTTACCCTTGTTCCCATATTTTGGATCTTCAAGGATTTCCTTAAGCTGGTTGAGATAGTATTCATTGTATTGGTCCTCTGTATCCACATGGTAGAGCGGGCTGTGAGCATCCCAAGGAGAGAGATAGACTCCCATGTCCATGTCATACTTGCTGGCAGAAGCAGAAACCTCGGCTAGGACATCGCCTTTTCCATCTTTCCAACCACTTTTGGCAATGGTATGGTCGGTGTATTTGGAAGGGTACAAGAGGAAGCCATCATGGTGCTTGACGACCATGATCGTCCGTTTAAAACCAGCATCCTTCAGGGTTTTGATCCACTGATCGGTATCCAGATGCTCTGGATAAAAATAATAAGGGTCTTCTTGCCCATCTCCCCATTCACGATCGTAGTAGGTATTCATCCCAAAGTGGATGAAGGCTGCTAGTTCTTCGCGGTGGTATTGCATTTGGGCCTTGCTTGGAAGCGGACCATAGTCTGCAATCTCAGGCTCCTCATTTAGAGAAGTGGCTGGTTGGCTTGCTTCTGTCCCTTGACTGACTGCGCCGTTTTCTTTCTCACTAGTAGCTACTGAGGCATGCTCTGATTCTTCTTGGTGCTCGTTCACAGTTTTCTCCTCCTTTCCTTGGTGATCGACATCGCTTGTTTCAACCCGTTCTTCACGTGGTTCACTATTCTCAGCTTGTTCCTCTGCGTAACTGGTAGTAGCTCCTAAAAAACAAGTCGCTACGACTACCGAGCAGACGCCTACCGAGAGTTTACGAATGCCAAATCGAATTCTCTGATCAACTAATCTTTTTCCCATATTCTATTCCTTTATGTCATCAGGTAAAGAGGGTGGGGCTTCCCATCCTCCTTCTTTTACCTGTGAACTTTTCACCGTTTTTTACTAGTTTCTCTAGCCGTCTTACTTGGCCTTTTTGGCTCTTTTTTTCTGATCGTCCAGCACAGCACTGGCAAGGCCTGCTGCTAGGATTCCAGCAACGAGGCTTGCGACGCTTTCTTCCGTTCCAGTATTTGGTAATCTACCTTCGGAAACTGGAGCAGCTGAAACTGCTGGTGTTTGAGCGGTTTTCTCGACTTCCTCCCCTGCTGCATCTGTCCCTTCCTGGCGCACCGCTTTGACCTCAAGAGATGCTTGAGGAGTTGCGGTAGCTACTGGTCCTTCTGAGACATGAGAAGTCTCTGGGTTCGGAAGCGGTTGTGGCTCTGGCTGCGGTTGTGGTTCTGGTTGTGGAGTGTCTGGAAGCACTTCTTTCGTGCCCACCTCTGTGATTTCTGCCACTGGATCTAGCTCTACAAAGGCATCCAGTTCCTTCCGGCTTTCCACACCATTTTCTTGAGAAACTTCCACCAAGCGCAATTTGCGGCCTTTTTGACCTTCTTGAACCACACGTTTCTCACCTTTTGGAAGATCCGCATTTGGACGTTCTAGGCGTTCAAAGTCCATCTCTTCTGGCTCAATCACCAACTCTGGTTTGGTGTGGACCAGATTCTTAACCCCTTCTTCGGGAATGGCTGAGCCTGTAGGTGCTTTTGCGGATAGAGAAAGTTGATATACTTTTTCGAGCTTGCCATCTTCTGAGACAACCTTGACAAGAACCGGAGCATTGGCACTTTTAGCATCGATGACCGTAACGGCTGTTCCATTCTTGCCTTGTGCTGAAACGATTGGACGATCCCCCTCATACTCTAGATGATAATCTGTCACATCTGGTTTAAAGCCTTCTAGATCTTTGCCATTGACTTGGATCGTGACATCAGTTGTTGCCTGAGCCTCTTCTGTTGGGGCATAGGCACTCAATTCAATGATTCCGATTCCTTTAAGATTTTCATCACGAACCATTCTTAAACGGATGGCTTTGGTTCTGGTTTCATTGAAGCTGAGGTTAGAGATATAGCCAGCTTCAAAGTCATAATCTAAGCTATAAGGAATTTCTTCCCAGTTAGAGGCTTGGTTAAATGGATGATCTGGAAGATTCTTCAGATTGCCATAATCATCCGGAACCTCAAAGTCTGGACCAATATAGCGTTCAAGAACGGTTTTCGTTGGTAGGCCTGTTTCCTGATCTGCAAAGAAGTCGACCGCTACTTTATTGACCAAACGCTCTGTTACTTGACCATTTTTCTTGAAGATGAGACCAGCAAAGGCTTCGGTTTGTTCTGGTTCTCTCTTCCAGTTGGTCCAACGATAGTATTCGTTGTAGCCACCATCGTTGATGTAATCGATATAGTCGATTTGATTTGGATCGAGATCATTGGTTTCACTGGCAAATGCCCTGGTATCCTCTGCATTGTAGTCACGGTTCACAGAAAGGTTCTCTCCTGTCTTTTCTGACACCCGGACAGTCAGCTGAGCTGTCAGATCATAACCGAGGACCTTTCCTTCTAACGTGAAGCTACCTTCGTGAGAAAGCGCATCAGCTGGGATAGCCTGCCAGTCCACCGTCAGTTCCTTGCGTTCATAGCCTGTGTCCCCTTGGAAGTAAACGCCTACGGTAGATGGTAGAACCAGATCTTGACCGACTTTCACAAAACGGCTACCTGCTTCCACTGCTACTGGGACAGCTTGTTTCAATTTTTCTGCATCGCTTGTGAGATGGAGGCGGTATTCTTGTAAGATGGTGCCGTCTTCTGCTTTATGGATGACACGGATTGGCTCCCCTTCATGGACACTTGGCACAACCGTTGCAAGACCGTGATGGCTGGCTGTCGCTTCCACTTGTGGATAAGCCCGATCACGCGCATCGATGTAGTAATCCGTCACACTTGGGTTGACAACTGGCAATACATCGCCATTGACGCGAATGGTCAACTGGCTCTTTTCTTCTGCCGCAACCTTATTGGCAAAGATCTGAATCTCTGAAATAGAGCTTCCACGTTTGCCTTCTGGCGTCTTCATGCGGATACGAACGGCATAGGTGTTGACCTTATCAAAACTGAAATGATTCATCTTGCCAGCTGCTACCGGTTCTTCAACGGTTAGGTTGCTGACTTCTTTCCAGTTAGCTGGATTGTTAAATGGATGGTCTGTTTCGTCTTTAACACGATTTGGATTGCTTGGAACTGTTGGGATTTGTTCCCCTGTATAGTACTCAATCACATATTCACTTGGAGCTCCAACGCCGTGGTCTTCGTGGAAACCTACATGGAGGTTGTCCACTGCTCGCTTAGTCAAGATACCAGAATCCCCAAACAAGATCCCAACCGAATCTTCCGCATTATCACGGCCCCAGTTGGTCCAACGGTTAGCTGGAGCATCGGTAAAGGAGATGACCTTATCATTGACCTTAGCAACTGGATCCGCATCGTTAGAGTCACTTGCAAAAGCGAGCGGCAAGACAGATCCTGTCCATTGCTCTGCTACATTGGCCCCCTTGACTGTGTTTGCGGAAACACGAATATGAAGACGTGTTGGAAGGTTGGTTCCTTCTACACGGCCTGCTAGGACAACTTCTCCTTCTTTGGCCAAGAGTTGCGGATCGACCGCATCCCAGGCCACCTTAGCTGTATAGGTCTTACCATTAGAGTGATAGGTCCGCACGCTTTCTGGAAGAGCTGGTTTTTCGCCGACTGGAGTGGTAGTGCTGACTTCTTCTACAGCGATAATGCCTTCAACCGTCACTTGAGCTTGGGCTTCTTTCTCCACACCCTCTACATGACCGGTGACTGTAAAGCTATGGTAATCCCTAACCTGATCCGCTGTTACAGCATCCCAGGTCACGTGTTTTTCTTTAGGGAATCCCTTGTCATACTCAACCAAGACTGTTTCTGGAAGAGCTGGCAACATGTTTCGATCGGTACTGATTCGTACAGGACGCACCTTCACAACCGTCTTTTCTTCTGGATTTGGTGTGATGGTAAAGCTGACTTCTCCTGTTTGTCCTTGGAAGTTGGCTTCTAAAAAAACCAGCCCTGCTTCCCGCAATTCCAAACCTTTCTTAGTCGCAACTGCTTTTCCTTGACTACCAGCTCTTGTCTTCACATCGATTTGATCTGCTTTCAGACTCGCTAGACTACCATCTTGGTAATGGGCGATGATTTCAAGTGGTACCGTTTGGTCTTCCTTGAGTTCTTGCCCTTCTGGCAGACGCAATTCTAGGCGCTCAATCCGTGGACTTTCTTCTTGGAATTGTACCACATAGGTCTGTACTGCTCCCGTATCCTTAGTAGTTACAAAGATTTGAGCTTTCAAACCATTTTCGCGGCTAGCTTGTAGGACCGTCACTTGGGCATTTTCTGCACTTGCTGTGACTTGACCTGGCTCTTGACCATAAGCGAGGGAACGGAAAATAGTATGGTTGCCACTACCAAATTTTGGAAGAGCTACTCCATCTAGCTGAACCGTTGGTTTCTTAGCCTTGGCTACATCTCCTCCTGCAACCACTAGTGTCGCTTGGACGGTTTCCCCATTGCCTAGGAGTCCTGTCGCTTTCAAGCGTGCTCCTGGTGTGGACAACTGATCTTCTTGACCAGCTTCCAAGGTCCATTGATCGACCTCATAATGAGCAGTGGTCCCATCGGTGAAGACTAATTGCACAGCCTTATCCACCGTCGCTAGATCTGCTCCCTGTGGGATTTGTTTGATGACCGGAAGGACTTGTTCCACGCCGATCACATCGACCAGAGCTTCGACCGTGCGTCCTTGAACATGACCGGTCACACGGACTTGGCCAGCACGGCTGTAGTCTGCCGCATCCCATTCAACGGCTTCTTCTTGGGCCTTGCCATCGCTATAGACCACATTGACCTTACTTGGCAAGGTTGGTTCTTCTCCTAGATAAGCACTTTGTCGAACAGGTTCCACACCTAATACAGTGCGTTCTGCTTGGTCCTTCTTACCTGTAAAGAGGCTGACTTGGTCTGATTGCAAGCGATCTGAGTCTGCATACAGAGTAAAGGCACCCGCCTGCTCAGTTGATTTGACAATCACAACCCCTTTGCCATTGAAGGCTTTGCGTTGCCATGAGCCATCTTCCTGCGCTTTGTAGCGTTCACGGCTGGCTTGTTCCCCATTATCGACACCGACAATTTGGCCTTGTCCATGCAAATGGAAATGCACCAAATTATTGGCAGTTGGCACGACACGACCTTCTTCATCGACGATTTCATAGGTAATATAGGTCAAATCCTTACCGTCCGCTGCGATCGCGTGTTCTTCTTTCAACAAACGAACACCCGCAGGCTTGCCGGCTGTTTCGACTTGATCTTTCGCGATCACTTCTCCTGCTTCGTTGCGCGCAATAGCTTCCACTTTACCTGGTACATAAGGGACCAACCACTCTAGATAGAGTTCATCCGGATTTGCCCCTTCTTGGTAGGTCCGGCCATCAGCTGTGGTCTTCTTGGTAAAGGTCTTCACTCCTTGTGATTCCCCATTGACAATCAATTCCACACTGTGGGCATTGGAGAAGGTCCGAACAGGAATCCGTCCTTCTTCATCCATGACACGATTGGCTAATTCTGGATTGTCCCAGTTCCAATGTGGCAAAAGATGGACCATCGGATGTTTCTCAGCCGATACCCATTGACTTTGGTAGAGGTAAAAATCATTCTTTGGAAGGCCGGCAGTATCGACAATACCGAAATAAGAACTTTTCACAGGTGTGTCATTTTGGTTGTGCCATGGTGTTGGCTCGCCGATATAGTCCGTACCGGTCCAGATAAATTGTCCTGCATAGCCGGCATGATCACGGTCAAAGGTCCAAGAGGCTGTCGCTGTCCGACCCCAACCAACCCGGTCATTGCCGTAGTCTGATTGTTCATAGTGGCGGTCTTCTTGGTTGCTTCCTACCCATTCTCTTTCAGGGTGGTAGTAAGAACCCCGTGTCCGCGTCGCAGAAGAGGTTTCAGAACCATAAATGAGCCAGTTTGGATGTTTCGCCCGTAAGCTTTCATAGTTGGCTTCTGAATAGTTGAAGCCAACCGCATCAAGCTCTGCCGCTACTTTTTCATGGCCTCCTGAGCCATCGCCAAAGCGGAATTTATCAGCTCCCATGGTGACATAGCGGGTTGCATCCACTTCCTTGATGGTCTTGACCAACCGACGAACAGTTGCGACAGATTTGTCTGAACCATCTGCTTCACCGACTTCGTTACCGATCGACCACATGACAATGGCTGGATTGTTCTTGCCCCGCTCTACCATGGTCCGTAGATCGTAATCTGACCAAGTATCCCCTTTCCGAGCTTCTGGGTGAGTGGCATCCTTTTCAAAGAAACGACCGTAATCGTATTGTTTCTTGCCACCATACCAGGTATCAAAAGCTTCTTCTTGGACCATCAAGCCCAACTCAGCAGCAATTTTTAAGGTTTGTTCACTGGCTGGGTTGTGGGTCGTCCGGATGGCATTGACTCCCATGTCCTTCATCTGTTTGAGACGACGGTATTCAGCCTTGTAATTTTCCTCAGCTCCAAGAGCCCCGTGGTCATGGTGAAGAGATACCCCGTGGAATTTCGTCGCCACCCCATTGAGGAAGAAGCCACCTTCTGGCGTCCAGTTCAGATAGCGATAGCCAAAGCGTTCCTTTTGCACATCGACCAACTGCGAATCCCGATAAACCCGCGTATACAAGGTATAGAGAGCTGGATGATCCGTTTTCACATCCCAGAGGGTTGGTTTTTCAACATGCAAGGTTTGAGATAGGTTGATCTCTTGACCTGCTAGAACAGCTTGTGCTTCACTGCGCGTTTTTTCGCTCACCACTTGGCCATTTTGATCGACAATTTCATATTCTGCATAAATACTATGGGCTTGATCATCCTGGTTAACAATGCGACTCTTCACCACTGTATCTACTGCCCCATCTTGCTGTTTTTCCAACTGAGGGGTCGTAATCGTAGTCCCATACTGCGCTAAATGAACCTTGTCCGTTACACTCAGCTTAACATCCCGATAAATCCCGCTACCAGAATACCAACGGCTACTTGGTTGTTGATTGACCACATGAACAGCGATGGTATTCTCGCTTCTATCCGCATTCAAATAAGGAGTAATATCATAAGAAAAGGCATTGTAGCCATTTGGATAATGACCGACGAATTGTCCGTTTACATAGACTTTGGAATCCATATAAACCCCGCCAAATTCCAAGCGGACCTTCTTATCTAGATCTTTGTCGTCCAAACGGAAGGTCTTACGATACCAAGCATCCCCTCCGTTTAATTGCCCCCCTTCATTTTGAGCAGGAGAGTTGTAATCGAAATCAAAGAAAATAGACCAGTCATGAGGAAGATCTAATTTTTTCCAATCCTTGACATCCACTTGACGCCCTTCTGCACCAGGAGCTGCATTTAATTTAAAATACCAATCTTTATTAAAATCACGTTCTCGATCTTGCACAATATCCTCCGCTACACGATTTTGATCTGGAGCAGCTGTTTCTTCTGTTCCTGTAGCACGCTCAGATGAAGCTGAAACGGGCTGGCCTTCGCCTTGAGGCGCTGGCTTTTCCTCAGCTCTGGTAGGGGTGATGACAGCTGGAGCTTCTGAAACCCTTGCACCAGCTTCAGGAACTTCCGTTTCTGAGTTTTCCGTCACAACACTTGGTGTCTCCATCGAAGTCGGTTCACTTTCGAGGGCTGGCTTTTCTTCCGCATGGACCCTTGAAAGACCCAAGGCAGAAATCCCAATCACAACAGAACAAGCTCCAACTGAGAGCTTACGAATACTAAAAACAGGACGCTTTTCAAAAAAAGACTTTCCCATAAAAACCTCCTCTTAGGATTAAAACTCTTATTTGTAAGCGCTTTCTTATAATCGTAGACGCTTCCAAAAATCACATATTAACTATACCAAAAAAATAGGAGCGATAGGCCTCGATTTCGCTCCAACTATAGTTAGATTAAGAACTCCTTTAATTAGTGGAAATCTCCGTAACCCAAAAAAGAGGCTGGGACAAAAGTCCTAGCCTCTCAATTATTTTTGGATTGTCGAGCAAGACGCAGTGGTTGAGTGGGCTCTACTACGCTGATTTCATCAGCTTTTACAGCCCTACTCAACTGTGCGGAGGTGGGACGACGAAATCGAATTCTAACGAATTACCGATTTCTGTCCCACTCTCTTTTATCGTTTCTCTTATAATCCTGGTTCTTGACCAAGTTCAGCAGCAAGCATCCAAATGTTCTTTTCAAGCTCTGCTTTTGCCCCAACAAAGATATCGTTGGTTACATCGTCGCCTTCAGCGTCGGTAACATCCAAAGCTTTTTGGTAAAGGCCATCTAGGTAATGGAAGATTTCAAGAACACGTGTTAAGCTTTCTTCTACATTTTTCGTAAATGTTCCACGGCGTTCTTCAATATTGCTGTGTTCCAAAAATTCAGTCATGCTAGAATAAGGAGCGCCACCAAGAGTGATCAAGCGTTCGCTCACTTCATCCAAGGTTGCATCCAAGCTGTCCATGTATTCGTCCATTTTTGGATGCCAAACCATAAAGCCACGTCCACGCATATACCAGTGTACTTGGTGAAGGGCAATGTGAGCCACGTAGAGATCTGCTACGACTTGGTTCAAGAGAGCTTTTGTTTCTGGAAGAGTTTCTTTATTAGAAGGTGCAAAAGTTGCTACATCAGTAGCTGCTTCATGTTTCATAGTTGTCATATCGTTTCTCCTTTTTATAATGATTCTAATTAACTATGTCTTTATTATATGCTTCCTCCATCAGAAAGTCAAGATAAAAGATTTAAAAAGATCATTCCAAAGCTGGAATTGTTGCCAATTGAAAGAAGATACGATAGAATGAAGAAGACTAATCGAAAGGCTTGACCAATGAAATATATCTTTATCTTCCTGATCTCCATGGTTCCCCTCGTTGAATTGCGCGGGGCCATCCCTTTTGCCATTGCAAATGGTATTCCCTTATGGACAGCGCTCCTAATCGGAGTGATCGGAAATCTTCTCCCTGTCCCTCTGATCTTCTTCTTCGCCCGCCATATCCTCACTTGGGGCGCAAAAAAACCGATCATCGGAGGCTTTTTTAGCTGGTGTCTCAATAAAGGGCATAGAGGCGGACAGAAATTAGAAAAAGCTGCAGGAGACAAGGGAATCTTCTGGGCCTTATTGCTCTTTGTGGGGATTCCTCTTCCGGGAACTGGTGCCTGGACTGGTGCCCTTGCAGCTTCTATCCTTGACTGGGACTTCAAACGCAGTAGCCTCGCAGTCATGCTCGGAGTGATCCTAGCCGGCCTCATCATGGGAACCCTGTCCCTGCTTCTAGGAATCGATACCTTCGCACATTAAGCAAAAGAATGAGCCCATGATATCAATTCACATAATATTTTCTCTGAATCTTTCCTTAGGTAAGTACGGACGTCAGCGGACTTCTATGAAGTTCTATGACTAATCAAGATACAAAGGGCGTCTGCGGATAAAGTCAAAATAGGAAGTTTGACGAAGAATCTTTAGATTCTAGGAGAACTTGTCTTTTTGACACGATCCGTAGCCCGTGTTCAATTGGTTTTGAGCTCCTTCGCTCTTTAATTTCTTGGCTCAGGCTAAAACAGTTTCCCAAACTGTTTTACTCTCAAAACTCCCGAGTG
>ERZ827496.2316-NODE-2316-length-19364-cov-3.574965_pt1 | contig 19364 bp, 20 predicted proteins | sample MGYA00519769_ERZ827496 | MGnify/ENA primary metagenome ERZ827496 (study PRJEB31778, sample SAMEA3449327) | human gut metagenome | biome: human gut; feature: human-associated habitat; material: faeces | place: United Kingdom | collected 2010/2012 ...
ATGCATTTGCAGGAATCGTAGTAACTCTTAGGTTCTGGAAATTCGCGTTATAAAAAATCCGCCCACTGTCTGAGCCGCAAAAAAAAGCGGCGAGTTTGGGCGGATTTTTTATGTCTTTAGCGGATTTTCAGGGCCTTAGAGTTCCTAGATTCCGAAACCGCATCTGAACACGAAAATGAAACCCTGTGTCCCCATACCATCCATATTTATTTTTGCACAATAGGAATCAAAACCTTCAGTTCAAACCAATTATCCTCCAAGTTCACGCTGACTGCTCCATCATACTTATTCACCGTATACTGGATGCTCTTTAGCCCATATCCATGGAATTCTTTCTCTTTCTTGGTTGTAACCGGCGTTCCTTCCTGATATTGCAGCGTTTCTTCGCAGTAATTCTCAAATCTCAGGATTAGGAACTGCTTCTGTTTTGACACTGTTACATGGATCAGACGTTTCTCTTTCTCCTGAATCTTTAACTCACATTCAATGGCATTATCCAGCGCATTTCCGAAAATACTACAGATGTCCATGACATCCATGAAATCAAGTAGCGTTCCATCTGCCACGCATGTAAATGTAATCCCATGCTTCGCACAATAGAGGCTCTTTGTCGTAAGTACCGTGTCCAGTACTTTATTTCCCGTCTTATTCTGAGCTTCGTACTGGCGGATTTCTTCTTCCATCCGATTCAGGAATTCCTCTCGTTTCTTCGGGTCTTCTTCGCTACGCAGCACCGCGATCTGGTGTTTCAGATCATGATATTTATAATTGATCAGTTCAATACTCTCTCGTGACTGCTTATACTGCACATACTGATTCTGCAGTACATTCTGCACTGCCTCCAGTTCTTTTCGCACACGCAATTCGCAGCACTGAGTCAGATGCGCATAAAGAATCGCAATTCCTCCCAGATCCACCAGTGTACGGATGTTTCCGATTTCAAAGGAATACCGTCCGGAAAATGGTGTGTTTTCTGTCAGGAAGCTCATATTACTGACTGCAAATACTGCAATTGCGATTACAAGTCCGGATATATATTCTTTCAGACTGATTCCCATTTTTCCATCTTTCGGAAGATGCATATGCAGTATTTTATATAAAATCACTGCCACACCTCCATAAATCAGAACCAGCATTGCAATCTGGATAAACACTGCAGGTACCGTCCCATTCCAAAAATAGCATACCACCTGCCACTCCACCGATGCCATAAACTCTGCCGCAACAAATGCGATCATTCCAAAGTATCCTGCATCTGTCAAACTGATGTCACAGCATCCATAAATAAAGCCTATCATTAACAATACTGCTATGATCATACACGGAATCCAGAAATAAATCTGCACATTCCCTGTCACTGTCAGAAACAGACTCTGTATAACCAGCGCCGCTGCCATCAGTGCACCTGTTTTCACACGGTCAAAGCGTTTCTTGACAGGCAAGATAAACAGCATACAGGCCATCCATTCTGCGATCGCAGTATAAATTCTCGGTATATCCGGCATAATATGTTCCATCACTTCACAACCTCTCCCCAGTAATTTGTCAGTGCTTCCATAAATTCTTTCTTACGTGCACGGCTCAAAACAAGCTGTTCTCCCTTTACCAGAGCACATCCCTCCTGTATCCCGTCTACGTGCTGCAGATTGATCAGGTATCCTTTATTTCCTCTGCAGAAGTTCATTCCCTGCAGCTTCTGTTCCATCTCTTTCATCACTCCGGTCGTCTCATAATCTCCCAGGATTGTGTGCAGGATCAATGTGTGGCCCTGGCTTTCAATGTAATAGATATTTGCAATATTGATCCGGACGGTTCCACCTTTGATATTTACCATGATCATCTTGGTCTCACGCTTTTTCATTCTGGAGATTGCACGGTTGAGTCTCTGGGAAAATGCAAAGTATGATACCGGCTTGAGTACATAATCCAGTGCATCTACTGCATAGCCACGGATGGCATACTGTGCCATATTTGTAATAAAAATGATGACTACTTCTGTATCGATCTTGCGGATTTCTTCAGCTGCGGACATGCCGTCCATAAACTTCATTTCTACATCCATCAGAATGATATCGAACTGTGATTTATATTTGTGAACAATCTGATCGCCATCGGAATAAATTGTGATGTCAAATGCTTCCCCGTTCTCCGTCTCATACTGCCGCAGGAAATCCTGCAGCTGTTTTGCATACATTGCTTCGTCTTCTACTATTGCAATCTTTATCATTTGCTTTCTTTCCCCCGTTTCACTTTTCGTAATTACTGTGGTGAGTTATCCACCTTGATTTACTTTTTATTGTATCAATTTCCACTGTTTGCCGCAATTGAATCCACATATTTTTCCAACATCTGCACCTAAAACAAATCGTTACTGTTCTCTCCATGCTCAATTATGATGCTGAAATTCATTCCAGATTGTTTACACCAAACCATGCGAATATTCGCAAGCCCCATTTATAGAAATAAATAATACGCAAACAAGGACTCAGCGTGGATTTTTCCTGCCAAGTCCTGTCTGTCATCATTTTATTTTGCGATATCTTCTCTCTTATTTTCAGTCTCTTTTTACTGCCGCCTTGATCAGATGCGCAGTTCCTTTTATTCTGTGACCATTAGCCATTTCTGTCAGGGCTCTCGCCATATCCATAGTGACAAATCCACCTGTCATTTTCGCATAACCGCGGATTGGCATATTATAGTTAAACAGCACATTCAGGTTTGGTTTTCCCTGCCATTCACTGATCTTCAGCAGAATCCGCAGTACTCCGTAGAAAAGTTTTCCCAGGATTCCTTTTCCATAGTAGAGCTGGCATACCGCATCATTCATCCTGATCTCACCGCTCCAGCTTCCGTCCGGGATTTCTCTGCCATACAGGAGGCGGAATGTGTCATTGTCTACCGCACGGATCTTTCCGTTAAAATACTCCGGCATTTTTTCTTTCTCATATCCGCCTTCTGAAACGGTTCCTGCTACATAGAATTTATCTTCCAGCAGCATAGTCTGCGCATCACTTCCAACCATGATCTCATAGTTTCCGGTTTCAATTTCCCAGGTGTTGGTTCTGGTATCATAGAATCGGAATGTTTTGTCATCAAATCCAATATGTACAGTCTTTGATTCTCCTGGTTTCAGCGTTACTCTGGCAAAACCTTTCAGCTCGCGTACCGGGCGGAATACGGTATCTGATTTTCTTCCGACATAAAGCTGTGCAATCTCTGTACCTGCTGTTTTTCCGGTATTTTTAATCTGGAATGTAACTCCTCTGTCATCCACTTTCAGGTCACTGTATTTAAATGTAGTATAACTGAGTCCGAATCCAAATGGGAAGCGTACTTTCTTATCTACAGTTGTGTAATAGCGATATCCCACATAAAGAGATTCGCGGTATTCACTGCTGCGTTCTTTGCTCGGATAATAATGCAGAACTGGATTATCCTCGCAGTGGATCGGGTAAGTTTCATTCAATTTACCGGACGGACAAATCTTTCCGGTCAGAACATTCAGCATTGCAGACGCCCCCGCCTGACCACCCAGATATCCGTGCACGATTCCTCTGACATAGGAGTACCATGGCATCTCCACTGCGGAACCTGCTGAAAGAACTACGATCACGTTTGGATTTACCGTGGAAATCTCATCGATCAGCATGTTCTGCGCCTGCGGCATATTCATATGAGTACGATCCAGTCCCTCAGACTCGCTGATCTCATCCAGTCCTGCAAAGATCAGCACAACCTCCGCTTTTTTGGCAGCCTCTTTTGCACGCTCGATCAGTTTCGCATCACTCTTTTTGTTTCTGCGGTATCCCTGTTCAAATGCAACCATTTCCAGACCGCAGTTTCCAATTTCATTCAGAACAGCTTCCGGCTGTTTCGCAGGATTTACCAGAGAAGAACCTGCGCCCTGATATCTCGGCGTCTGAGCAAAATCTCCGATCACGGCTACCTTTGTTCCCGGCTGCAGAGGTAAAATATTGTCTTCATTTTTCAGAAGTACAATGCTCTCCTGAGCTGCTTTTCGTGCCAGTTTATGATGTGCTTCGATGTCAAAAGATGTGCCTTTTTTCTCCTCTGTTGCCTGATGAGTGTCAAAGATTACACTTAATAATTCATCCAGACGCTGATCTAAGACTTCCTCTGTGAGGTCACCATTCTTCACTGCCTTTACAATATCATGAACTCCGGAATTTCCCGTTCCCGGCATTTCCAGATGACTGCCGTTCTTTACCCCAAGCGCGTGGTCATTACTGCCACCCCAGTCTGATACTACGAAACCGTCAAATCCCCATTCATCCACAAGGATTTCCTGAAGCATATGGCTGTTTTCATTTGCATATATGCCGTTCACTTCATTGTAAGAGGACATAATGGATTTCGCTTTTCCCTCTTTTACTGCAATCTCAAAACCAGTTGTATAGAGTTCCCGAAAGGTACGTTCGTCTACTACGGAATCATTTGCCATACGTCGAAGTTCCTGACTGTTTGCTGCGAAATGTTTCGGGCAGGCTGCGATTCCCTGGCTCTGGATTCCACGGATGTATGCTGCTGCCATTTTTCCCGCATGATACGGATCTTCGGAAAAATATTCAAAGTTTCGTCCGCAAAGAGGGCTTCTCTTAATATTCAGTCCCGGACCAAGAATGACGTTTACTCCCATTGTCACAGCTTCCTCTGCCAGTGCTGTTCCGATTTCTTCCCCAAGCTGCTCGTCCCAACTGTTTGCTACAGATGCCGCAGTAGGAAAACAAGTCGCCGGAAGACTGGCATTTAAGCCAAGATGATCTCCTGCGCCCGCCTGTCTGCGCAGTCCGTGAGGACCGTCGGACAAACACATAGACGGGATTCCATACTGAGGGAAATCCACGGTTTCCCAAGTATTCTTACCCGACATCATCCGGGCTTTTTCTTCTAATGTCATCTGATTTATGATCTTTTCATACTTTAAACTCATGCTAAAACCTCGCCTTATCTTATATGATTTCTCTTCGCTGTAATGTTTTGTAACTATTCAGCAGTCTACCCTTTGACTCAGAACTGTGAAAGTACTGAACCGTTACAATATTTTTTAATTTACGTTGTCAAATATACTCTCTATGATATGTCATTCTTTTTCTGATTGTAGAATAGCATAATGTCATATAACAAATCTGCATCTTTCACAAACGGTATTTTTTTCGCATAAACTGCAAAATCATATAAGAAAAACTCCTTCTAAGCAGATTACAAATTATTTTCTCAATCCACTTAAAAGGAGTTATAAGTTTTCTTACATACTGATAATTCCCAGCACGTTTGCAATAGAACTCAGCAGGATAATAATCAGACAAATCGGCGCAAAGTATTTAATAAATACTCTGTACAGTTTCTTTCTGCGGAACGGAGAAGACTGTTCGATTTCTTTTGCCATTCCGTCAATTCCAACCACTTTAAGCACCAGAATACACGTTGCAAGTGCTGCCAGCGGCATCATCACTGAGTTTGTCATAAAATCAAAGAAGTCAAGGAAATTCATTCCAAAGATACGAATGAAATCCAGAAGTCCATATCCCATGGATGACGCTGTTCCGAATGCAAGCATGATCACAACCATCAGACCGCAGCATTTTTTACGGCTCCAGTGGAGCTCGTCCATGAATGTGGAAACACTGGTCTCCATCAGAGAAACGGCGCTGGTCAGAGCTGCAAGTAACACAAGCACGAAGAATACGATTCCTGTTGCTGTACCAAATCCCATGCTTGCAAATACTTTTGGCAGTGTGATAAACATCAGAGACGGACCTGCCTGAAGTGTTTCTGGATTTCCGCCGGAGAATGCAAATACTGCCGGAATGATCATCAGACCTGCAAGGATTGCAATACCTGTATCAAATATTTCAACCTGTGTGGTGGATCTCTCGATATCCATGTCTTTACGCACATAAGAGCCATAGGTATACAGGATTCCCATTGCAATAGACAGAGAATAAAACATCTGTCCCATAGCAGCCACTACTGTCATCCAGGAGAAATTTTTCATATTCGGAATCAGAAAATATTTCACACCCTCAATTGCTCCCGGACGTGTAACAGAATAAACTGTAACCACAATCGCCAGAACTACCAGAACCGGCATCATGATCTTTGACATTCGTTCGACGCCGTTCTGTACACCGCCGAGAATAATGATAAATACAAGTGCCGCAAATACCAGAAACCAGAGTTCTACCTGCCAGGAATCTGCAATAAAGTTTCCGAAGTAACCATCTTCTGCTACAGCCTGAACATTTCCTTTGAAATATTCTACAAGATATTTAATTACCCAGCCACCGATAGTGCTGTAATACGGCACGATCAGCATCGGAATAACTGCATTCAGCCAACCGCCAACTTTAAACGGTTTCGTTTTTCCAAAGTGCGCGAATGCACCCACCGGACTTTTTCTGGTCATTCGTCCCAATGCGGTCTCTGACATGATCAGCACATAGCCGAAGGATGCTGTCAGAAGAATGTAGATCAGCAGGAAAATACCCCCGCCATACTTCGCCGCAAGATACGGAAATCTCCAGATATTTCCCAGTCCTACTGCAGACCCCGCAACTGCCAGTACATAACCAATCCTGCCCGAAAAACTCCCTCTGTGATGATTATGTGTCGGATTGTTTTCTTTTTTCATTGTACACCTCACCTCATTGCAAAAACCTCCCATAGGATTTCTCCCATGGGAGGTCTGCAAATTTTTTACTGATTCTATAGTATCAAAAAGTCGGTAGAATGTCAAAGATTAATAGAAAGACAACCTCTCAGTAATTCCACCCTTTTCGTACATTTTATTCTATAACATAATAATTAAGCTACCACCCCTAGACAGGAGCAGAAAAGGGGTGTGTTATAAATGAACCTAATCTTATCATTTTGCCTATTGGCATTATATCATATGTATTTTTATTTGCAATATACCTGTGAAAGAATAGAAAAATTCAAAAAATCCTTGACCTTAAGTTAACTTTAAGTTATAGGATGACAATATCATAAAAAACTAATCAGGAGGTTTCAAAATGTATACAAACACTTTAACATTAAACAATAACATTAAAATTCCACAATTAGGCCTCGGCACATGGTTTATAGATGATGCAAATGTAGCCGAAGCAGTGAAAGCAGCTGCAACACTTGGATATCGCCATTTCGATACTGCACAGGCATACGGAAATGAACGTGGTGTAGGTGAGGGTATCCAAAACTGCGGTATTTCCCGTGAGGAACTTTTTGTTGTTTCAAAAGTTGCAGCAGAGCACAAAACATATGAAGATGCAAAACAGGGAATTGATGAAACACTCAAAAAAATGGGCCTGGACTATCTCGATATGATGATCATCCACAGTCCACAGCCATGGGATAAAGTAAATCAGTGTGATGACCGTTACGTAGAAGGCAATCGTGCTGCATGGAAAGCGCTGGAAGATGCCTATAAAGAGGGAAAACTCCGTGCTATCGGCGTATCCAATTTTCAGATCAGCGATCTGAAAAACCTGATGGAAACTTGTGAGATCAAACCTATGGTGAACCAGATTCTGTGCCACATCAGCAATACTCCATTAGAATTAATTAAATTCTGTCAGGAAAACGATATTGTAATTGAAGCATATTCCCCAATTGCACACGGAGAAATTCTTCATCAGCCAGAAATCAAAGCAATTGCTGACAAATACGGTGTTTCTGTTCCACAGCTTTGCATCCGCTATGTTTTACAGCTTGGTGCTATTGCTCTTCCAAAGACAGCAAATCCATCCCATATGGAAAACAATTCAAAGGTTGACTTTGAAATCACGGCAGAAGATATGGAAATTCTGAAACAGTTCAAACATATTGAAAGTTATGGCGAAAGCAGCGGATTTCCAGTGTATGGAGGAAAGCTTTAATCCTGGCAAATATTTACAATCCGGATTTGCCTAATTCATTATTTGCTCATTCATAATCAAATATCTGTTTCATAATGTATCAGGAGCGGGTTGTTCCTCTCCTGATACAAACAGCTCTTGCTTATTCCCATTCACTGATTAAATAGCTTATTAGCAACTACCCTTTACTCTCTTCCCATTACCATATAACTACTTCGCTCTTAATCCTGTTAAAGCCAGTAACGACTTATCACTTTTTTGTACCTTCAAGATAAATTAGGCACACAATATTATTCATCTGTTTTAAATTACTCTGGATAAATATCTATCTGCCAGACTTTCTATTATCTTTGAATTTAAAATACTATGTTCTGTTTCAAATGTAAGAATCAGCCGATCCCCTGGATAAATATTATTTATTTGATAAGATTCTATTTTTCGCACTGCTGTTCTTGCATATTCTTGCTTATCCATCATTCCTTCATGTTCCCAATAAATTTCCTCTCCTGCTTTTCTCGAAAGAAATGTGAAATCTGGATACACTGTGCCATATCCTTTCAAATAAAGTGGTTTTTCATATTTATAGAGAATATTTTTTCTATAAAAATAATCTGCGAGTATCTTTTCTGACTTAGATCTTACCCGTTCTCCCTTTTCAGTCAGAATCACCGGCATTCCCTCTTTGAATTCTTTTCCCTGATATTCTTCTTTATACCATTCCATAAGCAATTGATTCCATGTCGCTTCTATTGGCGTTACCAGAAACTGTCTTTCTTTGTGCATAGATGTATAAATTCTCTCAATTTCATCATCTGTATAATCCTGTAGTATTTTCTCTATTTGTTTAAGCCTTGCTTCCACTTTTTTCACCACAATTCTATTATATGTTTTCTGTGCCAGAAGTTTAGGTAATTCTTTATTCGATCTCGGAATATAAATGCCATTATTATCGTCTATACATTGATAATATCGAGGTTTATTTTTATCTTTGGAAATTCGAAGATTTCCTTCCGGCACTGTAGTCAAACCAGTTCTGGCTTTATCTGCAATTTCTTGAAGATGTTTTTGTTCCTGCAATAGCATATGTCGTAATCCCTGCATAATTTCTACCTCTTTTCTTAGTTTTTAATTAATTTTAAATTTCGGGGATTATTTATGATCAACTTATTCTATATAAGCTGTTTGACTTGGTTTTCAAATTTAGCATTTGTAATCAACTTACCTCTGTAAACTGTTTGATTTAATTTAAGACTAGAAGTTCATGGTCAATTTATTTCAAATTATTCCATGTCTCGATTTACGATTTTAATATTTGAAGTCAACTCTTTTCTAGTAAGCATTTGGCTTGATTTGTAATTTTAAGAAATACAGTCAATCTATTGTGCATTTAACTATTTGACTTGATTTCGAATCTTTGAATTTTCGGTCAACTTTTTACAGATAAGTATTTGACCTGGATTTGAATTTTAAGCTTTACAGTCAGCTTATTTCAGATAAGCATTTGACTTAATTTGCGATTTTAATATTTGAAGTCAACTTATTCTATTGAACTATTTGACTCGATTTTAAATTTCAAGATTTATAGTCAACCTTTTTAAGGGAACTGTTTGGCCTAGTTTGAAATTTGGGGAATTACAGTCAATTTTTCCATAAAATTATTTGATTCAATTTAAAATTTGAAGATTTACAGTCAATGTGCTTCATGATTTCATTGACTTATTTGAGATTTTTTAGATTTGCAGTCAATAGCCACTGACTGGCAGATATGAATATAAAGAAATCCCGGAAGTGTAGCAAACTTCCGGGATAATAAGTTCTTGAAATTGTCTCTCTCGAAACGGTAAATTACGTTTGGAGAACTTCACATCCAGTAAAACAAGGCTTTTTCAGCATTTTGTGTGCTATATGTGTGTTACGAAAGAACACATTATACTATCGTACAAAAGCCTTTTTGTTTCCCTTTGGGTGATTCCGCACATTACTAGCATTCCCATACATTTATATTATACCCCTACCCCGGTGTATATTTTTCTTTCATTTTGCTCTTTTCGCACGCATTGTTCTATGATATACTTAATAAGCTACCACCCCTAGACAGGAGCAGAAAGGGGGTGTGTTGTAGATGAATACGACCTTATCATTTATACTTTCTATCTTGGCAAGTGTAATCGCCTACTACATTTGCAAATGGCTGGATAGAAAATAAGTAGCTGGTAGCCAGCCTAGGGAATAATCCACCCTGCCACAAACGGAACAAAAAGCCCCGGAGTTGCGACCTCCGGGGCTTTTGCTGTGTTATAAATGAAATTAACCTTATCATTTCGCCTATGGCAATTATATCATATGCACTTCTTGTTTGCAATATACGCAATATACTTTTTTAATGTGTTCCTACTTATATTATATTTATTCATTAAATCCACTTGCTTTATACTACGATCTGAAAGAAACTTCTTTATGTCTTCTTCTAGCTCAGGTGACATCTTATCAAGCTGTCCTACTTCGCGTCCGCTCTTCTTTGAGCTTGCTTTTATTCCATCTGTAATCCTCTTTACAGTGATCTCCCGTTCTTTCTCTGCCCGGTCTAATTCCGTTACCAACAATAAACGAATCACAAACTCTAATGTCATACCGCCTATAATATTTTCTTTCTTCATCCTATCGGCTGAACTCTGCATTGACTTAATATATTCGGTATTAAGCGTGGGGTTATCAATAAAAATCAACTCTATCCCCTTATTAAGCAATTCCATATACTTTTTATATCCATTATCTCGTTCTCTGGTAAAACGGTATACATCCTTAAATAAAACAGTATCACCTTCTTGTATATCCTGTTCCAGCTCTTCCCATGCTGGACGTTCAAATGATTTTCCACTTGCATCGTCTCTATATATTCTACGTTCGGGAATCTCTATGCTATTCTCTTTACACCATCTTACAATAGCCTGCTCCTGTCGTGTAAACTTTTGTTTTCCTCGTTCTTCTTTGGTACTGATTCTCATATACGCTACAACTTTACACATTTTATCCCCTCCGTAGTGTCATTTAAACTTTAGTTATTTTGATAGTTCTATTATACTGTCAGAATAACTATTTGTCAATTTATTTTGATGCTTTTGTGCAAAACTTATTGTTGTTGTGTTTAAATGACACTTTGGGGATTTGCTCACAACTTAAGATGTAAAACCATCTGGAAAATACAATATTTTTCTTTCTACTGGTACGGCGTAATCATCCGGGTTTTTACCTGCTGCCACTGCTGCCGCTCTCATATCCTCAACTTGTTTCACTACTTCTTCCCGGCTTTCTCCTGTAATTTCCATCATGTCCTCAATCGAGAAATATTCTTGTTCGCCAGTTGCATGAGCCAATGCCATTCTTATCCCGTTATACGCAACATTTACGGAAAATCCCTGATTCATGATTCCATCTTTCAAAAGTTTCTCTATTTCCTCTCTGGTGAAACCGTATTTCTCATATGTTCCTACTAAATTGTCTACTGCTGTTTTAAATGTCATTTTATCAATCCTCTCTTTCTGAAAATCCGTTACAAGAAACCGTATATCTGCTAAAGCTCCGGTCTTTCCGGTTCCGGAAGTTCCAATGCAGCTCTGTGTCTTTCTGCGATCTGCTGGGCTGTCTGCGCTGGCTTATTATATTGTTTTGTTTCTGTCGCCTCTTCAAAACTGATTGTGTCCTTATAGGACAACCAATTTTTCATCAGGAAAATACCAGATGCCGGATTCAGCTTTCCTCTCAATATTGCTTGCTCCATAAAAGATGCAATAAAGGCTTTTGCTTTTACAATGATCTCCTGACGTTCCGGTGTACAGTTGATACCATTGTTCCAATTAAACAGAGTCGTTCTTGTAATACACAGAGACATGCACAAACTTTCAATACCTGGTCTGTTTCCTGTATTCTGACAAAACTGGAAATACTGATCTATCCTTTCTGTCAGCTCTTTGTCTGTTTTAGGTTTTCCCATATTATTGAGTTGTCTCAAATTCTCAATTGTTTCTGATACAAAATCCGGTTCTAAATCTCCCAGTTGGGCAGCAGGATAGTTGCTTTTACTATTGGCCATAATAAATAATTCCTTTCTTTTTTAATTGTTAACATTGCGCCGATAAGTCTGCTCTATTTCCTTGCAGACATCCAATAATAATCGCTCTGCAAACGCTTCTAACAGGCTTTCCTTGTATTTCTTACAAATTGTATCAGCGTCCTGTGTTAAAGCGTTCCAGAAGCTATCTGATGCAGTTGGCTCTATGTATTTGCCATGCAGCCGCCAGATGTCCGCATATAAATCAAAATAAGGTGTATCCTTAATTTGCATAGCCATGCCTCCTCCTTCTATAGTAAGAATGTATTTTTTTATGACACCCGGGGCACAATGAAACCAGATCATTGTAAATATCTTCATGTCCCAAACGTTGATACGTGATATGATGCACCTGTAATCCGTTCCGGCACTTTGTTTCCGGCCTGCCACACATAGCACAACAATGTTCATCTACATCCAGCCGCTGCTGTCTTTTGGCGTCCCATTCACGACTACGCATATATTTTTTATACTGTTCTGTCATACACAATCCTTTCTAAAATTACGTTACAAGAAACCGTGTGATGTCTACAAAGTATGTCTACAAACATGTCTACAATCTCCAAAGAGTTTCAAATTTTCTCTTACATCCCTATATCCTTATATATTCTATATTTCTTTTATATCTTAGTAGACAATGTAGACATAGTAGAAAGTCAGTATTTACAAGGCTTTCCGTGTCTACAATGCTGTCTACAAACATGTCTACAATCTCCAGGTTTATGTAACGGGGTCTATTCAAATGGCATTTCTCTTAATTCTTCATCACTGACTGTTACAAAGTCTGATTTATTTGTAGACATTTTCTCAAATCCACGTTGCATCCCATATTCTGCAAATCTGGCAGGACTTCTCAATCTTTTCCATCCGGGAATTTTCTCTATAATACTATTGATATTTGAAACTTTCCATTTTGGCGGCTCCGCACTCTCTTTAAGTGCATCATGCCAAATCTGTCTTGCACATATCCGTTCTTTATCTTTCAAATATTCCTCAATGATTCCTGCCAATCCATCGTCTGCCATATTTTCCTGCTGCAATGCCTCTGCTTCTTTCTTGCACGATTCTGGAAGCACTAAAATAGGTTTTTCATTCTTCCAGATACAAACAGCTTCTGCCCATGCCTGCCTAATTTCATCCATAACTGTTGAATCAAAAAGACTTTTTGACGGTTTGTTAATTCCGATTTGTACAATCAAAAAACGTCTGTTTCCAGTTTCATCTTGTAAGAAATCTGCTCTGTTCGTGGTTCCAGCGAATACGCACTGTCGGTAAAAAGTATCAGCACGCCGTTCATATGGTACTCTGTATTTATCCTGCGTAGCTGACAGAAAACGTTTAACGCTCTCTACTCCCCCAGCTGTACGTGCTAATGATTTAAGCTCTGCCAACTCAATAATCCACGATCCTGTAAGCGACTGCACCGCCTTATCAGAATCCAGGCTGTCCAAAGAATCATTAAACCACGCATCATCCAAAGCCATTAATCTTAAAAATGTAGACTTGCCAATGCCCTGTTTTCCCTGCAAAATCATCGTATAATCAAATTTACATCCAGGCTGATAGATTCGTGCAACAGCTCCCAGCATCCACAAGCGCATAACCTGGCGATTATATTCTGAATCTTCAGCACCTAAGAACTCCGGCAGCAGATAACGTATATGTGACTTTCCATCCCATTCCAAGGAATCTAACATTTGTTTAACTGGATTGAATTTATTTCTAAATGCTACATTCTTAAAGGCGTCAAAATAATCATTTCTGCTTTTTAATCCATAATCTGCCTGAATGATTGAAAATAATGAAGAATCATCACTGCTTCCCCATGCCCGATAGTTATTATCTTTTTCCCACGGAACGTTGCCAAATAAAAATGCTTGTCGTGAAAATTCATTAAACCGAATCTTTCCAGATACCCGGCTATCTTTCTCCATTACAATTTCACAATTTCTAACCAACTGTTTAACGCCTTTTATGTTTCCGTCCTTGTCATAGTTACAGTCAAGACATTTCAATACTTCTTCTGGATACATAACAGATAATTCCATACGTTTTTCCGGTAACGTTGTTGCTTTTATCAATGCTTCAAATTCTTCCTTGCTGTGTCCTGTCGCAAAATAATCCGATATATCTGCTTTTTCTATGTCTGGCATAGGTACAATTACTTTTCTGTATCTGGCAATCCCCTGCAAATCATCATAAATTCTCTGAGCTACTGCCTTGCCCGGCTGATCATTGTCTGCCAAAATAATTACATTTGCATCCTTCAGAAGTTCTGCAAAATCAGATTGCCAATCATTAACGCCGCCATATGTAAAAGACGTATAACCTTGTCTTTCGAGCGTACAAACATCTTTTTCACCCTCTACTATAAATATAGGCTTATCCTCTGTAATAGCCTTTCTGATAGCTTCCAGGCTACCGTAAATGGCTTTTAATTCTTTACGGTTCTGTCCTTTGAGTCCATAAGAGAAACGGTTATTCTCGACGATTCCGTAAAGCAGCTTTTTACCTTCAAGACGGATTTTTGTAAAAACATAAGAATTCGTTACAGAAGAAACGTAGTTATAGACTGCTTCAATTTTTCGATGCTCACGTCGTTCTATGTAACGTTTCCAGTCCATTTCCCGGATTTCTGATTCATAAAAAGTATCTTTCTTTTCAAGTCCTGCTGCCGCCAGAATATCCTCTAATGTGCAACCTGCATGGCACCGAAACAATGTACATTTACGCCCCTTGCTGATAGTCAAAGATGCCTGCTTGTCTGGATGAGAGGGACAACGGCATTGTGCGCTGTCCCCATGTCGTCTTACAATCTGAAAGTGCCGCAGATTCTCCTCGTAAATTTCACTATCTGTCACCATCTCACCCCTCCAGTTTTCGCCTTATTCCGTCCAAACGCTCATTCAATACTTGCATTTGCCCTTCTGCATAGTGCCAGTAGTCCATATCCCGTGTCTGTTCCTGTTGTCGTCGCCAGAATTCCACCTCGATTTCCAAACTATGCTGTTCGAATTCAAGCCTGTCTCTTTTTGTAACAGTCACTCCATATCACCTACCTCCCGATAACCTGTGAGTTGCCGAAACGGCTCCGCGTAAATCAGATAAGAATATTGATTTGAACCCGGTCGCTTATACGCAACTCCCCACGGCACTTCACCCTGTCTAAGAAGTAAACGGACAGTTTGAGTATCCATCTTTAAGACTCTAGCCGCAGTGCTAACTGAAATCCTACCATTAACCATTTACTCACCATCCCTCCGTTGTGCCAAAGCATTAATAATTTTCATTATTTCTTGCTTCTTCTCATCTGAAAGCTCATGTCTGAGCATTCTCGAAAAATTACTGTCAAGCATTCCTAACTTCTCAGCGACTTCCCATAACTTTACATTTTTCTGCTTAGCAAAGTCTCTAAGTTCCCTATTTTTCATTTTTATTCTCCTTTCGAAAAACTATATCATTGACATTTTGTTGCTCTGATGGTATCATAACAGCAACAACAGAGAAAATAAATTCCCTATTCATTCTCATAAAGGAGGTATACTTTAAATTTTGAGAAATTATTTTCCCACAAGAAATAAAAAATTTGGATTTCGTCTAAAAACATTAATGGACTATAACGGACTTGACCGCATGGATTTAGCCACATATTTATGCGGTTATAATCAAAAACCCAAAAGCGGAACAACAGAATATGATACTTGTCGAAAAAAAAGCAGAACTATTACTGAACATCTTAAATTAGAAGATATTCAGAAAGAAGCAAGCCTTTCAGCCAAATATATCGCTGATTATTGCGAAATTTTACATTGCGAACCGGATTATCTATTTGGATACATTGACTTTCCTACACACACAGAAACCAATATTAATAAAGAAATAGGATTATCAGATAAATCTATTGAAACTTTACAAGAATGGAAAAAATCTTTAGATAAAAGAGAAAACCAAAATCTTCTAGTAAGAAATAAACCTACAGATACATTAAATCTTCTCTTATCTAATCCTTTTATTGCTGAACGACTTTTTAAAAGCATTGAAGATTATATTCATCATGATTATCATATCCCCGCATATCACAATGATTCGGGACAATGTATCACTTTTAAAGACTGGCAAGATGTTGTAAAAGACTGTGACGGAAATATTAGTGCATATTCTCTCACCCTCTTAAAAGATAATACTGATGACATGCGAGATAATAGGAAGATTTTAATTGATGAAAATTTTCTTGATACTGTTGCATTAAAAAATGTTGAACACTATTTATTTCAGCTTCAGCAAAAAATAATTACCGAGAAAAAGGAGTGATGTTATTTGAAATTACCTAATGGTTTTGGAAGTGTTTACAAGCTCTCTGGCAAGCGTAGATGTCCATACAGAGCTATTGTTACAGACCGATGGACGCTTGATCCAGCAACTCATAAATCAAAGCAAATCAGAAAGACCATCGGCTATTATGAAACAAAAGCGGATGCACTGGCAGCACTTGCCAACTATAATAAATCTCCATATGATTTAGAGTCTGCAAAGATTACGTTACAAGAAACGTATGACAGATGGTCAGAGGAACATTTTCCTACGGTTTCCGCTTCTAATGTCAAAGGGTACAAAGCAGCTTTCTTATTATGTGAGCCAATCGCCAATAAGAGAATGGTTGACATTAAGCTAGATGATTTACAGTATATCGCTGATTCTTCCGGTAAAAATGAACCAACCTTAAAGAAATTCAAGGTTCTTATGAATTCCGTTTTCAAGTATGCAGTGATTCATGACATCATACCGCCGGACATGAACAAGGTTTCATATTTGAATATTAAGAAAGCAGGCAATCCTGATCGGCGTGATCGTACACCATTCAGTACTGCCGAAATACAGAAATTATGGAAACACAAGGATGCTAACGGTTATTGTAACGTTATTCTCATGCTGATTTACTCAGGTTGTAGAATCAGCGAACTACTCTCTTTGAAAAAAGAAGATGTTAATTTGCAGGAAAAATGGTTCGATATTAAAAAGAGTAAAACGGCAGCAGGTGTCCGCCGGGTTCCCATTGCAAATAAGGTACTACCATTCTTTGAACATTGGTATAATCTGAACGATTGTGAATATCTCATAAGTACACCAGATGACAAACCTTTTGAATATCGTAACTACTACGATTCTTATTGGAAGCCTCTAATTGAACAGCTAAACATGAAACACAGGCCACATGATACCCGTCATACTTGCGTTTCATTACTGGCAGCAGCAGGTATTGACGAACGAATCATCAAAAAGATAGTTGGTCATGCAGGACAAGGCGTTACAGAAAACGTATATACTCATTATGAGCTGGAATCCTTGCGTGAAGCCATAAACAAGATTTAATGAAAGGATGTGATTTTATTGATTGCAGCAATTAAAAAAGCCCCATAGTTACCAGCTACAGGGCGAATACCTTTTACCGAAACTCTCACATAACAATAAAAGGGGTATGGTTATTATAACATACTCCTTCAATAGAAAGGAAGTATTATTATGAATTTAGCAGCAGAAAAACAGCCATTGGCATCTGAGATCATTGCAGATCAGCAGAAAGAAATTGAAAGTCTGAAAGCAGAATTGCAGAAACTCAAAACCGAAAATCCAGATAGAATCGACCGAGACAAAGAAAATGCTATGTTTGAAATGAGAGATTGTATTGATAAGGTCAAATACCTCATTGACAAATTTATGGACTGTTATGGATTTAATAGTACTAAGAAATTGAGCGAAGACGATGCCTTTACATTCGCTTATAATAAAGAAAATATGTGCACGGAACTTCTTATCATGTGCGATTATATTTACAAAGCTCAAAAAACTTTTAAAACACTTGAAACTCAGGAGAAATAATCATGAATTATAAAATTGGAATTATCGAAAAAATGTTAAACCAAACAGAAGCCAATGAATTATTTGAAAATGAAGCAATATTACTGTGTGGTCGAAACGCCATTCCATATTATAGAGTAGTAGAATTATTCGGGGAAACAGCGGCTATATTTATTGAATCTAATCAGAAATATAACGGTTACCTTACAGGCGGTTTAGACTATAATTCCTGTGGTGCCTGTACCGAAAAACGCCCCCTGCTTAGTTATCTTCTTAAGCCCGGATTCTTAAAAGTTGTCAGCGAACATAATTATTTTATTGCATTACAAAAGCATAAAGAAAGCAATGGCGGTCAACTTATTGATAAATATTTTGAAGAAAGATACCGTCGAATGAAAGAACAGGATGAAGCCGACAGAAAAAAAGCTGAGGAAAGAAAAGCCAAAAGAGCTGCTGCCAGAGCAAAGAAACAGCAACTTACCGCATAAAACATTATGAAAATGACCGTTATTCTTTTTGAATGGCGGTCTTTTTAATGCTTCCATTTTAAATGAAACCTACCGTTACAAAAAAACGTATACTAATAACAGGCCATTCACACGGTTTCTTCTGGTAACGGTCTTTCCAATAAAAAAGTATAACTCTCAAAGGGTGTCAATATTACAGATACCCTTTATCTTGTCCTCTGATCCGGTTGGATTTTAGCCCCTAAATCTTTCCCGGTAGCCCCACAGAAAACTCTAATATGAGATTGTCCGCATTTTAGCAGGCTTTTCCAAATCTGTCAAGCAAATTTGTGTGCTACTAGTGCGCTACGTGTGTGCTACGCTTCAAAATCGACCCCTTTTTTAGAAAATTTTTAAAATTTCAGACATAAGAAAAACCCCGGAAAATCAAGGCTTTCCGAGGTTTTAATAAATTTCCGTATTCGATTGGAATTATCGTTTGGAGAACTGTGGTGCTCTACGAGCAGCTTTGAGACCGTATTTCTTACGTTCTTTCATACGTGGGTCACGTGTTAAGAATCCAGCAGCTTTCAGAACTGGTCTGTAGTCGTTGTCTGCCTGAAGAAGGGCTCTTGCAACACCATGTCTGATGGCACCAGCCTGTCCTGTGTATCCACCGCCATGAACGTTAACTAATACGTCAAATTTGCCTTCTGTTTCTGTTGCAGCTAAAGGCTGACGAACGATAACTTTCAGTGTATCTAATCCAAAATATTCATCGATATCTCTTTTATTGATTGTGATCTTACCGGTTCCAGGTACAAGATAAACTCTTGCGATTGATTTTTTTCTTCTTCCTGTTCCGTAGAATTTTGCGCTAGCCAATGTTTTCTACCTCCTAATTAAAATGTTAAAGCTTCTGGTTTCTGAGCTTCATGTTTGTGTTCCGGTCCTGCATATACGAAAAGTTTTGTGTACATGCTTCTTCCTAAAGGTCCTTTTGGAAGCATACCTTTAACTGCGAGCTCGATAACTCTCTCAGGTTTCTTTGCTAACATTTCTTTTAATGTGGTTTCT
>ERZ827496.2320-NODE-2320-length-19326-cov-2.775466_pt1 | contig 19326 bp, 19 predicted proteins | sample MGYA00519769_ERZ827496 | MGnify/ENA primary metagenome ERZ827496 (study PRJEB31778, sample SAMEA3449327) | human gut metagenome | biome: human gut; feature: human-associated habitat; material: faeces | place: United Kingdom | collected 2010/2012 ...
TAACCTAATCCTCTTAATATCCAAGTGCAGCGCAGCGCACAACACCTATGGATATGAAATTATTGAGAAGTGCACTGATATCAGTACCCTCCTCTGCCTTTTCTGTCATTACACCCTTTGAGCGAAGTGAGAAACTGCCGTCTGCATGATTTGTACGCACATAGTCGTCCTGATAAAACTGGTGCTTTGCAGGGATACGATCACGCAAGATTCCCTTACACTCTGAAAGTTTACAGCCTGGAAAGTTCACATTCCAAATGCGATCCATTGAAAGATTTTCATCAAGAAGCTCTTTTACAATCGAAATAAGATATGCGTCTGCAGTCTCCCAGCTTGTATCATTTTTGTTAGAAAAAGCAAATGAACGGATGCCATTTGCAAGCGCCTCCATTGCTGCACCAACAGTTCCTGAGTAAAGAATATCAATTCCAGTGTTATAACCACTGTTAATTCCTGAAAATACAACATCTGGCTTTTCTGGCATCAAAAACTCAAGTGCTACCTTTACACAATCTGCAGGAGTTCCGCCCACACTATAGGCACGCACGCCATCTAAATCATAGCATTCCGGTGTCACTTCAATATCTTCAAATAAAGTGATTCGCTGTGACATCGCGCTGCACTGGCTCTTTGGTGCCACAACCCACACCTTGCCAAGCTGCATAGAAAGTTCGGCCAGCTTTCGTATACCAGGAGCTTTTATTCCATCATCATTTACAATTAAAATTCTCATTCGATGTCGCTCCTATTTTAATTCTTCTTTAAGATCATCTCGCCATTTTCAAAAGCAAAGCAATCACCATACTCTGGCAGGATGCGCTTATCTGCATGTGCGGTATTTACCTGCTCCGGACGGAAGCTGTGAAGCGGAACGAGAATATGCGGTGCAATGGTATCCAGCATAGTTCTTAAATAGTATGGTCTGGAATGACCTCCGATTCCAATATTCATGTATGGAATGTTCATATGACCTAAAATACGGTGCATCTTTCCAAAAGAAGGATCATAATCGCCAAGCGGTGCACCGTCCATGTGAACATAAAGTGTAATTACAGAACTTAAATCCATCAGCTCATAAAAGTTTACATAGTCCTGCTGTAAAATATATTTTGACGGATTAGAAAGAAGTTCCTCTCTTGTGATAATACTCCAGCCACGCTCTTCTGCCTTCTTAGCATCAGCACCAACGCTGTTTTCATACATCAAAATCTCATCCTCTGGATAGAATGTCTGTACATAATCTGCCTGAACACCGTCCATGACAAGCTTTCTTCCAGTCTTTTGTGCTGTCATGATCAAATGATGAAGACGCTCTACATTTCTATTATATGGGTTAACAATAATAAGTCCCTTCTGCTCTGTAGACTCCTTACATATCGTATCTTGTAACCACTCCTCGCTTCTTTCTGGTTCTTCTGGCTTAGTAAGAGAAAGTATATCCACATCATCAAAGCTTACTGTAACACCCTCGGTAATAAGCACATCCACGCCCTTCATTTTCTGTCCAAATGCTTTTGTAATCTCTGGATGGAAGCCATGGAAACGATAATCTCCTGTATAGCAAATCGTTCCTCCCGGTGTCGTAATTCGATATCCGCATGCACCGACCACGTCATGATCTATTGCCTCTACTTCAACTGTAATATCACCTACGGTAAAGCTTTCACCATATGAGATGCCGATGCAGTTTTTATGGCCCTTTACCTGAATATCACCGCAAGCCTCAAGTCTGCGATATAGCTTTAAAGAATCCTCACTCATATAAACTGGAAGATTCTGATCAAGCATGCCAAGACCTCCCATATGATCGATATGCATATGAGAAATCACAAAAAAGGTTTTCTTCTTGTCGTTTTCAAAGCTTACAAGGCCTAATGTTTTTGCCGTCTCTTCATCATAAATGCCATCCTGTGAAGCTAACACTCCAAGACGTGCATAATCTGCCGCGCACTCGTTATAGCGCACTGCAATCTTATCATCCATGCGATCCATTACTGCAAATCCGAAATCAAACATGCATCTTGCCTCATCTGTTTCAACTACAACAAACGTGCCGCCGATTTCTCTTAATCCATTATAAAATGTTAATGTTGTCATAAATTTTCCTTTCCTTAAAAGATGAAAAAGGAGCTGCCATTAACTGACAGCCCCTGTATATCCCTACTTTTAACTTATTCAGCTACGGAAGAAGACTCCTCTTCTGCAGCAACACCGTCAACGCCTAACTTATCGTTGAGCTCAGTTACAAGATTCTCAAGAACTTCTTCTGGTTCAAGCTCGTCCAGAATAGAATCCTCTAAAACAGTGCTTACAGTATTCATTACATCATAGCTGCCATCAAATACTGGCTGAGCAAAGAAGTATGGAGACTGCTCGTATGCAGACTTATAGTTGTTGGTCTTATCCTCGTCCATGAACTTCTTAAATTCATCTGTCTCATATGCAGACTTTCTTACTGGCAGATATCCTGTCTCTTCAGACCACTGGATAGTGGAATCAACGCTTGTCAGATACTTCATGTATTCCCATGCAGCATTCTGCTTGTTTTCATCGGTGCTGAACATATAAATGTTAGTACCTGCCTGATTAACGGCCTTTTCCTTGTTGCCCGGAACTGGTGCTACGCCAAGCTCCCATCCATCTGCAGTGATGTAAGAAACACCAGTACAAGAACCGATGTAACCGCCGATCATCTGATTGGAGATAACATTGGAGAAGTAGCTGTCCTCACCTACAAGACGTGCATAGCCGCTGTTGTAAAGGTTCATGATATAGGAAACTGTCTCAAGACCTGCCTCATTATCAAACAGAGCGCCGTCCTCACTTACGTACTCACAGTCATTCTGATGCAAAGATGCCTCTAAGAAGCCTGAAAGATCATCTACACCAAGAATCTCAATATCCTTTGCTTCCTTTAACTTCTTTCCTGCCTCAGTCAGCTCATCCCATGTGGTCGGTACATCAATGCCAACCTCATCAAACAGAGTCTTATTGTAGAAGTAAACGTAAGTACTCTTGTTGAATGGTACACATGCAACAAAGCCATATACTTCGCACTCATCCTTGTAACTGTCGATCAGATCATCATAATCGAAATCCTCATCGGTAACGAAATCATCCAGCGGAACGATCTTATCAGTATAAGCAGTTACCCAGTTGTTATAGCCCTGTGACAGATCCGGCAAAGTATCTGCAGCTGCATTTGCTGTCAGCTTTGTGCTTAAGTCACTGTAGTTACCCTGATTTACAAGTGTAACTGTGATACCGTACTCATTCTCCTCATTGAACTTATCAGTAAGAGCTGTCAGAGATTCTTCCTGCTTACCGTTCATTGCATGCCAGAATGTGATCTCACATGGCTCAATGGTCTTTGCCTCGTCTGCAAATGTCGGAACAGCCATTGCACCAACCATAGACATTGACATTAAAACTGCACTTACTTTTCTTAACTTCATGAATTTCTCCTTTCTTTTGCCCTCTTCGGGCATGGGGACTAAATAGTACATTTGTACTCTCTATAGAATCCGGATTTCCGGTTTCTAACATAATAATCACAACAAGTTATCCTTTGATACCACTCTGTGTAACACCCTCGATGACGTATTTTCGAAGAATCAGGTAAACGACAACAATTGGAAGTACTAAAATACAAGATGCTGCCATTATAAGCTCATATGACGAACCGTTCTCTGTCTGAAACTGCATCAGTCCGTATGAAAGAACACGCATCTCCTTGCTGTTTGTAACAAGTAACGGCCACATAAAAGAGTTCCAGCATCCGATTGCATTTAAGATACATACCGTGGTAATCGGACTCTTATTAATCGGAATCATGATCTTGATCAAATATTTAAAATCATTACATTTATCAACCTTTGCAGCCAGATAAAGTGCATCTGGTACCTGTGAAAAGAACTGTGTCAGCAAGTAAATATAGAATACACTCGCTAAATACGGAACGATCATTGCCTGATAAGTATTGATCCATTTTAACTTCGTGATGGTAATGAAGTTTGTAATAATTAACATTTCTCCAGGAATCATAAGTGTAGCTAACATTAACGAAAGCATAATCTTCTTTCCTGGAAAATTCAAACGTGCAAATGCATAAGCAGCAAGTACAGTAGTCACGAGCACTCCTGCTGTAGAAATGATAGTAACGACCAAAGTGTTAAAAATATAGCGTGGAAATGGAGCAGACTTCCAAGCCTCAGCAAAGTTTGAAAACTGCGGTACCTTCGGGAAAAGGGAAGGCGGAATGGCCGTGATCTCCGCTGATGTCTTTAGTGATGACAAAATCATCCACAAAAACGGAAGAAGCGTAAAGATTGCACCTGCAATCAATATGGCATATTTTAACACCTCTGCAACAACATTTACAATTTTTCTTTTATTCATCTTTTCTCTTATCCATCCTTTCTTCCTGTCAGCTTCCTCTGAACGAAGGTAAGGACTAGGATAATTCCAAATAAAACAACTGCTGATGCAGATGCTTCACCGTATTCATACTGATTGTAAAACTTATCATACAAATAGTAAACAACGGTAATCGCGCTGTTTGCCGGACCTGCCTTTGATGCAAACAAAGAATACACTTCATTATAAACCTTAAATGCATTTATCATACCCATGACAAGCGCGTATGATACCATAGGCATAATACCAGGAAGTGTGATCTTTGTAAAGACTCTCCACTTCGGTGTTGAGTCAACCTTTGCAGCATTATACAAATCAGGTGAAATGGTCTGAAGTCCTGCTAAAAAGATTAAAATATCAAATGCCATGCTTTTCCAGATGCTAAAAATAATAAGTGCCGGAAGCGCATACTGCTTCTTGTTCAGCCACGGAATTGCTTTGATGCCAAACCATGAAAGGATCTGATTTAACAGACCATAATGCTCGTTAAATATCCATCTCCAAACAATACCAATTGCAATAACACTTGTAACATATGGCAAAAAGTAAAGTGTCTGGAAAAATCCCTGAAACTTGATCTTACTATTTAATAAAACAGCTATCAAAAGAGATAATGCAATAGAACACGGAACTACAAATGCAACATAAATTCCAGTATTAGTCAATGCCTTAATGAAGTATTTATCCTTGAAAATACTTACATAATTACTAAAGCCCACTGATGAATACGTACCGTTTATCATGTTGTAATCTTCCATGAAGCTCATAATAAAAGCACGAATCAACGGATAAATCGTAAATAAAAGAATGACAATTAATGCGGGCATCAAATAAAGATAGCCCTTCATGCTTTTCTTTTCCATAGGGTTCTCCTTATTAATATTTTCCTACTGTCTTTCCTGTCTGGTCAAACAAAAGGATCTGGTTGTCACGAATAGTTACACAAAATTCAGTGCCGACACTAACCTGCATATCGGAATGAACTAACACGCGAAGTTCTTCTTTTGCAAGTGCTACGCGAAGCTGTAACTCTCTTCCTGTCATGCGCACATGAGTTGCCTTAACTAAAATACCGTTTTCTGATACATTAAAGGCCTCTGGACGAACACCAGCCTTGTAGTTGCCATCAGCTGCCTTGCAGCCCTCACGAAGAACGACATCACCGCACATAATCTTTCCGCCCTTAACAGTTACATCAAAGATATTGATCTGCGGAGTACCAAGAAACTGTGCAACAAACAAATTACCAGGATTTAAGTACATCTTCTGCGGTACCTCGAACTGCTGTACAACTCCCTTTTCCATAACTGCAATGCGGTCAGATATACTCATCGCCTCTTCCTGATCGTGAGTTACAAAAATTGTGGTGATACCAACCTCCTGCTGGATGCGGCGAATCTCTTCACGTGTCTCAACACGAAGTTTTGCATCAAGATTTGAGAGTGGCTCATCTAAAAGTAGTACCTCTGGCTTCTTTACAAGTGCTCTTGCAATTGCAACACGCTGCTGCTGACCACCTGAAAGAGCCTTAGGCTTTCTGTCCATCAGATGATCAAGCTGTACAAGCTTTGCCATCTCCTGGGCACGCTCTCTTGCCTCTGCTTTGGGAACCTTACGGTTAATTAACGGGAACATGATGTTGTCCGCAACAGTCATATGCGGATACAGTGCATAGTTCTGGAATACAAGGCCGATCTCACGATCCTCCGGTGCAACCTTTGTTACATCTTTTCCTCCAAAATAGATGTGTCCAGAAGTCGGATCATTCAAACCAGCAAGCATGAACAATGTGGTGGATTTTCCACAGCCAGATGGTCCGAGCAGACCAACCAGCTCACCATCTGCAATGTTCAGGTTCATGTTGTCAACAGCTTTGAAGTCTCCATATGCCTTCGTCAGATTCTCAATTTTAATCTCCATTCTTACCTCAATCTGCTGCCAGCGCAGCTTTTACCTACAGTTTTCGTGCCATATGCACGTTTTTTAACTTTCTCGTCTATAAATTATAATATATCTTTTGCAAAAAATCTAGTGGTATCCTATAGTTTTCGCTGTATTTTGAGTAAATTTTACTTTACAAGTTCATAATTTCATGCTTGCAAATATGCTTCAATTTTTTCTTTATTAAGCCCCTCTCCTATCACGATAATGATCTGCTGACCATTTGCGATTGGATTTAGCTGGCGCTGTGCTGCAGTTGCATTTAATTCAAACCAGCCATCTGGTGTCTCAAGAAAGCCCTTGATACGATGCACATGACCACAGGATGGATCTCCTAAAATTTGAGTTGCTGCATTTAAAATCTGCTCCTTTGTTAATGGCAGATTCATAAATGAAAGTGAGGAAAATGATTTATCATCTTCGACATCACGCTTTTGCCAGCTCTCGGTGTGGTAGCCACATGTTAAAATACGATTCCAGTCATCGTTTGTAAGCTCATCCCATTTCTTCTTCATAACATCTTCTTCTGACAATTTTCTTGTACAAGAAATAGCTTCCATTGCGCGATTTATATGCGGCAAAATAGTATCTGCCTGCTCTTTTGATGATTCATCAAGCTTGCTTACAAAAACAAGACCTGCATCTGCTGCTTCTGAGCCTAGAAGATACTCGGCGTCTTTTGACATCTGCTCTGGCAGTCCTGCATCGGCAATCGCGATAACATTTCCTATCTCATACCATTTATCAAGCGGATCTTCTCTCAGTGCATCAAAAAACTCATCCACATCAAATATACCTGACGGCTCCACAATCACACGGTCATAGCCGCACATACCCATCGCAATCAACTTTGTCTTAAAACGTCTGCGGTGGCAATCCTTATCGCAGCCGCCAGAAACCATTTCAAGTTCACATTGATCCCCCATCAGATCCTGTAAAAGCATCATATCTACATTGACAGCACCATAATCATTTTCCAAAATTCCAATGTTTTTACCGCTGTCAATCAAATATTTTGCATACTTCTTTATGAAAGTAGTCTTTCCTGAACCAAGAAAGCCTGTAATCAAATCAATTTTAACCATGGTTAGTTCCTCCTTACTTTGTGATGCACCCCTATTATACTTGACTTTTGCTTGTTTGTGGTATATAATCTATTTAAAATAATTTTTAAATAGATTTGAGGTGATAAGATTGGCCGTTGCAGAAGTGCTAGATGCTCTGGCAGATAAGAATCGGCGCAATATTTTGCTAAAGTTAAAGGAAGGAAAAATCAGCTCAGGTGATCTGGCAATTGCTCTTGGCATAACGCCACAGGCACTCTCCTATCATCTGGCGAAATTAAAAAAAGCAGACTTGATCTACGAGACACGCGAAAAGAACTTTATTTATTATGAACTTGATCTTTCGATTTTGGACGAAACGATCTTGTGGATTACTCAATTGAGAGGAGAGAAAAACAATGAAAAATAAGAAATTACTCACGGCGCTGTATATTATTTTAATGCCTCTTCCACTGATTGCGGTTGTAGTGGCTTATCCATTCCTGCCAGATAAGATACCTGCCCACTATGGAATGAACAATCAGGTTACGCGTTGGGGAAATAAATCTGAGACTTTTATTTTTCCTATTATTACAATATTCTTTGGATTTTTTATGTATATTGCAGCCCAAAGTACCGCCGAACAAGAAAAGAAAGAAAGCGGTAGCAAAAAAAATAACAGCACGATCACTTTTGTAGCCGGAATTTTAAGTATCATGGTATTTGATATTTTGACCTTCTATTTTCTCTATGCTGATTTTCACCAGGTAGAAAACCTAAATGATGTGCCATTCTCCCTCACGAAGATTTCATTTGGCATTCTCGGAATTGCCCTCATCATTCTAGGAAATATCATGCCGAAACTAAAGCGAAATTCCATTATCGGCCTTCGAACCCCATGGAGCATGAAAAACGTTGTCGTTTGGAAAAAGAGCCAGCGGTTCTGCGGTATTTTATTTATGTTGTCAGGTATCATTATTCTGATATTATGTTTCTTATTAGAAGGAACTTTACTAACTGTTATTTCTCTGCTATTGTTAGTCAGTGCTGCAATTGTAGGTAGCATTTATTCCTATTTAGCAGCACAAAAAGATGCTTGATTGTAGCCACCGGGACAGTAAAATAGCCAGCGTACCTGTCACCGTGGGCAAAAGAAGCAGGAGAAAATCGTCTCGATTTTCTCCTGCTTCTTAATATACAAGAAAACAACTTACTCGTCTTTCTTGTCCTCTACGATTTTAATATGAACATCTGCCAGCTGCTTCTCGCTTACTGTAGCCGGTGCGCCCATCATAACATCCTGTGCATTCTTATTCATTGGGAATGGAATAATTTCACGAATGCTGTCCTCACCTGCAATCAGCATGATCATACGGTCAACACCTGGTGCAATTCCTGCATGCGGCGGAGCACCATAGCAGAATGCGTTATACATAGCCGGGAATTTTGCCTTTACATCTTCCTCGCCGAGACCAACTAACTGGAATGCCTTAACCATGATCTCTGGATCGTGGTTACGAACAGCGCCTGATGAAAGCTCTACGCCGTTGCAGACTAAATCATACTGGTAAGCAAGAATATCAAGCGGATTCATAGTCTCAAGTGCCTGTAAACCACCCTGCGGCATAGAGAATGGATTATGGCAGAACTCTAATTCGCCAGACTCCTCACCGATCTCATACATCGGGAAGTCAACAACCCAGCAGAACTCATAGCAATCCTTCTTCATATAGCCTTCGAATGAAGTACCGATTGTCTTACGGATGACACCTGCTGTCTTCTGAGCAGTCTTTAAGTCGCCTGCAGACAGTGCAACGAAATCACCTGCCTTTAAGCCAAGTGCGCTCACAACTGCATCCTTGTGATCAACAACAAACTTGGAGATTCCTCCAGTCAGCTCGCCCTTGTCATCTAAACGGAACCAATATGCCTTCTGACCGCTTACTACCTCAACATCAGCACACATCTTATCGATCTGCTTTCTGGTACCCTTGAAGTTTTCAGCAACGACTGCCTTTACCTTATTTCCTGCAAATGGACCAAAGCCACATTCTGCAAGCACTTCTGTAGCATCCTGAACGATCAGGCTGATACGAAGATCCGGCTTATCAGAACCATACTTGTCCATTGCCTCAAGATATGGGATTCTCTTAAACGGCGGCTTTGATGCCTCATGGTAAATACCATACTTTGCAAAGATTGGTGGAAGAACATCCTCAAGAATCTCAAATACGTCTTCCTGATCAGCAAATGCCATCTCCATATCAAGCTGATAAAACTCACCCGGAGAACGGTCTGCTCTTGCATCCTCATCACGGAAGCACGGAGCAATCTGGAAATAACGGTCAATTCCAGAGGTCATAAGAAGCTGCTTGAACTGCTGCGGAGCCTGTGGAAGAGCATAAAACTTGCCCGGATGATTTCTTGCCGGAACAAGATAATCTCTTGCACCCTCTGGAGAAGAACATGTAAGGATTGGTGTTGTGATTTCCATAAAATCATGACCAATCATAGAAGCACGAAGATCTGCAACAACCTTGCTTCTCAAAACAATCTTCGACTTAACCTGCGGATTTCTCAGATCCAGATAACGATATTTCAGACGAACATTCTCATCTGCTTCCTTTGAATGGTTAATCTGGAACGGAAGCTCGTTGTAACGGCACTTTCCAAGAACTGTAAGCTTACTTGGAACTACCTCGATCTCTCCTGTTGGAAGATTTGCGTTCTTAGAACTGCGCTCTCTTACAGTTCCAATAATTTCGATTGTAGACTCATAGTTGATAGAAGACAGCTGCTCCATGATTTCCTCTGTCTCTACTACAATCTGTGTCGTTCCGTAAAAGTCTCTCAAAATCAAAAATCCAAGATTCTTGCTGACCTTACGGAGATTTTCATACCAGCCGACAAGCTTTACTTCCTCGCCGACATTTGCCAGTCTTAACTGGCCACAATTGTGTGTACGTCCCTGCATAGGTATTATATCCTTTCTAGACCACCTGTAGATTCTAGCTTTTTTCGTTACGATTATATCATTCACGTTCTTTAAAGTCAATAAGCCTCCGGGGCACGATGTGTGAACTGTATGGCTCACTTCTTTTGTTCTCGTTCTGCCCGAAGTGCCTGAATCGCTTCTTTGACCGCTGCCTCCTCTTCCTCTTTTGCAATCGTTTTTGCAAGACGAACTGTATGGACAAGGTTTGTAATCAATATTGCTGCCAGCGGAATCAAAATGAGCGGAATAAAGATTAACGGATTTGCTGCTAGACGCGAAAGCTTTCCAAGAAAAAGCGATGACCAAATCACTTTTCCAATCAAATAGCGTGACTGCGCATCATATAAATCTGCTGCATTATTCGCATCTCCCTTTGTCGTGTAGATGTAATTGTCTCCATCTTGGCTAATCGAAACCACGCGGTGCGTGTTGACTGCTCCCTCAAGTGCCGGATCAGTTGAGTAAAAGGAGATCACATCTCCCTCCATGATTTCTTTTGGATCTGTTTTTTTTACTACAAGCAGTGTGTCAGTCGCATATGTTGGTTCCATACTTCCTGTCGTGATACGAAGCATTGTAAAGCCAAAAATATTAGGTGGCTTTCCAGGCTCAGTAAAAAGAACCATACACAAAATTACAATTGCTGCCGCTATGACAAGAACAGAAAGCGTATTTATGACACCGCAGATTATCTTTCTTATCATTATTTGTTTTCATCCTCTTTCTGATCTGATTTATCATGCTCGTCATTGTCAGCATTTACAATATCAGTTGAAGTATCTGCAGCCGCTTTACGGCCTCGAAGTGCATTTACAATATAGTGTGACAGTGAGTTTGCCTTTGCTTTTTCAAGTGCTTTCTCCTTGTCAATGCGGTCTTTTTCTGCCTGCTCGAGTGCTTGTTTGAGCTTTGACTGAAGCTCTTCTATTTTTTTAGCAGACTCAGTTTCGATGTGCTCAATGTGCTCACTTGCCTCTTTGTTGGTGCGGTCAATTGCATCATTGGACTGACTCTGAATCGACTCAATCTGCTCTTTCGACTGACTTTGAATCGACTCGATTTGAGCTGCAGTTTCGCTTTGAATGGATTCGATTCGCTCTTTTGCCTGACGTTCAATCAAATCAATCTGGGCCTTCGACTCGCTCTTGGCAGTTTCAATCTGGGCTGCTGCCTCTTCTCTTGCCTGTGCAACCTGTCTTTCTGCCTCGCTCTGCGTGCTCTCAACCGTCTTTCTCGCCTCGTCCTTGGTTGCCTCTAGCTGCTCTTTTAGACTCTGTGCTTCACTTTTAGCTGCTTTTAATTCTACTTCAGCATTTTTCTTTGCTTCCTCAGCTTCGCTCTGGACTGCCTCGACTGCCTGCTTTGCCTCATTCTCAGCATTGTCAATTGCAAGTCTTGCCTCGGCATCGGCTTTTTCTATTGCCGCCTGAAGCTCTTCTTTTGCTTTCTTCTCCTCGACAAGCTTTGCCTCTAGTGCATTTTTTTGCTCCTCGATCTGGGCACGCTTTTGTTCTAGCTCGTCCATCTGCTGAGTCAGTGCGTCAAGCTGCCATTCTAGATCAGATGCTGACTGCTGAAGCTCAGCAAGGCTATTTTCAAGTTCTTCTCGATTCGCTGTCTCCTCTGCTAACTTTGCCTCGGCATCAAGCTGAGCCTGTGTGACCTCCTCGATAAAGACCTTTCTCACTTCGACATCTGGGATATCACAGTTATCCACAATTTCTTCCTGAATTTTTTTGATAAACTTTGGTTTAACTGGCCTACGTTTTTTCATTGCAATCTCGGTAAGCTTTCTAGGATCTGATTCAAGAAGACTCTTAAATATCGTATAATTTGTAATCAAATTGATGTACATCTGCGTCTGATACTCTTCATCAAACTCAAGTGCCGTATCCTGCTCCTCTATGCTGTAGCCCACCTCATCGTAGCTTTCGATAAACTGCCACAGCTTGTAGCAATTTCTATAATCTGGATCCTTCATCATCAAATTTGTTCGCTGAATCGGACTTCTTACCTTCGCACAGCCATTCATAATATCGCAAAAAGAGCTGGCGCGAAGTGTTCTTGACATACGGCGCACACGGTCGATTCTCTTAAAAAGATCCATGTTGTCATTGTCATTTTCGGCAAAACTCTGGCGGTTTTTGACAGTCATCTCAACCTTGTAGGAAATCTCTTCGTAGGCATCGTCTATTTTGCTCTCCATACACATCGTATTGCATGTCTCATCGCCTGTAGACCAGAAAATGACATCCGTTCTCTTATCAACAAATGCAAAGAGACGCTGAATCAGATGATAGACAAAACGATTCTCATACAAATCAAAGCTTTCTTCTGTTGTTACATTTAAAACCTTCGTTGGCTGTATGTCGCCCTTTGCATTTGTTGTAATAAACTGCGTATTCTGGCTAAGGTGACGCACACTGTCTGCTGTGATCTTCCTGGCCAATGCCACTGGAACAACTTCTTCAGTCGTTGCGATGAAACGGCGCGGCTTATCCACGATATTAAAAATCGACGTCAGACCTTCTTCTACAACTGTAAGCCACCGTTCATCCACCACCTTGTGAAGGACGCGATTGTTTTGACGAATCGTGTTATTTCCTGCCTGAACAATCTCAAACAGGTATTGGAAATACCTGTCATTTTCCAGAGTTCGTTCTACTTTATTCGTATATTTCGTATATAAATCATTGATCGTATTTGCCATCCTGACTCCCCAAAGTTAAAAGAACTGTTAGTACAAATTTTGTATACGTCTCAAGTATGCCTTACTATCCTGCATTTCAGCTTTTCCAAACAGCTTATCAATATAAGTAATCAGCCCTGTAATCTCGTCTCTTACAAATGTGACGTTCATGCTTTCAAATTTCTTAAGAACCTTACGCGCAACGATATAATCCATGCCTCCCAGCTCAGTTCCGCCGCAGGCTACATAAACTGGGATGAAATCATAAAGCTGCTTCATAATACGGTTTCCAAAGGAAAGCTTGAAACGTGTGATAAGATAATTATCGAGTTTTTGCATTTTATCCATAAGCTCATCACTAATTGGATAATCCACCTGTGCCTTTTGAAACAGATATTCCAAATGCTCTGCCGTAACATTACAGTGCGGCTGAACTTCACACTCAAATGCATCGGCACGCTCATTTAATTCTATTGGCATCGCACGGTCATATACCTTATCAGTAATCGTGAAGGTGGAATCATCATTATTTGCTGTTCCGATAAACCATGTAGAATCAGCCACATGAATTTTACCGCCATCCATCTTAATTGGATCGCCATCCCATGCTGTAGGCACAAGGTCAAGCACCCACTCGTCCTTATTTGGCATTTCAAGGACAGAAAGCATTTCAGCAAAATAATACTCAATTCGCGCTAGGTTCATCTCATCAAGCACAATAAGCGTTGGGTCTGGTCTGTAGTTCGCCTCATACAGCGCACGCAAAAACTCAGTCTCGTTAAAACGCTTTGAAAACTCATTGAAATAACCAAGCAGCTCCGTGCGATCACGAAATGATGGCTGTACCGATACAATAGTTGACGGATTGGACAGATAACGACTAAACGAATATGGAAGACTAGTTTTACCAGTACCTGAGATACCTTCCAAAATCAGAAGCTTGCTGGCTGCCATACCTGCAACAAAACGGCGCACAATCTCAGGTGTGTAGTAAAGTTTCATCTGGCTGGCTGCATATCGGCGGTATCCTTCTGCAAACTCCTGAAGCGAAATCTCGTTATCATATTCAGGAGGTGTAAGCGCTGCATACTTTTCATCCACAAGTGTTAATTTCGGGAAACGATGCTCAATGTTAAGCTTCGCTTCGGATAAAACAGCCTGAACAATTGGTGCTCCTGCACCACCTGCTCCTGCTGAAAGCTTTCCATGGGACTGTGCCGCTGCCGCTGCAAGCGCTGCAGTTCCTGGAAGCGGCATATTTGGATTGGCTGCGCTTGCAGCAGATGCGCTGTTTGTAACGGCATCAACTGTTGGAATCACATCATCTGTAAGCGCCGATGCACCCATATACGGAATGCGCTCAGTTCCGCCCATCGCATTAACCTTAAGTGCTAAAATGCTGTTTTTCTCATCCATCAGTGACAGAACCTGCTTATTTAAGCGTCCAATCTCCTTGTAAAGCGTTGCATTGTCACTCTTATCTGTTTTAAGCTGATGGCGAAGAATCGCATGACGCACAATAATTACAAGAAGTAAAATTGGAATCGCAATTAAAATCAGCATTAAGATTACAGAGAGAATTTTTCCTGTAATGCTAAGCGTTGGAAAATATGTAAAAAAGATATTAAAATACTGTACCCAGCCGGTGATAAATAACGTCAAAAAACCTGCCAGCCATGTCACAATATTGTAAACGACCTGAGACAAAACTTCATAGGCAAATTTTAAGAATTCACTCACAATTACTCCTTCCCGCTTTTGCTCTCATCAGATACTTGCTTTGCTTTTTCAAGGTCTGCCTGCGCCTGTGCACGAATTGCCTCTGCCTCCTCACGCATACGCTTTGCCTCTGCAAGTGCCGCCTCTGCGTCCTTTGCTGCCTGCATATTTGCACTCTCCTGCTCTTTTGCAGTCTCAACTGCAATTGCCTTCTTTAAGTTAATGCTTATAGTAATCAGATGATATACCTGATAAATAAAGAACAGCAACATCGGAAGCACGATTACAATCAAGAAACCTGTACTTCCTGATAAAAAGTCCATTACTTTTCCGATCTTTGGAATACTTGTCACATATTTTCCGACAATATCACCATCGGAAATCACATGCTGATCTGCAATACCATTATTGTTATCACCGATTGTTGTATAGCTTCTTGCATCTCCTACTGCCTCGATGCTCTTGATACGGTGCGTGTTAAGTGTATATTCGTTGTTTATGATTGTGTGGAAACAGATGATATCTCCTTCCTTTAACGTCTGTGGATCGCACTTTTTGATCACAATCAAGTCTCCAGTCTCAAATGTCGGTGCCATTGAATCAGATTTTACTACTAACGGCGTATACCCAAAGAGATTTGATACGTTCTGGTTATCCCTGGTTGCCATTGTCGTAAAAGCATAAAGCGCTGCCACCAAAATAACTGCCCACAGGATCACACTTAATAATACATTTGCTGTTCGTTTAACTGCATTCATTTTCTTTTTTGTCCTCTCATTTTTGTTGCTTCGTAATGTTAATTAGCGTTCACGTGATGTGAACTATATTAATGGTCAAAGGCCTGATTCGAGGAATCTGTTCCTGTGAAACGAAGCCTAATCGCATACTCAGCCGATTTTAATTCATCTGTACATAGCGGGTCTGTTCCTTCTAACCAGATATGTACCAAAACTGCCTTATCCTCACCTTCATTAAGCGAAAACATGGCATTATTTTCATTTAATATCATTTGTTCTGACGGCAATAGACCAAAGGTTCTTGCAGACGTTGTCTTTGTCATCGTATCACCTAATCCCGGATCATACACATAACATATACCGTCAGCCTCAAATGAAATACGCATTGCCTCAGAAAGCGATGATGTATCTGACAAAATTGCAGTTCCGTCTCTGATATTTTTTGAACTGTCTGCACTCGTCAAATGTACTATCATATCCTTCGCTGCCATAAAGTGAAGCGTAAACTCCAGATATGCACCGCTTTTTGCTGACGCAGCCGCCCCGTTTTCAAAAGTAAAGCTGCGCTGATCAATCGTCGTAACAGGTTCTAGCGGTACTTCCTTCATTGAAAAACCCTTTTCCTTTTGAATGCGCGATGCAATCTCTTCAAATGACAGCGTTTTTTTGTATGCTTCAATTGTATCATGTGCATCAAGATCCATTCTAAGATCCACACCTGATATAATATCAAGACTCATTGTGCGCACCCTCGCTCTATCTGCAATCGAAAACCATGCAACTGTCGTTGCAGTCACTGCAACAAGTGCCAACAATAGTAACAAGATAGATGTGCGTACCCGAGAACGCATAGAGTCAGATTGTTTTTGCGAATTTCTCTCCTTCATTATCTGTCTCCTTTCCGGCCGGAAATGCCATAAAAGGCCAGATACAAATCCGCCTCATTGTGAGTGATTGATTCAGAGCAATCTGGATCGCACCCCTCCAGGTAAAAATAAACATCAACTGTATAAATCTGGTTTAAATTCATCACACAGAGCGGTTTTTGCGGGACACTCATATCTGATGCACTAAATGAAACCGTATAATCGGTGACTAAAACACTTGGATCTGCCACAGCCTGCACACCACTTTTATTCCATGAAAGTACCTGTCCAAAACCAAGCGTGACACCGCCGACAACTGTATTAAAAATCTGCTGTCCTGATGCGTTTTGTGACTCTGACAGACGAAGAATTACAGAGGAAGTGTAGTCGTTGTTAAAAACAAGTCCAAGTCTGGCAGCATTTAACAGCGTTCCATTTACATCTTTTCCAAGAAGACCATCTGTCTGATCAAGATAAAGAGAAAGTGTCGTGTCTGATGATAATCCCTGTGCCAGCGCAGATAGATTCTTCCGTGATAATAATACTGCTCATCAGTGACAGGCTCAAAAGTCACCGCCATATCTGACACAGTCGATGGCGCATAGACAAAATTCGTCAAATCTGCCGTAGAGACAGGCAAAAGATTAGTCAGTGAAGTCTGATTGACCTGCGCAATCGCAACAGGTGACGCATTGGAAAAAGTGCTGCCGTCACTGCTGATTTGAAGTTCTAAGCTCTCTTCTGCTGTGCGCGCCGATGCCCTTGTTGTTGAAACTTCCTGATTAGATGTAAACCATGCATAAGTAGCCGCAGTTAATGAAAGAAGCGCTGCGATTGCTGTGACACACAAAAACCAATTTCGAAACGCCTGCTTCATTTTGCTCCTCCCTTCTGTGATTCATCCACTCCAACAAACGCGAGCATAAGTCCAGCATCCTTATTTTGCACTGGATTAAAGCACTGCTCATCACATCCTTCAAGATAAAGCCAATATTCTACTGATGCCACTTCATCGGTCTCTAGCGAGACAAGAACAGATGCGCCTGCATCATATTTGTCTGAACTATTTTTATAAGCCATATATTGAGAAATCGAGGTGGATGGGTCAGACACGTAAGCAGCCTGTCCGCCTGATGATATCGACGAAACTACAGCGGATGAAGCCGGTATTGTTGCCCTTGACTGTGCTCCTGCAACAGCTCCTAGCTCATCCAGCCAAAAAAGATATGTATTTGTACCAGAATTCGATGTGATACGAATGCCAAGACGCATTGCAGCAAGCGCCTGTGCATCGCTTCCAACATTTAAATTTTCCGCATCAAAATACACATCACACGGTGCATTCTCACACTTTAAGTAAACGGTTCCGTGAAGTGCATCTTCATCCACCTGACTATCCGCCGCTTCATAGAGAACAGCAATTCCGTCCTTATTTTGTGCAATTGCATGGTAAAAATGATCCAGATCTGCTGTCGAGAGTGGCTTTAACGTGTCTGGATTCCCCTCTAGAACTAGCTCACAGCTCTTGTCAAATAGTCCCAAACGCGACGCGGAAATCAAAAGTGACGCATCACCATTACTTATTGACCCACCCATCGGTGTTACATTCGTAGAGACCATTCCTGACAGCGTAAACCATGCATAGACAGAGCCGCCTGCTGCACAAAAAATCAGCACAGTCAAAAATATAACAGCCCGAAGTCGTTTTTTTAATTTTTTGACATCATCATTCATGACCTCTCCCTTCCCTTTTGTTTAATTATTAATCTGTCTTCACTCCGGCAAACGACACTGCCAAATTTCTAAGCGTTTGTCTGCAAAGATTTGAAGTACAATCTTCATCACAGCCTTCCAGCCAAATGTAAAGCTCAATTTCAACAGATTCACCAACACTTCCATCATCAGCACCTGATATCGTACAAAGCCGCAGTGAATCATCCTTGCGCTTCACAGCACCAGTCTCTTTATTGTAGATACAATACTCATCTGATGTATATGGTGTAAATGGCACTGTTGTGCCATCCTTGCGTGAAGCATCAAGCACATAGCCCTCCTGCCCTGTTGCCGTGTTATACTCTGCTTCTGGATTTTTTTTATCGCTTATTGCAAAGATATATTCATTATCATGCGCCTGATGCTCTCCCACCTTATGAACAACTAATCCCAAGCGAATTGCTGATGAAATAGGTGAAGCTTCATCACTGTCCTCAAATCCAATATCTGACAGATATATATCAAGTGTTCCTCCTGTTGTTCTTAAAAACAGACTTGTATGATAATAATCATTTTGCTCTCCATTTCCAAAAATGCTTGCTGCAAGTCCTGTTTTTGTCTGATAGCCTGATGCAAACTCCGTCACCTTCTGAAAGCCAGCACTAATTTTATTTGTTGAGACAGGCACAAGCTGTCCTGAAAAGCTTTCTAAAACAGCTGATGAGCCATACACGCCATTATATGCATTACTGATTTGAAGATTGACGCCTGCACCTGCCGCCATACGAACATTTGTCGTATGCTGACTTGTATTATAAATATACCAGGCATATGTTGCAGAAACCACCGCCAGAAATGTAATCAAAAGTGCCAACAACGCCCCTGTAAATTTTCGCTTTAATCTTTTTGCCTCCACAGCATTCTCCCGCTGCTGCAATGTTTCCATTTACTTGGCTGACCCCCTTCAAAATCAAATTTTTTCACGGTATTATGGTATCATAGCCAACTTGTTTTTTCAAGGGCGATGATGTGTTTTTCGTTTTAAAAGTGCAAAAAATGACAGCCCAAGCGTTTCCTTGGACTGCCATTTTTTTCCATCGTTAGTGACAAAAGACTATCTGCCTTCAACCTCATATTTTGTTTTTCTTAAATTACCAGATGAAGAGTTCCTCACCAGTCAGTTTCCAGATTGCTTCGATAAAATAGT
>ERZ827496.2338-NODE-2338-length-19203-cov-3.958690_pt1 | contig 19203 bp, 11 predicted proteins | sample MGYA00519769_ERZ827496 | MGnify/ENA primary metagenome ERZ827496 (study PRJEB31778, sample SAMEA3449327) | human gut metagenome | biome: human gut; feature: human-associated habitat; material: faeces | place: United Kingdom | collected 2010/2012 ...
ACGACGGAATATATTGAACAGAAGGCGAATAGCAGGATCCGCCTCATCTATCAGGAGGCAGATGATCTGGTTGCCGAGTTTTCCTTGTATTGTCCGGTCATCTTGGTCGTGGTGATCGTTGTGATCGCAATGGTTCTGGCGAGAATGGTCCGGCGGGAAGGAAAGACGATCGGAACGCTGATGGCGCTCGGTTACCGGAAAAAGGAACTGATCCGGCATTATATGCTATACGGCATGATCCCGGCAGCTGCTGGAGATGTGCTTGGAGTGATCCTTTGTGTCCCGTTTTCGAAAGCGTTCTGCAGCTTTTATTTTGGAGATGCGGAGTATATCGATTATGTGGTAAAAATGCCGTGGCAGTTTATCGGGATCGTGCTGCTGATCCCGCCGGTCGTATATGGCCTCGTGTCTTATCTTGTGCTGTGCGGAGTGTTGAACGTTCAAATCCTTCCACTGCTTAAGGGTATCCGGAAAGGAAAAACGTTACGACTTTTAAATGGCAGCAATGCAGCACTTCCGCTGATCTATAACATCCGCGCGGTGATCATAAATGGATTTAGGAGTCTTACATTCCTAGTCGGAGTTGCGGTTGCAACACTTTGCATTATACTTGGCGGATCGTTTCAGGATGCCTATGACGATCTGCTTGAGGAGAAGGTGCCATATGCCATGCTGGGTGGGCAGTATGAGTATGGATTTCATTCCTATCAGACGGACAATCCTTATGGAGGAAATGCAATTTTTGATGTGAGCTTTGGCGCAAAGGCAGATGATTCCCGTTTCAACCTGATCGGATATGAAAAAGAAAATGATTTTACAGATTTAAAGACAACCAATGGGAAAGCATTAAATTCCGGGGATTATTATATGACAAGCGCTGCGGCAAGACAGTATGGAATTCAGGCGGGAGATATGTTTTCCCTCTATAATACAGTAACGATGCAGGAGCACAGTGTCCGGATAAGCGGTATTGTCCAAAATGATATCCTGACACTGGTGCTGACCGGAAAGGAGAATGCTGCGGAACTTTTAGGAAGACCGGCAGAGGAGTACAATGTCATCATAAGCAAAGACAAGCTGGACATTCCGGCAAACCTGTTAAAGAAAGCGGCATCGCTTGAGGATTACCGGAATATGGTAAAGAATCTCTCTGCGACCGCAGGTATTGTCTTAAAGCTTTTAAAGGTGCTTGGTGTGCTGATCGCCGTATTGATCGTTACGATGATATCCGGTATGATCGCAGAGGAAAGCAGCAGAAATATTTCCATGTTAAAAGTGCTCGGCTATCGGGACAGGGAAGTGCAGAAATTTGTGTTTACTTCGAATCATCTTTTAGTACCGGCCGGATTTATACTTGGTGTACCACTCGGATATCTGACGGCATATGCCATGATCTGCGCAATGGCAAAATCCTCCGGGATGTTTATGAGCCTTCCGGTGAAGGCAGACACGCTCCTTTACAGCTTTGTGTTTGTGGCGCTGGCATATTTTGTGGCGCTGGCGGTCTCCGGGCGAAAATGCCGGAAAGTAGAGATGACAGAGAGCTTAAGGAGTATGTCGGAATAGCCCTTTTTAATGAGAAAAAAGCCCCTTCTTGTTCCGCAAAAAGTACATGGAATATATTGTTTTGTCTGTTAAATGGGTATAGAATAAAAACATCGAATAAACAGTATATTTGATAGAATAGGAGAGAAAACAATATGTTTGGTTTTGGTCAGTTGATTGACATTTTGAAAAAACACCCAAGAAAAATTGTTTTTACAGAGGGAAGCGATCCTCGTATCCTGGAAGCATCTTCCCGTCTTTTGGCAAGTACATTTCTTGCCCCTGTATTAGTTGGTAACAAAGAGGAGATTGCAAAGGCAGCAGAAGAGAGCGGCTTTAATATCCGTGGAGCCGAGATCATTGATCCATTGAATTATGACGAGATTGATGAGATGGTGGATATGCTTTGTGAGATCCGTAAAAATAAAGGAATGACACCGGAGCAGGCTCGTGGAATTTTGTCTCAGGCAAATTATTTCGGAACGATGCTTGTGAAGATGGGAAAAGCAGATGCATTGCTAGGTGGAGCGACATATTCTACGGCAGATACGGTTCGTCCGGCATTGCAGATCATCAAGACAAAGCCAAACAATTCCATCGTATCTTCCTGCTTTATTCTGGTTCGTCCATCCGCAACCGGTGAAAATGAAGTGCTTGCGATGGCAGACTGCGCGATTAATATCAAACCGACCGAAGATGAATTGGTTGAGATCGCGTTAGAGGCTTCCGAATGTGCAAAGATTTTCGGAATCGATCCTCAGGTTGCATTTCTCAGCTATTCTACATTGGGATCCGGCAAAGGCGAAGATGTAGATAAGATGCGTAATGCCGCAGAGAAGACAAAGAAAGCAGCACCAAACCTTCCGATCGAAGGCGAACTTCAATTTGATGCTGCAGTAGCACCTCGTGTAGCTCGTACAAAATGTCCGCAGTCCGAAGTGGCTGGACATGCAAACACCTTTATTTTCCCTGATATCAACGCAGGAAATATCGGTTACAAAATTGCACAGCGTATGGGTAACTTTGATGCTTACGGCCCAATCCTTCTTGGGCTGAATGCACCGATCAATGACCTTTCCCGCGGATGCAATGCAGCATTGGCATAAGAAATAAAATGCAAGAATGAAAAATACATGGCCGGAGCAGAGTGTGACAAAAGACATGCACTGCCCCGGCTGTTGCTGTAAATTGGAAATGTTTAGCAGAAAGGAAATGCGCATGAGAAAGAAAATGAGCGAAGACGAAAAATTCATGAAAGAAGCGCTCCGGCAGGCGAAGAAAGCTTATGCCATGGAAGAAACGCCAATCGGCTGTGTGCTGGTCCATGAGGGGAAAATTATCGCCAGAGGGTATAATAAACGAAATAAAAAGAAAAACACACTGGCGCATGCGGAGATCATTGTGATCGATAAGGCAAGCCGGGTTCTCGGGGACTGGCGGCTGGAGGAATGCACGATGTATGTCACGCTGGAACCCTGCCCGATGTGTGCCGGAGCGATCGTGCAGGCAAGAATCCCCAAAGTGGTGATCGGAAGCATGAATCCGAAGGCGGGATGTGCCGGTTCCGTCTTGAATCTGCTGGATATGCCGGGGTTTAACCACCGGGTAGAAGTGGAGCGGGGGATTTTGGAAGAACCATGCAGCCGGCTGATGAGCGGTTTTTTTAAAGAACTTCGGTTAAAACGAAAGAAATCTACTTGAAGAAAGCATTTGTTTATGCTATAATATTTTGGTACATTTTTAGAAAAGGAGATTTTCACAATGAATACTAAGTTAAAGGGCGTTTTACAGCTTCTTGTCATTCTCCTTGTAACTGCCGCAGTTTGTGTTGTGGCATACACGGGAATTGGAGGAGCAAAGCGGGGTAGTGCAAAAAACATCCGCTTAGGACTTGACTTGGCAGGTGGTGTCAGCGTTACATACGAAGCGACAAAAGAAAATCCAACTGCTCAGGAAATGAAAGATACTGTGTATAAAATGCAGATGCGTGTACAGAACGAAAGTACAGAAGCTTCTGTTTATCAGGAAGGAAATAACCGTGTAACGGTTGACGTTCCGGATGTTGATGATCCACAGGCAGTATTGGACAAGCTTGGAAAAGCGGGAGCGTTGGAATTTGTTCTTTACAACAATGTAAAGGTTGGAGAAGATGGAAAGACGGCGACCTATGACAAGAAAGATGTCATCATCGACGGTTCCATGTTAAAGACTGCAGAAGCAGCAACACAGCAGGATTCCACGACAGGCCAGTCAGAAAATGTTGTAAAACTTTCATTTAATGCAAAGGGAACAAAGAAATTTAAAAAAGTAACAACCGATCACGTAGGTGAGCAGTTCTCGATCATTTACGATGGCGAGATCGTATCCTCTCCGGTTATCCGTGAGGCAATTGACGGTGGAGAAGCCGTTATCTCCGGAAGTTTTGATGAGTTTTCAAAAGCAGAGGATATGGCATCTACTCTTCGTATCGGTGCGCTTCCACTGGAACTGAAAAATATCCGTTCCAATATCGTAGGAGCAAAACTTGGTGGAGATGCACTTAAGACAAGTTTGATCGCCGGTGCGATTGGTCTTGCCCTGGTTATTATCTTCATGATCGTTATGTATTGGATCCCTGGTGTAGCAGCCTCCCTTGCGCTGTTATTCTACGTAGGTGCATCCGTGCTTGCCATTAACGGTCTGGATGTCACGTTGACCCTGCCGGGTATCGCCGGAGTTATTCTTGCAATCGGTATGGCGGTGGATGCGAACTGTATTATCTTTACCCGTATCCGAGAGGAACTGGCGACAGGAAAGACGGTTCGTTCAGCAATCAAGATCGGATTTGAGAAAGCGTTGTCCGCGATCATCGATGGTAACGTTACGACATTGATCGCTGCCGTTGTTCTTTATATCAAAGGATCCGGTACCGTTATGGGATTTGCTCAGACACTGGCAATTGGTATTATCCTTTCTATGTTTACGGCAATCTTCGTAACAAGATGGATCCTGTATGCATTTGTGGGACTTGGTTTTGACGATGTGAAGTTCTACGGAATACAGAAAGCAAGAAAACCGATCAACTTTGTTGGAAATATTAAGAAATATGCGATCATTTCCGGCTGCCTTCTTCTTTTGTGTATCGGCGGACTGGTTATGAATATGGTAAAAATGGGACAGCCACTTAACTATAGTCTTGAGTTCTTAGGTGGTTCCTCCACATCGATTACCTTTACGGATTACAAGGGTGAAGGATTTGATGCTTCCGGTAATGCGAGCGCAGACTTCAAAAATGAAGTAACCGATGTTGTGAAATCGGCGGCAGATGTATCCGAAGCAGAACTTTCGGATGTATCCGGCGAAAAAACCTTGATTGTTCGTACACCGGCCTTTACCGAAGACCAGCAGAAAAAAGTAATTGCTGCGGTAGAAGAAAAATATGGCGTGAGTGATAAGAGCATTGAAGTAGAGACCATTTCTGCTTCGGTAAGTAACGAAATGCGTATGGATGCGATCGTAGCGGTACTTATCGCTGCGGTAGGTATGTTGATCTACATCTGGATCCGATTCAAGAATCTTGCATTTGGTGCAAGTTCCGTTATCGCACTTCTTCATGATGTTATGGTAGTGCTTATGGTTTATGCGATCGGAAGTGCGTCCATTACTGTCGGAAGTACATTTATCGCCTGTATGCTGACGATCGTAGGTTACTCGATCAACGCGACGATCGTAGTATTCGACCGTGTGCGTGAAAACCGTAAGAAACTGGGCAACACGGACTTGGCAGAAATTGTAAACACAAGTATTACAGAGACCTTGAGCCGAAGCTTTAATACTTCAATCACAACGTTGGTAATGGTACTTTGTCTTGCCGTTCTTGGTGTGGATTCCATCCGCCAGTTTGCGGTACCGATGATGGCAGGTATCATTTCCGGATGCTATTCTTCTGTATGTCTGGCAGGTACTATTTGGTACTTTATGAACCGTAGTGCTCAGAAGAAAGCCAAAGCGAAAAAAGCCGGTAACAAAAAGAAATAATTATTTTTGATGAATAAAATGAAAGCGGTTGTGCATACTACATAAAAATAGTATGTGCAGCCGCTTTTTTGCAGCAAAAGTCTGCTCGGGTGTGCACGGTTGTTGGAGGAATTATGGACAAAATGATTGGAAAGCGGAGCGTGCAGTTTGAAGTGCCGCCGTGCATTATCGGAGCTGCTTCCGTAGCCGGAGAAAAAGAGGGAGCCGGAAAATTTGGAAAATATTATGACATTATAGAAGACGATCCGTTGTTTGGTGGAAAAACATGGGAAGAGGCGGAGAGTAAAATGCAGCATATGGCAGCAGACATCGCAATCCGCAATGCCGGACTGGAATCGGAAGATATCCGGTATATCGTGGCAGGGGATCTGCTCGGGCAGCTGATCGCGACTTCGTTTGGCATCATGAATCTGAATATACCGATGTTTGGTGTTTATGGTGCGTGCTCGACGATGGGAGAGTCGATGGCAATCGGTTCCATGCTTGTGGAAGGCGGCTTTGCAGAGTACATTGTCGCCATGACGTCGAGTCATTTTGCCAGCGCGGAAAAGCAGTTTCGTTTTCCTTTGGCGTACGGAAACCAGCGACCGTATTCGGCGACATGGACGGTGACAGGAAGCGGCGCAGTTGTGATCGGAAGGGGAGACGGAAAATGGAAACGTAAAGAGATGGATTACGTGTGTATCCACGGGATTACGACCGGAGTGATCACGGATTACGGCATCAAAGACAGCATGAATATGGGCGCTTGTATGGCGCCGGCAGCCTGTGATTGTATTTTGAACAATTTCAAAGATTTTGGGGTAGAACCGGACTATTATGACAAGATCATTACAGGGGATCTCGGAACGATCGGACAGCGGATTTTAAAGGATATGCTGCTGGGTTACGGATATGATATCAGGAAGCAGCATATGGACTGTGGAACGGAAATTTATTACAATGAAGAGCAGGATACGCATGCCGGCGGAAGCGGCTGTGGCTGCAGCGCGATCACGCTGACGGGGTATATCTTGAAAAAAATGCGGAAACATGCGTGGCGGAGAGTGCTGTTTGTGCCGACCGGAGCGCTTTTATCGACCGTCAGTTTCAATGAGGGAAATTCGGTGCCGGGAATCGCGCATGGTGTCATGCTCGAATGTATGTGAAAGGAGAAGACAAGATGGAGTATTTGATTTCTTTTTTAATCGGGGGAGCAATCTGCGCGGTAGTGCAGCTGTTTATGGACAATACGAAACTGCTTCCGGGAAGGATTATGGTTATCTTGGTATGTCTGGGAGCGGTATTAAGCGCCCTGCATCTGTATGAACCGTTTGCCAACTGGGCAAAAGCCGGAGCGACGGTGCCTTTGATCGGGTTTGGACATCTTTTATTTGAAGGTGTGAAAGAAGCGGTAGATAAAAGAGGGTTTATCGGTATCTTTTATGGTGGTATGGAGCGGGCGGCTGTCGGTATTTCAGGGGCACTTGTCATCAGCTTTTTGGCGTCACTGGTATTTAAGCCAAAGATGAAAGGATAAAACGTTTGGAATTGTTATGAAAAAACATTGTGAATTATGGAAAAACAAAGTATAATGAGGTTAGTGGCAGTCGCTAACCTTTTTGATATGGGAGAAAATGGAATGGAGGACATCTATGAAAAAATTGGAGAATAAATACATATATGCAGGGATTACGGCGTTTTGTGTCTTAATGGCTGTTTTGATCTGTGGATTTATCTTTTTTAATTTTGATGTAGTAACAGCAGCTTTTGGAAAATTGAATTCGGCATTGACGCCTATTTATATCGGCTTGGTGATCGCCTATCTGTTAAGCCCAATGGTCAATGGCATGGAGAGAATGGTGTTCATTCCTTTGTTTCGAAAAATCAATAAGACGGATAAGAGAGTGCGCGCATTTGCAAGAGGGATATCAATTGTACTTGTACTCGTGCTTGCAGCTGCAGTGATTTTCTGGCTGTCTATGCTTGTCGTGCCGGAAGTTGTCGACAGTATTACCAATCTGGCAGATAATCTTCCGGATTATTACCGAAATACGCTTCAGGTAGCGAACGATATCGGGAAAAAACATCCGGAAATAGCACAATATATGAAAGAAAGTACAAATACCGTGTATACTCAGGTTCGCAATTGGGTACAGAATGAACTTTTGCCGGCAAGCACGGAAATCCTCGGCAGTGTGTCGGATGGTCTTTTGAGTGCCCTTGGTATGCTGTTAAATGTTGTCATCGGTATTATCGTTTCCATTTATCTGATGGCGGGAAAAGAGCGGTTCTGCGCCCAGGCGAAACGCCTTTTATATACGATTTTTTCAGAAAAGAGGGCAAACCGTATTTTGTCTTTTGGAAAAGACATTAACTGGTCTTTTGCCAAGTTTTTCAGTGGAAAGATCATTGACTCGATCATTGTAGCGATCATTACCTTTATTGCTCTCAGTATTGCAGATATTCCATACACGGCGTTGATCAGTGTACTCGTCGGCGTAACCAATATCATCCCATTTTTTGGACCATATATCGGAGCCATCCCAAGTGCGCTGCTTGTCTTTCTGGCATCGCCGTTTAAAGGAGTGATCTTCCTTGTACTTATCATCATCATTCAGCAGGTGGACGGAAATATTATCGGTCCGAAGATCATTGGAGAATCGGTTGGTTTGGAAAGTTTCTGGATTTTGTTTTCCATCTTGGTATTCGGATCGTTGTTTGGATTGATCGGTATGATCTGTGCGGTTCCTGTATTCTCTGTTTTGTATAAAACAGTAAAACGCTGGAGCCATCGCAGACTGGAAAAGAAAGGGCTTCCGGCAGAAACAAACTCGTATTTACGAAAAAAATAAAATTTTTCTGGTATATTGTGCCGGAAACGACGAAGAAACGAACGGTATAAATAAAAACTTATGATTATCATAACACAATAATAATTTGCCAATAGATGGTAAAAATGTTATACTCTATATAACGAAAACGATAAGAGCCACGGAGGGTTGGCGCTTATCCTATTTAAAAAAAAGGAGGATAATGTTTTGGGAAGAAAAACAGCAAAAATGTTAGGTCTGGTTCTGGCCGGATCGATGGTGATCAGCATGACATCACCAGTGGCGGATGCAGCAGCAAAGATGTCACTTAGTAAGAAAAAAATTACTATCACACAGGGTGAGAAGGTGACATTAAAAGTAAAGAAAGCGACAAAGAAAGTAAAATGGTCGGTGACAAAAGGAAAAAAAGTCATCAAATTGTCTAAGAAGAAAAAAGCAAGTGTAGTGATTACCGGAAAGAAAGCCGGTAAAGCAGTGGTAACGGCAAAAGCAGGAAAGAAAAAACTGACTTGCAAAGTGACGGTAAAAGCAGCCAATAAGGATGTTCAGCCGACACAGGAACCGGCGACAACCGCTCCTACAGCAACTCCATGGGAGACACAGGCTCCTGCAACACAGCCGCCGGCAACCACTGCACCAACTTCTACACCGGTTGTTAGTGAGGCACCGACAGCGACACCAAGTGAGGCACCGACAGCGACACCAAGCGAGTCACCAAAAGCAAATGAACCGGTTAAAAATATTGTTATCGATATGAGCAAAGTCTCTGCGAAAACATTTACAAGTTCTCCGGCAGCACTTGATTTTAGCAGCCAGATTGAAAGCCGGTTTGATCTGTCCTACTTCAAAGAAGTAAAAGTAGGTTATACACTGGAAATCAATGAAGAAGCAGATATTGCAACGATTACCGGTGGAAAGATTGCCGTAGCATCTACAGCGGATGACCTGAATGGATATAGCGATGGTATTGCATTTTCTTATAATTTGTCATCCACAGATGAGACATCAACGACAATTGATCTGTCTGGTGACAAAGTGTCAGGAAGTGCAGTAGGTCTCAACGTTCAGCCAATGGACAGTGCAAATAACTATGGATGGCCGGCAGCCTTGAAATCCATCACGATCACAAGCATCGAGTTTGTAGCCAAAGAAGGCGCTGTATATACCGAAGGTGGTGTGAAACCTACACCGGCACCGACAGTAGCACCGGAATTTGAATCTTCCGAATTCCATTACGACGGATTGGATCAGGCATGGATCGATGCGAATATTGACCCAAGCAAGCCGGTAGTAGCTATCTCATTTGACGACGGCCCGGGTGGTTACAGTAAATTTGTAGATTATGGTATGCAGATTCAGAATTCATTGAAAGAATATGGCGCACATGCAACATTCTTCTACATTGGAGCACATATTGAGCACGATGAAGATTCTCGAAATGAAGTAATTTCCGCCAAAGAGGCAGGATTTGAAGTGGCAAACCACTCCTACGATTCCAATGGACTGAACAAAGAAGATGCAGATATAATCAAAGAAAAGATTCAGAAGACGGACGCACTTTTGAAGGAATTGACAGGATATAATAATTTCTTATTCCGTGCACCAAATGTAGCTTATAGTGATACAATGTTTGCTGTGATCGAAAAACCATTTATCGATGTATCGGTATGGAGTAACGATTACGTAAACAGTACGACAAAAGAAGATCTTGTCGAAAATGTAACAAAGGACCTCAAAGATGGCGATATCATCAACATGCATTCTGTTCATGAAAAGACAGCACAGGCGGTTCCGGAAATCCTGAAGTATTGCAAGGACAATGGAATTCAGGTTGTCGGCGTGTCGGAATTGTTTGCGATCAAAGGAAAAGCATTGATGACAGGCAAAAAATATAATAACGCTTATTAATACTTTGTGTATCATACAAAATCAAACATAAAAAATAAGACCGTGGCAGTTTTTTTTGCCACGGTCTTTCTGTTGACTTTTTTAGGGGAACGTGAGACAATAAAAAATGTGTGGTTTGCCATGAAAATGTAACAGATGGCTGTTATACTAAATGCAACCGAAGTGAAAAAGGGAGATGTAACAAGATGAAGCAAAAAATATATATAGGCGCAGCGGCTATTGTGATGGCAGGGATATTTCTTCTGGCGGGGGGAAAACCGGTAGTAGCAAAAGCAGAGAAGATTAAAAAAGTAAAGATAGCGAGTGCTGAAAAAACCGTTCTGATCAATAAAAAAGAAAAAATACAGTTGAAAGCAAAAGTAAAACCAGCTTCTATGAAGAAAAAAGTGAGATGGAAGTCGTCCAATAAAAAGGTTGTTACCGTGTCTCAAAAGGGCGTGATTCGTGGAAAACGTTATGGAAAAGCCAATATTTGGTTAAAGGCTGCAGACGGTTCCGGTAAAAAGGCAAAGATAAAAGTGCAGGTAGGACGTAAAGTTACGAGTGTTAGTTTTGCAGTGAAGAAGCAGGAATTGGAAGTAGGACAGAAAGCTAACTTAAAGCCGATTGTGCTGCCGGGAAATGCGACAGATAAAAAAGTGACGTATCAATCTTCAAACCCATCGGTGGTCTCTGTTTCTTCCAAGGGAACCGTTGTGGCAAAAGGAAAAGGCGAAGCTGTGATCACAGCGCGAAGCAAAGATGGAACGCGAAAATCCGGAAGTTATGTTATTCAGTCTAGGGTGCTGACAAAGAGCATAACGATCAATGGCGGAGCCACGACGAAGAGACTGGAAAAAGGGAAAAGTTTTGGGATTTCCGCATCGATTCAGCCGGCAAATGCGTCCAATAAATCACTGCGTTATACAAGTTCAGATCCGACGGTTGCCGTGGTTTCGGCTAGCGGAATCGTATCCGGCTTAGAGCCCGGAACAGCAGTGATTCGTGTGGATGCGGCAGATGGACATTCAACCGCAAATATCAAGGTAGAGGTGTTTCGTATGGAAATTTCGAATCAAAAATTGATCGCGCATCGGGGATTTAGTTCTCAGGCACCGGAAAATTCGATTCCGGCATTTGAAAAAGCACTCGAAAGTGGCTTTTATGGAATAGAGTGTGATATATGGAAAACATTAGATGGTGAGTTCATGGTTTCCCATGATGGGGATCTGAACCGTATGTTTGGCTATGATTTTCAAATCGCAACATTGACGACAGAACAGATCAAGAAATATTTTATGATCAATGGAAGTAATGTGGATGCTTACGATAATCTGACGATGCCGACATTTGAGCAATATCTCGGTGTGATGAAAAAGAATAAAGAGGTTCATCCTTTTGTCGAGATCAAAGAAGAATTAAATGATGCTGATCTGCGGAAAATTGTGAAGCAGGTAAAAGATGCAGGATTGTTAAATGAGACCTATTTTATCAGTATGCATCAGAGCAACCTTCTTTCCCTGCAGCGGCTGGATGGGGTCAATACATCACAGCTTCAGTATGTATATGGTGCGGAAGATTTCAATAAGACGACATCGGTTACCTCGAGTGTGATCAGTTGGTGTATCAACAATCAGATCGATCTTGATACCCGTCAGTCCCTTGTGACAGCATCGGATGTATACCGCCTTCAGACGGCGGGCAGACAGGTTAATGTCTGGACCGTAAACACGATTGAAAAAGCATATGATCTGGTAAATAAACTTCATGTAGATATGATCACTACAGAGTATATGCTCAACACAGAACCGTAATAAAAATATTTATGATAATATGGCCAGCCTCGTGATTTTGGGGGCTGGTTTTACTTTTTGACTCAGAATTGAAAAAAATTAAAAAAAACCACTTGCATTTTCTCAGGAAACGATATATAATCAAATTCAATCTCAGATTCTCAGAATCTAAGAATCAATGAGGACAAGTCGTCCATGGACTCAATGACTTAGTAACTTAGTAACTCAGCAACAAAATTACAATGAATGCAAAGGGAGGATTCTATGGTTAAAAAATTAAAAAAACGTTTGACAGCACTGATTTTAGTGGCAGGGCTTCTTTTAGGCACCCTGGCCGGAAATGGTGTTGTTGTATCGGCTGCGGAGGATGTATGGGGAACCATCGGTCCAATCCGCTGGGATTTGGATTCGGAAGGGAATTTATTGTTTCGAGGATCGCTCAAATTTCCATTGCTTGAGCCGGACAAGATTCCTTGGCGTGAGTATGCCGGTCGGATTAAGTCGGTAACGTTTGATGTGAGCAGCATTCAGGATGGGGATCTGACGAATTACTTTTATAATTGTGTCAATCTCCAGAGTGTCGGAGATTTTCCGAACGGTATCCGCAATCTCACGCAGACGTTCCAGAACTGCCGGTCACTTCGATCGGTAGGAAAAATACCGGATTCCGTCGAAACGATGGAACATACATTTGAAAACTGCACTAGTTTTAATCAGGCGGTAACGATTCCGAAAAGTGTAAAAAATTTGAAAGGAGTGTTTCAGGGTTGTGCAGCACTTTCGAGGCTTCCGAACATTGAAACGACACAGGTAAAAGATTACTCCTATCTTTTGCAGGGAACATCGGTTGTCAAACCGGTTTCGATTCCAACTGGGGTGACAAATGTGACCGAAATGTTCAAAGACTGTAAAAAACTTACAGATTCACCCGAACTTCCCGAAGGAATCACGGAGGCTGCAAAGTGTTTTTATCAATGTAATTCGTTGAGCAAAGCACCAACTTTGCCGAAAACGATAGAAAATATCAGCGAGATGTTTTATGGTTGTGAAAAGCTAAAAGCGGTACCGAATATCCCATCGTCGGTAAAAAATATGTCCGGATGCTATGCCGGATGTGTCCGGGCAAGCGGATCTTGTACAATTTATGCTGTAATCAATGATACTGCCGGATATAATAAATTTGCTGCGGTGACATCTGTGTGTGATTCTTCCGCCAAGGGAGAGTTTTTAGGAGCGGCAGGTACAGGGATGGCAGTAAATTATATTGCAGGAAATGCACATCTGATCCGCCGCTATCTGGCAGCGGGATGGAATTGCGGAAATCTGGAGACAACCGGTGTATGGGGTAAATTGAAAGCAGGCGAAAAGATTTCGCAGTCGCTGGAAGACTGCACGGTAAGTCCGCTTTCCACGGTCACTTATACCGGAAAAGCCATCTGTCCGGAACCGAAGGTTTACTATGGCAGTGTGCTTCTTAAAGAAAATACAGATTACACGGTCGCTTATACGGATAATATCAGTGCAGGAACAGCGACAGTTATAATCACAGGAATCGGGGATTACAGTGGTAAAAAACAGTTATCTTTTACGATACGCAAAGCTATTCTTACCGGAGTAAATGCAAAATCGTATCAGGGAGTTTTTGATGAAAAAGCGCACGGAATTACATTGAAGACACCGGCAGGTACCACGGTACGGTATGGTACAAAATCAGGGGAATATTCTTTGACAGCATCCCCACGATACACTCTTCCGGGGAAATATACTGTGTATTATCAGGTGTCGCGGGCAAATTATACGACAGTAACCGGAAGTGCAGACGTTACGATCGTGCAGGGGACGATGCCGGTTGTGGCAGAAGGTTATAGTGGTATCTATGATGGAAAAGAACATGGGATCCGGGTCATCGGGGTAGATGGCGCCAAGATCAGATACGGGACATCGACAGGAAAGTATACAGCTGTAGAGTGTCCGAAATACAAGGATGCAGGGACTTATAATATATATTACCAGGTTACCAAAACGGGATATGGACAAGTGACTGGGGTGCAGCAGATTGAGATTAAAAAGAAACCGGTCACAGATGTGACGTTCCCGATCACAAATGAAGTGATATATGGAACTTCTTTATGTGATATTCCAACGACTGGAATGCAGGATGACTATGGAACGTTTACGTGGATGGATCCGACCTATGTTCCTTCCGTAGATGATGCGAAAAGCCCGATGTGCTACGAGCCATCTGATAAGAAAAATTATGATTACAGAGAGGTGCAGGGATATGATAGTAAAAGCGGAAATATTGTGCGCGACGTTGTTCTTTCCGTTCGAAGGAAAAAAGGAGAACTACCCCACATTTCTGCCGGATTTCTCGCAGAAGGAGACGAACTGGAAAAGTCTGAAATTGTACCGGATAATCTGGAATTGGGAGATTTCTACTGGGCAAAACCGGAAGAAAAAGTAACGCAGAGTAAGTCGGAATACACACTTATTTTCCGCCCAAAGGATCTTCGAAATTATGATTGGAGTGAATGGAGCCAGAATGAACTTGACTGGAACCGGTTTCAAATTCAGCAAAAGGTTGATGTGGTACCGTACCCTGAGCCGATGGAAATCGTATATGGTGATACATTGGGGAGTAAATCATTTATGGGAAAAAATCCTGATGTAAAATACCGCTGGCAGGACGAGGCTTATATGGCGCAGCGGGAGAAAAACTATAACCGTCCCATGAACATCTATGAGCTGCACGCCGGGAGCTGGAAGCACAAACCCGGCAGCACCCAGCCCGACGGCTCGGACGGCTGGTACAACTACGAGGAGCTGGCCAAGGAGCTGATTCCCTGGCTGCTGGACCATCACTTTACCCATGTGGAGCTGCTGCCGCTGGCCGAGCACCCCTTTGACGGCAGCTGGGGCTACCAGACCACCGGCTACTTCTCGGTGACCAGCCGCTACGGCACCCCCGCCCAGTTTGCAAGCTTTGTCAACGCCTGCCACCGCATGGGCATCGGCGTCATCATGGACTTTGTGCCGGTGCACTTTGCCGCCAACGCCGACGCACTGGCAAAGTTTGACGGCACCTACCTGTACGAGTACGACAGCGACGTGGGACAGAGCGAGTGGGGCACCTGCAACTTCAACTACTACCGCCGGGAGGTGTGCAGCTTTTTGAGCAGCGCCGCCGGGCTGTGGATGGACGTGTACCACTGCGACGGCATCCGCATGGACGCCATCTCCCGCGCCCTGTACTGGCAGGGCGACCCCAACCGCGGCGTGAATCAGGGCGCGGTGAACTTTTTGCGCAGCCTGAACCACGGGCTGAACGAGCGCTGGCCCACCGGCATCTACATGGCGGAGGATTCCACCAACTTTTTAAAGGTGACTGCCCCCACCCGCTACGAGGGCGTGGGCTTTGACTACAAGTGGGACATGGGCTGGATGCACGACACGCTGGACTACTTTGCCACCCCCTTCGGCGAGCGCCCGGGCTGCTACGGCAAGCTGCTGTTCAGTATGCACTACTTCTACAACGAGCTGTATCTGCTGGCGCTGAGCCACGATGAGGTGGTGCACGGCAAAAAGACCATCATTGACAAGCTGTGGGGCAGCTACGCGGAAAAATGCGCCCAGCTGCGCACCCTGTATTTTTATATGTACACCCATCCCGGCAAAAAGCTGAACTTTATGGGCAACGAGCTGGCACACTTCCGGGAGTGGGACGAAAAGCGGGAGCTGGACTGGAATCTGCTGGAATACCCCTTCCACGATGCCTTCCAGAAGTACTTTGCCGCTCTGAGCCGCATCTATGCCTCCGAGCCTGCTTTGTATGACGGCGAGTACAACCCGGACTGCTTTGAGTGGGTGGCAAACGAAAGCTGCGCCGAGGGCGTGTACGCATGGCTGCGCAAGGGGCGCGGGCAGAACCTGCTCTGCGTCATGAACACCCAGGACCACGCCCACAAAAAGTTCCCCCTGTACCTCAAATTCCCCTGCAGCGCAGAGCTGGTGCTGGACACCGAGGCCGGCACTTGGGGCGGCGTGCACAAGGCGCACCGCAAGCAGAGCTTCCACACCACCGACGGCGGTGTGTTCGGCAGGGACTACACCCTGACGCTGGACCTGCCCGCCATGGGCAGCTATCTGCTGCGGCTGTCCCCGGAAGCCCCGAACCCGGACGCCGCCCGCCTGAGCGCCAACAGGGCGCTGGCGCAAAAGCGCAAGGCGGCAAAGGCGGCAAAGACCGCCGCGGAAGTTTCCGGTAAGTAATATTTACGCAAAAATGTCCCGTCTGCTTTGAAAGCGGCGGGACATTCTGCATTTTTCGCCGCCGGGGTGCTGGACAGTGCCCGGGGGAGTTGTTATACTGTAAGGTGTGAAATTTTGCAAGGAGGGTCCTATTCCATGTCCGAACCCATTACGAAGCCCCGCGTTTCCGCTGCGGCGAAAATCGTGCTGGTGCTGGCGGCAGCAGCGGTGCTGCTGGCCGTTTTTGCGCTGGCTGCGCCCGGCAGCAAATTCTTTTTTCCGCTGGTGAGCCTGTGGTGCAACCTTGCCCTGTTTGCCTGTGTGCTGCTGGTGCTGCGGGTGGCGGGAATCAAATTTGACCTCTTCCACAAGGCGGTGCTCGTCGGTCTGTGGGCGGCGGCGCTGGTCTACTTTTTCTGGGCGCTTGGCCGCCGCAGCTTTGTGTATATCTGGGATTACGTCAACTATATCAACAAACAGTACTGGGCCGAGGCTGCCTTTCTGCAAGGCCCGGCGGCGGGCTTCCAGTTCATCTTCGGCTCCTTTGCCGAGGACTACACCAACTTCATCACCCTGTTTCTGGAGTTTCCCTTCTGCCTGAGCGACCGCACCGGCGACAGCTTTGCCTTCTGTCAGGTGTTCAGCATCCTGCCCATGCTGCTGGTGCTGCTGGCAGGGCTTACCATCAAGGTGGGGCAGATGCTGCGGGTGAAAAACCGCTTCTGGTACTTCCTCATCGGCATGACCTGGATGGTCACCTACCCGTGGCTGCGCATGAGCGCCATGCTCAGCCAGCCGGACTGGTTCGGCCTCATCTTCGGCTTCAGCATTCTGCTGCTCACGCTGGACTTCCGGTTTGAAAAGCTGGAGCCGGTACGCTTTTGCCTTTTGTTCCTTGCCACGGCAGCCATCATCCTTTCCCGCCGGTGGTACTTATATTTTGTGGTGGGCTACTACTTTGCCTACGCGGTGCTGGTGCTGGTAAGCAGCGCGCGCACTGCCCGCGCCGGGCAGAAAAAGCAGGCGCTTTTGCAGGTGCGCAACCTGGTGCTGTTCGGCCTGATGAGCATGGTGGCCATGCTCATCCTGCTGTGGCCGATGGTCAGCCGCATCCTCGCTTACAGCTACGCCGAGCGCTATTCCTACTATAACGGCGGCGGCTTTGCAGCCGAGATCAGCCTGCAGTTCTGGCGCATGGGTCTGATGAACCTTGTGCTCGTGGGCATGGGGCTGTGGTTCAGCCTGAAAAAGCGCAAAATGCCCGCGCTGCCCTGCCTTGCCGGGCTGGAGATCCTGCTGAGCATGCTGCTGTTCACCCGCATCCAGAACACCGGCTCCCACCAGATGCTGCTGTTCCTCCCGGGGTGGTTTCTCCTGTTTTTGCTGGGCGCAGCGGCGCTGGCCGAGGGCATCAGCCGCTTCCGGACGGCAAAGGTCGTGTTCTGGGTGTTCACGCTGGTGTTTGCCACCTCGGTGCGCTGCTCTCCCCTGACCACCATTGCCCTGCCGGGCTTTCTGGTGGATCACTTCCCGCTGGCAGTCACCGAGGAGTTCGTCCGGCTGGACAAGCTGATCTATGATTACCTGGACAGCATCAGCCTGGCAGACTTGCAGGGCATGGAGGAAATCTGACGCGCCAAAGGGCGGTGGACGGAGACGTCTGCCGCCCTTTGAACTGCTATTTTGTAAAAATTCCCCGGGGAAAAAGGATTGTAAACAGGGTAACACCCTGTTAAAATAGGACTATTCTGCTAGGATACCAATACCAAATCTTTAGATTTTTCGGAAAGGAGATGGCACGGGATGCGCAAAGAGCTGGAAGCCTTTATCGAGGAGTCCTTCGCTGCTCTGCCCCCCTCCCCGGAGACGGAGCAGGCCAAGGCCCAGGTCCGAAAGCAGCTGGAGGCCGACGCTGCCGTCTACCGGGCCAAGGGCATGGCGCCCTGGGCCGCCGACCAGCACGCCATGATGCGCTTCGGCGCGGTGGCTGGGGCCAGAGAGTCCGTGGCCCGCCTGCGCCGCCGGGCGATCCGCGCCCGGTTCCGCCGCCGGTACCCCAAGCTGGTCAAGGGCGGCATTTTGGCGCTGACCATCGGCCCCATCGCCGCCGCCATTTTATGGGGGGACGCCGACCACATGGTCCAGACCCTGGTCTGGTGGACCATCTGCGTCATCGCCATTGTTACCTACGTCATTGTCGTCGAGTATCTGGACTACCGCTACCAGAAAGAGGAGCAGAGGGAAGCGCAGCAAGCACAGGAGGAACAGGCCAAATGAAGAACATCATCCGCATTTTCCGCCGGGACCTCCACCGGCTGGGCACCAACGCCCTGGCCCTGGTCATCATCGCCGGCGTGACCCTGCTGCCCGCCCTCTATGCCTGGTTCAACATTGCCGCCAACTGGGACCCCTATTCCAACACCGGGGGCATCAAGGTCGCCGTGGCCAACGAGGACGCCGGGACCAAGCTGGAGGGCATCACGACCAACCTGGGCAACGAGATCGTCACGAACCTAAAAGGCAACGACCAGATCGGCTGGCAATTCGTGGACCGCTACGACGCCTTGCAGGGCGTCCAGGCCGGGGACTACTACGCCGCCATCATCATCCCCCAGGATTTCAGCGAGAATATGGTGAGCGTTTTGAAGGGCGACATCCACCGCCCCACCATCGAGTACTATATCAACGAGAAGAAAAATGCCATCGCCCCGAAAATCACCGACAAGGGTGTCTCCGCCGTCCAGCAAGAGGTCAATGAGAGCTTCTTGGAGGAAGTGACCCAGGCGCTCGTGGCAGGCCTGAACGCCTTTTCGGACGACTGGGACGGCGACGGCAGCAGCCTGGGAGACCGGGTCCTGGACCGCCTGCGGGAGGGGGACCGGAGCCTGGGCAAAATTTCG
>ERZ827496.2341-NODE-2341-length-19189-cov-4.871538_pt1 | contig 19189 bp, 15 predicted proteins | sample MGYA00519769_ERZ827496 | MGnify/ENA primary metagenome ERZ827496 (study PRJEB31778, sample SAMEA3449327) | human gut metagenome | biome: human gut; feature: human-associated habitat; material: faeces | place: United Kingdom | collected 2010/2012 ...
CTGGCGGAACAGGTCTCCGATCCGGGTATCCGATTTGTCTGCGATCTCCGCATTAAATCCGATGGATTTTTTATCAATTCGGGAACCAATGATCTTATCAAGACCATCAAAAGCTCCTCCGCAGATAAACAAAATATTGGTTGTATCGATATGGAAAAATTCCTGCTGCGGATGCTTTCTGCCTCCCTGTGGAGGTACACTCGCCTCGGTTCCTTCTAAAATCTTTAACAACGCCTGCTGAACACCCTCTCCGGAAACATCTCGGGTGATCGACGTATTTTCTGATTTTTTCGTAATCTTATCGATCTCATCGATATAAATGATACCATGCTCTGCGCGTGCAATATCATAATCTGCCGCCTGAATGATCTTGAGCAGAATATTTTCCACATCTTCGCCGACATAACCGGCTTCTGTCAATGTGGTCGCATCTGCGATTGCAAACGGTACATTCAGAATCTTCGCCAGCGTCTGTGCAAGATAGGTTTTTCCCGAACCGGTTGGTCCGATCATAAGAATGTTACTCTTCTGCAATTCCACATCCATGTCTGTCTGCGACATTACTCGTTTATAATGATTGTAAACGGCTACAGACAATGCTTTTTTTGCTTCTTCCTGACCGATTACATATTCGTCCAAAAATTCTTTAATCTCTTTCGGTTTTAAAAGATTGATCTCGACTTCCTCTTCTGCATCGCGGTCACTATACAATTCCTGCAATTCATCTTCCAAAATCTCGTCACAAAGACTGATACATTCATCGCAGATAAACACGTCACCCGGTCCGGCGATCAATTTGCGAACCTGTTTTTCCGTTTTTCCACAAAAAGAGCAGCGAATCTTTGTTGTATTATCATTACTTTTGCCTGCCATGCTTTCCTCCATTCAAAACATGCGAAAAGCATATGGTGCCGCTTTACCATTGGCACCATATCCCATTGCTATTATTTCGATTCATGATTTGTGATAACGCGGTCAATCAAACCATATGCCTGTGCTTCCTGCGCTGACATGAAGTTATCACGCTCTGTATCTTCTGTAATTTTCTCAACCGGCTGTCCGGTGTTTGCTGCCAAAATCTCGTTCAATTTTTTCTTTGTCTTCAAGATATTTTCTGCAACAATCTGAATTTCTGTCGCCTGCCCTTTGGCACCGCCGGATGGCTGGTGGATCATAATTTCCGAATTCGGAAGTGCCAGACGTTTGCCTTTGGCACCGCTGGAAAGCAGAAATGCTCCCATGCTGGCTGCCAGTCCCATACAGATGGTCGATACATCACATTTTACATAGTTCATGGTATCGTAGATTGCCATACCTGCAGTCACGGATCCTCCCGGACTGTTGATGTATAAGTTGATATCTTTATTTGGGTCTTCTGACTCCAAAAATAACATCTGTGCTACTACAAGGCTTGCTGTCGTATCATTCACTTCATCTCCCAAAAAGATGATTCTTTCACGGAGAAGACGGGAATAAATATCGTAAGAGCGTTCTCCGCCACGACTTGTCTGCTCAATGACATAAGGTACTAATGCCATAACATTTCCCTCCTATCTGAAAATGCAAACTGTATTATTCTGCTTTTTCTTCTTTCTCTTCTTCTTTTGGCTCTACTTCTACAGACTCTTTTACAAGGAAGTCAACTGCTTTCTGTACTGCAATATCCTCAGAAATCTGTTTGTTTTCAGAATCGCCAAACATTTCTTTGATCTTATCTGCTTCCATGTTATACATTTCAGCCATTTTCTCGATCTCTTTGTCGATGTCTTTTGCTGTCGCTTTGATGTCTTCTGCTGCTGCTACAGCCTCGAGTACAAGACGTGTACGAATACGTGTCTCGGCTTCCGGACGCATCTGCTCCATCATCATCTGTGGCTGCATACCTGTCATCTGGATGTACTGCTCAATGCTGAGTCCCTGCTGCTGAAGACGGGAAGCGAACTCATTGATCATCTGATTGATCTGCTCGTCAACCATCGGTTTTGGAAGCTCGATCTTAGAGTTCTCTACTACCTTGCTGATGATCTTATCTTCTTTTTCTGCTTTTACCTGATTTTTTCTGCGCTCTGTCAATGTCTTCTTCACGCTTGCTTTGTATTCTTTCAATGTCTCGAATTCAGAAACTTCACTTGCGAATTCATCATCCAGTTTTGGAAGTTCTTTCATCTTGATGTCTTTGATCTCTACTTTGAAAAGTGCCGGTTTTCCTTTGAGTTCTTCTACATGGTAAGTCTCTGGGAATGTTACATTGACATCCACTTTATCACCTTTGTTTTTACCGATCAACTGATCTTCAAAGGTATCGATGAAAGAATGGCTTCCAATCGTAAGAGAATAATCGGTACCTTTTCCACCATCAAATGGCTCGTCATCTACAAATCCCTCAAAGTCGATCACCGCGATATCGTCTTTTTTGATTGCACGGTCTTCTACGTTTACTGTACGTGCATTCTGCTCCTGAACCTTAGCAAGTTCAGCATTGACATCTGCTGCCATGATCTTAACTTCCTGTTTCTCTACTTCAATTCCTTTGTAATCACCAAGTTCAACATCCGGTTTTACAGCAACCGTAGCGGTAAATACGAAAGGCTCGCCATTTCCAATTTTTTCCACATCGATATCCGGGCGGGATACGATCTCAAGTCCGCTCTCTTTTGCAGCTTCTTCGTAAGCATCCGGAATAACAAAGTTTGCAGCATCCTCATAAAATACTTCAGGACCATATTCTTTCTCGATCAGTTTACGAGGAGCTTTTCCCTTACGGAAACCTGGAAGAGCAATTTTGTTTTTGTTCTTATTGTAAGATTTTTTCATAGCCTCTTCAAATGCTTCCGGGCTTACCTCTATTGTAATTTTTGCCATACTGTTTTCAAGATTCTCTACTTTGTAACTCATTTTTCTTAATCCTCCAAATTTTTAATTACTTCGGGAACTTTGGGTAGTATTCCCTGATTTTTCTATTTCTAAACGCCTTGGACTACCAGATACGGTAATTTCCACTCAATGCTAAAAGGGCAAACAGATACAGACAGTTGTCATAATATCTTCTCTCTCCGGTACGAAGCGGTGTGTTCCAAAATCTCTCTACACACTCTTTGGCATAAGGGCCGTCTGCGGCAAGGGATGCCTGTGCATTGGTTGCGATGATTGCTACCGGGTGAAGAGCAGGCTGGTCGATCACGGTTCCGTCAATCTCATATACCTTAAAGTCTTCTCCACGATGTGTCTCCATAAAGAACTTCTGTACTTTATTATTGTTTTCCACATTCCATTCATCAGCAGCAAACCACTCATAATCCAGACCGATGTTTGCGATAACACGGTAAGAATCACTATAATACCAGTCGTGGCGTCCACCAAAGACATCCTGCTCTTTCTCATATGGAGTACCATCATAATAAGCATATTCTGCTGCCAGTCCGGTTTCCGGATGACAAGCTTTTTTCAAATATTCACGGCTTGCTTTCGCTGCCTTTTTCCAGAAATCTCTGTCTTCTTCATTGGCCCATTCTCCGAATAATTCATAAAAATGTGCACAATGATACGACGGATCGCTGAATTTTCTGCTTGGGATAAAACGGATCAGATAGTTTTCCGGCTCCATGATCGGATCTCCCGGCTCTTTCTCTCCGTTATGTATACAGGCACTCAGGATATTTTTTGCTTCCCGGGAATAATTAAAGATTCCCTCGCCATCTCCCCAGCGGTGAGAAGCAAAGAACAATGACATCGCGAAAAACTCTTCGCCGTCCGGTGCCGGACCATAGTCATTTTTCTCTCCTGTTGTCTTACAGGACCATGCAAAATAGCCTTTGTTATAACCATCTTCCATGTACATATATGTTCTTGCCCATTTCCAGACGCGATCAAATTCTTCTTTCATGTTCATCTGAACACACATCATCATGGCATATGACATTCCTTCCGTACGGGCATCAAAATTTCCCGTATCTTCGAAATATCCCATATCATCTCCGGCTTCAAAATAAAATTTCTCGCCAGCCGGTCCGTAAAATACTGTGTGGAATGCATCTTTTAACTTTTTATCAATCTCTTCCTGAGAATGACCGCACTCCGCAAATACATTGCGATACTGTTTTGTGTAATAAGCACCTTTCATTCTTTGTAATTCCTTTCTATCTCTTTCAGTTTTTATCCTCATGCCCTTTGGCACGTAAAACTTGAATTATCTTATCCACATTTTCCCTGCAGATTTCATCCGTAGCAGCTTCTACCATAACACGGATGAGTGGCTCCGTACCACTTTCACGCAGGAGCAGCCTTCCCTCGTCTCCGAGTTCTTTTGCCACTTCTTCTTCCGCCGCCTTCACATCTTCGTCTTCTCTTGCCGCCAGTTTATCTTTGACACGCATATTGACAAGCAGCTGCGGATATATCTTTAAATCCTTTGTCAAAGCTGACAAAGAACTGTTTTTCGAAAGCATTGCTTCCATGATCATTAAGGAAGTCAAGATACCGTCTCCGGTCACCGCATGCTCCATAAATATAATATGCCCGGACTGCTCTCCACCGAGAACATAACCGTGCTCCATCATATTGGCGCATACATATTTATCCCCTACCGCCGTCTGCTGGTAGGAAATACCGACGCGGTCAAAGGCTTTATACAGTCCCATATTGGACATCACGGTCGTAACGACCATATTGTCTTTCAACTTGCCTTTTTCCTTCAAATCCATTCCACACAGATACATAATGTGGTCTCCGGTCACAACCTCTCCGTTTTCATCTACGGCAAGGCACCGGTCTGCATCACCATCGTAGGCAAAACCTACATCTGCACCTGTTTCTTTTACTAATTTTTGTAATTTTTCAATGTGGGTGGAACCACATTCTTTGTTAATGTTCATTCCGTCGGGTTTATCTCCCGTCGTATGGACGATTGCACCAAGTCTGCGGAATATCTCTGCCGCAATACCGGACGCCGAACCGTTCGACATATCAAGCGCTACGGTCTTTCCGCTGAAGCTGTGCTTTACCAGATCCTCAAGATACATCTTGTAGATCTTTTTTCCTTCCTGGTAATCAAAACACCGTCCCAGATTTTCGCCGGTAGCATACGGAATCTCCGGAATCTCTCCATCGATGTATTTTTCCATCTCGATCTCGACTTCTTCCTCCAGTTTATGACCGGTGCCATTGATGACCTTAATTCCATTATCGGTATAAGGATTGTGACTTGCCGTGATCATAATACCAAGATCAAAATTCTGCTGCCGGATCAGGTACGAAATGCTCGGTGTCGTCGTAACATGTATCTCATAGACATCGGCTCCGCTTGCTGTCAAACCTGCTGCCAGTGCCGTCTCATACATATATCCGGACAATCTTGTATCTTTTCCTACAAGAACCCGTACTCTATGATCTTCATTCTGATAATAGTGTCCCAAAAAACGTCCAATCTTAAAAGCATGTTCTGCCGTCAGCGTGACATTTGCCTCGCCGCGGAAGCCATCGGTACCAAAATACTTCATGACGCTTCCCCTTTCACATCTTTTCCAGGCGCAAAAAGCCCCTTAGAAACAAGTTATCTAATATATACTATCATAAGAAAACAATTTATTCAAGTGATTTTTTCATGTTTGTGGCAACCGTTATCGGCATTTTTTCTCCTTTTGGTAATTCACCGAAAATGTTTGCGCTGCGTGGACGCTTTCGCTCGTTGAGCTGCGACAAACATGAAAAAAGCATAAAACTTAAAGGATGGTGCCGCCACCCATCACATAGTCGCCGTCGTAAAAGACAAGTGCTTGTCCCGGAGTGGCTGCACGCTGTGGCTTGTCAAAGACCGCCTCGATGGTATCTTCGTCGATTTTCCGGAGAGTACACATATCTCCGCGATGGTTATAACGGATTTTTGCCAATGCCCGCGCTTCGCCGTCGATGTCTTCTACTGACATAAAATTGAGATGGTTCGCGCGGATCGTTGTTGTAAAAATATCCTCATTTTCGCCGATCACCACTTCGTTGGTCTCCGGCCGGATCTCACAGACAAATACCGGATGTCCCATCGCCAGGCCAAGTCCTTTCCGCTGTCCGATCGTATAATGTGTGATCCCTTTGTGCGTTCCGAGTACATTTCCATGTACATCCACAAAATTTCCTGTCGGGATATCGACACCGGTTTCCTTTTCGATAAAGGAAGCATAATCATTGTCCGAGACAAAACATATTTCCTGGCTGTCCGGCTTATGCGCCACCGGAAGTCCGGCCTCTTCTGCCATTTTTCTCACATTTTCTTTTTCGTATTCGCCGACCGGCATCAACGTATGTGACAACTGGTCCTGTGTCAGATTATACAAAGCATACGTCTGATCCTTCGCCGCCGTCACAGATTTTTTTAACGCATATCTGCCATTCGGAAGTTTATCAATTCTGGCATAATGTCCTGTCGCGATATAATCCGCTCCAATCTCCAAACTTCTCTGCAGCAGCGATTCCCACTTCACATAGCGGTTGCACGCGATACACGGATTGGGGGTTCTTCCGTGCAAATATTCATCTACAAAATAATCAATTACATTTTTCTGAAATTCCTGCCGGAAGTTCATCACATAATATCGTATTCCGAGGCGTTCCGCCACACGTCTTGCGTCTTCCACCGCAGACAGTCCGCAGCATCCTCCATTTTCTTCCAATGTACAGACATCATCTTCCTGCCATATCTGCATCGTAACGCCGATAACCTCATATCCCTGTTTTTGCAAAAGATATGCCGCCACGGAAGAATCCACTCCACCGGACATTCCAACTACTACTTTTTTTGCCATTGTTGCCTCCCTGTATCAATATAAGCCGGGCAGTCGCTTACCGGGCTTTTACTGCAAAAGCCCCCGGTTGCGGCTGGCGACAGCACACTGCCATCCCATCATCCGAAACCGGGGGCCTGATATTTTCTCTTATTTACGAACCAATAAAGATTTTCCGGTCATTTCTGCCGGCTGCTCCATTCCCATCATTTCGATCAGAGTCGGAACAATGTCTGCCAGACAGCCGCCCTCACGCAATGTGTAATTTTCATCATAGTTATAAATGATAAATGGTACCGGGTTCGTTGTGTGTGCTGTAAACGGTTCACCATCTTCGTCAATCAGTTTTTCCGCATTTCCGTGATCCGCACAGATAAAGAGCTGTCCATCCACTTCATCGACTGCTTTTACTGCTCGTCCTACGCACTCATCTACTGCTTCGATTGCTTTGATCGCTGCTTCAATGATTCCGGTGTGTCCTACCATATCCGGGTTTGCAAAGTTGATGATAATAACATCGTACTTATCGGATTTGATAGAATCCACGAGATTATCGCAAACCTCATACGCACTCATTTCCGGTTTCAAGTCAAATGTCGCTACCTTTGGAGAATTTACAAGGATACGATCCTCTCCTTCAAACTGTGTTTCTTCTCCACCGTTAAAGAAGAAAGTAACATGTGCATATTTCTGTGTCTCAGCCAGACGAAGCTGTGTTTTTCCATGTTTTGACAGATACTCGCCAAATGTCATTTTGAGTTCTTCCGGTGGGTATGCAACGAGTACATTTGGCATCTGCGCATCGTACTGTGCCATGCATACAAAGGTAAGTGGGAAATATCCATTTCTGCGCTCAAATCCTGTGAAATCAGGATCTACAAATGCTCTGGTAAGCTGTCTTGCACGGTCCGGACGGAAGTTAAAGAAGATCACACTGTCATTTTCCTTGATCATTCCGTTTTTATCTACAACAGTAGGAAGCATAAACTCGTCTGTCACGTCATTTGCATAAGAATCTTTGATCGCCTGTACCGGATCAGATGCCTCTACCCCTTCTCCATACACGAGTGCAGCATAAGCTTTTTCTTCACGATCCCATGCATTGTCACGATCCATCGCATAAAAACGACCGGAGATCGTAGCTACGGTTCCGACACCGATTTCTTTCATCTTTGCTACGGCTTCTTCCATATATTCTGCTGCCGATGATGGTGGCACGTCACGTCCATCAAGATAAGCATGAACATACACTTTATCAATTCCATTTTTCTTTGCCAATTCAAGCAAGCCATACAAATGCTCCATGTGGCTGTGTACACCGCCCGGAGAAAGAAGTCCCATCAAATGAAGCGCAGAATCATTCTTTTTACAATTCTCAACAGCTTTTTTCAATGCTTCATTTTCAAAAAAGTCTCCATCTTGAATGGATTTACTGATTTTAACTAACATCTGGTATACGATACGTCCGGCACCCATATTTGTATGTCCTACTTCCGAATTTCCCATCTGTCCTTCCGGAAGTCCAACGGCCATACCACTTGCCTGTCCCAGTACAAACGGACATTCTGCCATAAGTTTGTCCATAACCGGTGTCTTTGCCTGTGCAATCGCATTTCCTTCTACTTTGTCACTCATTCCATAACCATCTAAGATCATCAATACGGTTGGTTTCTTGCTCATTTTTAAATTCTCCTTCTTTTAAACTCATTGGCTCCGGGAACCTTTCCCGGACTGTTGTCATCCGACACCAAGGCTGCCAAGTTCAAGATATCTCTGATAGGCTCCATATGTCATTGTCACTGCCGAAGCACCGCTTCCGACTGCTACCATCGTCTGATTCATCTCTTCCTCGCTTGCTGCCGTCGCCTCTTGCACTACAGATGTCGTCTGAGTTGTCTGTGCCGTCGTCTGCCGGCTCTCTGACGCTGCCGTACTCTGGCTTTTCGTCACATCACCGCTCAATTTATTCGGTGCCACGGTTACCGTCTTGTCCGGTGCTTTGACACCTTCTTTCATATATTTTGCAATTTTTTTGACGTAATTCTGTGTCTCCGTAAACGGAGGAACCCCGCCATATTGCTTCACTCTTCCGCTGCCGGCATTGTATGCCGCCGCTGCCAGAGTGGTATCTCCGTTAAATTTCTTCAAATGTGCCGCGAGCAGTTTGGCCGATGCCATAATATTCTGCTCGGCATCAAATACATCGTCTACGCCAAGTTCTTTGGCCTCGTATGGCATGATCTGCATAATTCCCTTGGCTCCTGCCGAAGAAACACATTTGGGATTAAAATCCGACTCTGCTTTGGCTACTGCCACTAAGAAATCATACGATACACCATATTTTTCCGACGCTCTCTTAAAGATGTCATCTAATGTCGTCGTCAATGTTCCATCGCTTTTTACCGTTCCTGTCGTCCCCGTGGTCTTTGCCACACTTCCGGCAGAAGCTGTCTGCGATGTCGTCTGTGCCGATGACGCCTCTTTCTCCTGAGTGACCTTCTTCGTCTCCTCTTCCATCATTTTAGAAAAGGGCGTTATGGTTGTCCCTGCCGCTGTATTCTGTTTTTTCGTCTGCTGCACATAATTTTCTGCAGCGATATCGCCTACGCGCAATGCCACGTCATCACCTCCTGACGTTCTCAGTATACTAAATATTTTCTATTTTTGCAAGTAACGATTGAATGCCCGTCATTTTTGCTGATAATCCGCCAAAAATTCTTTCATTTTCGTCATGCACTCATCCAAAACGGCCACTTCCGGAAGATATACGATACGGAAATGATCCGGTGCCTCCCAGTTAAAGCCGCGTCCGTGAACCAAAAGGACATGCTTTTCACGAAGAAAATCCAGGGCAAATTTTTCATCATCCAAAATATGGAAACGTTTAGCATCAATCTTCGGGAAAATATAAAAGGCTGCTTCCGGTGTCACAGCGGACAAACCGTCGATTTCTGCAATCGCATCGCAGATTACTTTGCGCTGCTCGTAAATACGTCCTCCCGGCAGAAGCAGGTCGTCCACTTCCGGACGGTTGCGGAGTGCCGGTGCGATAACGTGCTGCGCCGGAACATTGGCACAAAGACGCATCGAGGAAAGCATATTGACACCCTCGATATAGCCCTTTGCTTTGGAAAGATCTCCGCTGAGAACCATCCAGCCGCTTCGGAATCCCGCGATACGATGAGATTTCGAAAGACCATTGAAAGTTACTACGAAAAGATCCGGCGCAAGGGAAGCAATCGATGTATGGGTTTTGCCATCCAGTACAAGGCGGTCATAAATTTCATCCGCAAAGATCATGTTTTCTCGCTAATTCTACAATTTTTTCCAATATTTCTTTCGGATATAAGGCTCCGGTCGGATTGTTTGGATTGATCACGACGATTCCTTTTGTCTTATCCGTGATCTTTTTCTCCATATCTTCAATATCCGGATACCACCCCGAACTCTCGTCACAGATGTAATGAACCGGATTTCCACCGGCAAGTTTAGCCGCCGCTGTCCACAACGGATAATCCGGTGCCGGGATCAAAATTTCATCCCCATTATTTAACAATGCCTGAAGAGACAAAGAAATCATCTCACTGACACCATTTCCGATATAAATATGATCCAGGGAAAGTCCCGGAAGTCCTTTTTCCATATGATATTGTAAAATTTCTTCACGCGCTTCCAAAAGTCCCTTTGAATCACTGTATCCCTGGCTCATTGGATCTGCCAGCGCTTCCTCCATGGAATCCAGCACAATCTGCGGTGCACGGAATCCAAATGGTGCCGGGTTTCCGATATTCAGATGAAGTACCGTCTCGCCGCGGCGTTCCATTTCTTTGGCCTCATCCAGTACCGGGCCTCTCACGTCATAACATACACCATGTAATTTATCTGATTTTTCAAACGTTCTCATCGTCTTCTTCCTCCTGAATCATCGATGTTTCTTCTCTTTTTTGCAGCTTCTTTTTCGGTACCGGGAATAACCGCGCCACCTTTCTCAATAATGGGATAAAAGCTACCACGGAAACTGCCATTGCGATCAAATACACCAAACCAAGCACACCGTCCGGCAATACATCCCCCAACAGCTCCAGCAAATAACTGCTGCAATTAAAAAACATATGAAATAATACCGCGCCCAATATACTCCGGGTACGCTCATATACAAAAGCCAAAACCACTCCGAGGCAGGAAGCATACACGCCCTGCACCCAGTTCATATGGTAGATACCAAAGCATATTCCGGAAAGAAGTGCTGCCACAGCAAAGGGAAAGCCCTTCCGCAGTGTCCGGAATACCATACCTCGAAATACCAGTTCTTCCGCAATCGGTCCAAAAATGCCTACAATCGCGATCATTGCCGGTGCCGGCATCGTTTTCAGACTCATGGTATCGGCAAGTTTCATATAATCGGCATAAATTGCCGGAAACAAATTTTGAAATACACTCATCAAAATGTTGCACACAAACTGGGAGGCAAATGCCAAAAACAGGATCGTCACAATTGCCTGCGGACTCAAAATCCTGCGGTATCTTCCAGTCTCTTTTACCGGCTGATGCACTTTTCGCAAATACCAGTACCAGATACCAACGCCCACAATAATGGTCGCATTGACAAGCATGATCAGGATCATATTGATCTGCGCGGAAGAGATCCAGGCTTCCAGCTTGTCCGCATCGTACTCCACACCATGAAGCAGACGAACCGCTACAATGTGAAAAGATATCATCGCTGACAATGTAAGCTGGAGTACAATCGGTATCAAAAGATATATTACGGCAAAACCAAGTGATTTTAGTTTTTTCATCCATTTCCCCTTTTCTCGGCACAAAAGGAACCATCTCCGCCGCGCAGAGTATAGCTCCTCTTATGTATTCTATCATTTTTGATTATGCTTCAATTTTTTCTTTTCCGCCCATGTACGGCTGCAGTGCTTTTGGAATATTAACCGAACCGTCTGCATTCAAGTTGTTTTCCAGGAAAGCGATCAGCATACGAGGTGGCGCTACTACCGTATTGTTTAATGTGTGAGCAAAATATTTTCCATTTTCTCCCACAACACGGATTTTCAGGCGGCGTGCCTGTGCATCTCCAAGATTCGAACAGCTTCCCACTTCGAAATATTTCTTCTGACGTGGGGACCACGCCTCTACATCAATGGATTTTACTTTCAAATCTGCGAGGTCACCGGAACAGCACTCCAGTGTACGAACCGGGATGTCCAAAGAGCGGAACAAGTCCACTGTGTTCTGCCACAATTTGTCAAACCACATTTTGCTCTCTTCCGGTTTACATACAACGATCATTTCCTGTTTTTCAAACTGGTGAATGCGGTATACACCACGTTCTTCGATTCCATGCGCTCCTTTTTCTTTACGGAAGCAAGGAGAATAGCTTGTCAACGTCTGAGGCAGTTTTTCCTCAGGCAGGATCTTATCGATAAATTTACCGATCATAGAGTGCTCACTTGTACCGATCAGATAAAGGTCTTCGCCCTCGATCTTGTACATCATGGCATCCATCTCATCAAAACTCATTACACCGGTTACTACGTTACTGCGAATCATAAAAGGTGGTACACAATAGGTAAATCCACGGTCAATCATAAAATCTCTTGCATAAGAGATCACAGCCGAATGAAGTCTGGCAATGTCACCCATCAGATAGTAAAATCCGTTTCCGGCCACATCACGTGCTGCATCCAAATCAATTCCATCAAATTTTTCCATAATTTCCGTATGATATGGAATTTCAAAATCCGGCACAACCGGTTCCCCAAATCGTTCAATCTCAACATTTTCACTGTCATCTTTTCCAATCGGCACACTTGGATCAATGATATTCGGAATCGTCATCATGATCTCTTTAATCTTTTCTGCCAGTTCTGACTCTTTCTTTTCCAATTCAGCAAGACGCTCTGCACCCTGTGCGACTTCTGCCTTCAAAGCTTCTGCTTCTTCTTTTTTACCCTGTGCCATCAAACCGCCGATATTTTTTGAAATTTTCTTTCTCTTCGCACGCAGCTCGTCCGCTTCCTGCTGAGTTGCACGGCTCTCTTTGTCCAATGCGATCACTTCATCTACGAGAGGAAGTTTGCGGTCCTGAAATTTATTTTTGATATTCTGTTTTACAATATCCGGATTTTCCCGTAAAAATTTGATATCCAACATAATGAGTGTTCCTCCTAAAATATAATCGGGTCTATTATACACCTTTTTGGTAAAGTATGCAAATACTTTCTCTTGTTTAAAATGTAAAACCATACAAACCCTTACAAATATTTTTGTTAATGATTCACAATTGCTTTTTCTTTGTAATTGTGTATAATATGACTAAGAAATCAAAAAGATTTCTGTGACAAACACGCTTCACAATGTGCGACAAAGAAACATTGTTTATGCAAAGGCACTTCGCAATGTGTGCTCAAACATTGCTTATTCAAACACGCTTCACAATGTGCGACAAAGAAACATTGTTATAAGAGCTAATGTTTTACATTGGCTCTTTTACATAAAGGAGAGATATGATTAAAAACGGAATGTACTATATTACCGAAGATTTCAAACAACTAATCCGAAATCTAGGTGGCGAATGGAACGATCAAAAGAAACGCCCCATCGTTTGCTTAATGCAATCAACGGAACACCCTGATTTATATTGGGCAATCCCTGTTGGGAAAGTCAATCATAGAGATGATAAAGCCATGGAACGAATTAAATCTTTTATGAATAAACCCACCAGAGATCTGAGATGCTGCTATTACCATATAGGAAGAACTACAAATAAATCAATATTTTTTATTTCAGATGCGATTCCCATAACAGATAAATATATTTCAGAAGAACATCTTGGTTCCGACAACAAACTTCACATAATAAAAAATCCCCATTTATTACAATCACTGCACTATAAGTTGAACCGAATTCTTAATTTTGAAGCTTCCAATAAGAATTATTTCCGACAGCATATAACCGATTTAAAAATTCATCTGCTAAGAGAACTGGAATCCAAAAAAGTATAGTTATCAACCGGTGAGGTGATCCAAACGAAAAAGGCGCAGCTATCTAGCCACGCCCTCTGCAATTCGGCTCACACCGACATAAATTTCTGAAATTTTATACCAGGTCCGGAAACCAACGATTCCATCCGGTGTTAATTTAAAAATCTGCTGGAAGGTTTTGACAGCCTCTTCGGTCGCCGGGCCAAAGATTCCATCCTCCGCAATTTTAGGAATAAGCGGGTACGCATCCGAGATGACATTGAGCTGTGCCTGCATCTGACGCACCTTATCGCCGGAATCTCCGACACGAAGCGGCGAACCCGGATACGAAGACGGAATACCCGAGATCACATCGGTCGCATTGATATACATGGAACTTCCATAATAATTCCGAAGAATCTCAATCGCCGTATACCCACGGTCTCCCAGAGATTTGCTGCCCCACTGGCTCATCCAGTTCGGACAGGTAACATTTTTTCCATCGCAATACTGCGTCAAAATCGGCTGCAATACACCCGGACGGGAAAGATAATTACTAAAGATCTCATCCACCACATTCGAAATACTTTCGAACACATTGCGGTTTGGAATCCATTTATGATCGTAAGCGGTCGAACTTGTGATCGTAAAGTCATATCCTTTATTGCGATACCACTCTGTAAAAACACGGTTCAACGTAAATGACTGGATTGCAAGAATATTCGCCTGCAATGTCGCTTCCGGCCAAGTCGAATAAATCTCACTGCTCGCTACATTTTTAATGTAATCGCGGTATGGAACATAATAATCTTTCGCGGATCGGTCGCTTGGCGGACCATTATGAACAACGATGTATTCGGGAATAACCACCCGGCTCAGTACGATCTCGCCGGTCTCATCAATGGATTTGATCTCATTTTCCGCAATCTTTGGCGGATAATCTCCCCAAAGTGTGTGATCCGGGATAACATAAAGTTCCGTGTCACCGCTGATTGTCGGCGAAGTGGGAAGAAGCGAAGCATTCTGAATCGCTGTTTCCCCAGAAAAAATCTCGGCACCGCTGACGCGAAACGGTTCAAATCCGGGCGCTGTAATTGTAATCGTATATTCGGCATACGGCTTATTCGCACCGGGCTCCATGCTGTAATCTACAGGCGGTGCCGGAAGTGTCAGCTCGGGAATCTGCCCGAGGGAATTTGTCGTAGTCTGTTCAATGATCTGTTCCGGATCACTGTCTCTTGTTATCTGAACCTGCGCGCCGTCAATCGGACGGTTATTCACTTCTGAAGTAACATTGACATCCAATAATCCTTCGGTATCCGAAGAAGTGACCGAAGCAAAAAGCTCCGGACGGGGTGTTGTTGTATTCAACGCATTCACCAAAATCGTTTTGTTACTTGTATTTTATGCAATCGCTTGGTAAATGTGAATTCCCTCCTTTTAATATTCTTCTACATTATCCCAAAAATACGCACCAATTTTATTGATATAATGGTAACCCTTTACGGTTCCGGACACCTTACAATTCTCAATCTTTCCATATAAAAGATTTCCGGCAATTCCGCCGACGTACAGCCGTCCATACACATTGGTTCCTTTTAATTTCAAATCTCTTACCGTTCCTTTCAGAACACTAAACAAACCGATTTGACTTTTTTCATATTGATGAATCGACAAATTATAAATCGTTTTTCCATTTCCATCGAAAATTCCGTTAAACCGCTTCGTGCTATCTAAACCAGCGCCAAGAGGCGTAAAGTTTTTATAGCAGGACATATCCAGATCCTTTTTAAGAACTACTTTTTTACCTTTAAAATCAATTCCTTTTTTTAAGAGTTTTTGTATGCCCGCCAACTGATCCGGATTCTTAATGTAAAGGACTTTTTTCTTCTTTTTATACCAGGAAACAGAAGGTTTTCCCTTGCCTTTTACGCCCTTCTTTATCCTTTTTGTTTTATGCTTATAAAGAGAATCCTTGTAAGGTTGGCATGTCACATTTGGCATTTTTTTCATCGTTTTATAAAGACTCGTCTCTTTATACCCTTTGAAAATATAATTTCCCTCTTTGGGAATTTCCCGTATATAAAGCCACGGGCCTTTGGCTTCCATCACTCCGCCGTCCATCATTTTCAATCCCGTATCTTCCACTTCTTTGCATTTTACTGGGAATACAATTTTCTTCACTGCCGGTATTCCCTCAAATGCATGTCCGTAAATATTTGTCAGATTTTTAGGAAGATCGAACAGCTGAAGTTTTTCACAGCCTTCAAAAGCACAATTTCCGATCGTTTTCAATTCTTTAGGAAGATTATTAACCCGCTCTAAGGATGTACAGTTTTCAAAAGCAGCAGGTAAAATATTTTCAACATCTTCACAAAATGTTATTTCTTTCAAATATTTATTATAAGCAAATGCTGCATTTCGTATATACATCACCGCAGAAGGAATGGTGAATCTTTCCTCTCGTTTTCCGGCCGGATACGCCACAAGCCTGTCACCATCGTCCTCTATTTTTTCATAGAGAACCCCATCCTTGGAATAGAAATGTGAATTTCCTTCTTCTACCACAAATGCAGTAACTTTCTCGCATTGGTCAAACGCCGCTTCGCCTATACCGATGACATCTTTTCCGATATGCACCACTCCTTCATAGTTCATCGGTACACATTGAATCCGGAGCTGATTCCGCTTCGTTTCTTTCTCTTCGGGATAGGAATACAATATTCCATCCCGGCATTCAAATTGACTGCTTCCTTCTTCTACCTTTATCCTTTTTAAGTTTGGATAATTATACAATGGATTACAGGCATGAATATGACGATATATTTCCGGTTTATATTCTTCTCCCGGAACTCTCCGAAAGCATGCCATCATAAGCACAAGATTGCCCTCTTTCGGAAGAATCAGTTCTGTCACTTTGCTCTTGTCCACTTGATCTGCTTGTGCATAGGCCACAGACAGTTCCTCTGCCTGCACCGGTTTTGCAGAATTTATCTGCCAGGCTGCTGTACAGAGAAGCCCTGTTAATAGCAGTTTGGTAATTGTTTTTTTCATAAAATTGTCCTCCCTTTCGTTTTTATTAGTATAACATACCTTTTTTATAATATCACCATTCTTTGACAGACGACAACAATTTTGGGATAGACGACAAAAATAGTGATTAATCCGCTTCTATATATTAGATACTTTAGAAAGCAAAAAAGTTCACAACGGAATTTTTTTAATGGCGCTGGTCTGCTGCAAACACATACCAGCGCCATTGCAATTACCTATTCCACTATAATGTATTTTTCAAATCCCGCTTCATCTACTACACAATTATGTTCCGGAGCAATAATAAAGTTCTTTTGTTCCAGTTTTGAAACTAAAATCTTATTGTTGCTTGATTCTCCCAGTTGAAATGCCAGCACAGAACTTTTTACATTATCAAACTGAAATGCTTTTCCAAGTCGTAATGTAATTGCTGAAAACATATGAGATGTATACCAAAACATACCATCCATATTTTCTACTGCAGAGGTGTCAAAGTTATCTCCCAAGTCCAGTTCTGCCTTCTCAAATGGTGCATCTGCCCGATACTGGAAAAACATATAACTCATATCTTTTACACCCGTCGTATACAAATTTTCTATTCCATCTACCTGTCCCACATCACAACACAAATATGCTGAATTCGAATTTGCAACAACGCCTTTATCCTGTCCAATGGTCATTTCATACAAACCATTTTTATCTTTATCTGTATACCAAGCCATAACACTTTTATTTTGTTTTTCTGACAAATCAAAACTCTGAACAGCCTCTTCCGGCACTTTGTCACTAGAAGAAAATGTTAGTTCTTCAATATCCTTTCGCAATACATCTGTTCCAAAAAAGTAATACCTTTTATTCGTATAATATCTTGATATTGGCAACCCATTTTCATCTTCACTTGGCAGTTCCGTATATTTTGCCGGCTCTGCCATAATACGGTTTTCTGTCGGTTCATGAGTACGTACCGGCACTTTTGTGACTTCCGGTGTCTGCGTTGGGGTGCTGGTTGGCTCCACTGTCGCCGTCGGTGTCTCACTTGCTGTCATGGTCGGACTTTGTGTCGGTATTACACATGGTGGTATCGGTCCATACACTGTCACCTTGCAGACCAGTTTTTTCTTTCCAATCTTACAGGAAATTTTTGCCTTTCCGGCTTTTACTGCTTTTACTTTTACACTCGTCTTTTTCTTTGCCGTAAGACGAATGTTTTTCTTTCCTGACACAATCGACCATTTGGCTTTTTTACTGGTTTTCTTTACCTTAAGTGCAGCTGTTTTCCCTACCTTCATCGTGAGTTTTTTGGCACTCAGCTTTGGTGTCGCTGCCTGCGACGGAGCTGCTGTCTGGCAGAGACCTGCTGTCAATGCCAGAGTTAAAATCATTGCGATGTTTTTTGTTCTCATGGGGAAATCCTCCTAGCTTTCTACAACAACATAATTATCATTTTCTGGTCTATATGTCCAATCTCCATAATAACCAATGTGCCAGCTCATTTCTTCCGCATACTCAGTAAACCATTCTTTGGTTTTTTGATCTTTCACATAACAATAAGTATTGTCACCTTTTTCAATGTATTGAAATGCGCCGGTTTGTTTTTCGATTGCTGTTGGATCAAATTTCTTTCCCCATCGGATTTTTTCTAATCTTGGATATGCCATTTCATAAAACATATAGGAAATATCCTTCACCTTTGATGTATCAAAATTATCTCCCAAATCAAAAACTGTCGTATTATCATGCGAAAAATAGAACATATACTGCATATTTGTCACATGTGATGTATCTAGATTTTCAATTCCGTCTATAAATTTTTCATTATCTTCTATGTTGACAATATCAGAAAAAAGATACGCGGAATTTGCATTTGCCACTACTCCACCATCTTGTCCAATACAGACTTCATATTTTCCGTCATTATCTTCATCTGTATACCATCCCATAACACTTCCATTTTTCTTTTCCGAAAGATCAAAGCTTCCTATAACATTTTCCGGAACTTCCTTTGATTTTACAATGCGAATCTGTTCAATTTCATTTCTCCATATATTCGTCCCAAAAAATTTCATTTCTTCACACCAAAGTACGCCTGCGCCACCTTGTTGTAAATCAAAATAACTTTTATATTCAATCGGATCAACTTGTAAACAGTCATACTCTGCAACTGGTCCCGGTGTATTCTTTGTTTTGATCTCATATCCAGGTGTCTGCGTTGGGGTGCTGGTTGGTGCCACTGTCGCCGTTGGTGTCGCACTTGCTGTTACGGTCGGGCTTTGTGTCGGTGCAACACTTGCTGTCACAGTTGGACTTTGTGTCGGTACTACACATGGTGGTATCGGGCCATACACTGTTACCTTGCAGATCAGTTTTTTCTTTCCAATCTTACAGGAAATTTTTGCCTTTCCGGCTTTTACTGCT
>ERZ827496.2354-NODE-2354-length-19122-cov-6.426916_pt1 | contig 19122 bp, 17 predicted proteins | sample MGYA00519769_ERZ827496 | MGnify/ENA primary metagenome ERZ827496 (study PRJEB31778, sample SAMEA3449327) | human gut metagenome | biome: human gut; feature: human-associated habitat; material: faeces | place: United Kingdom | collected 2010/2012 ...
GGCGTAGGCGCACTCCATGGCAACGGTCAGGGTGGTGGGGTCGCCGTCGCCGTCCGGGGCACCGGCGGCGTCCGCAGCAGCCACGGTGCTCTCGGCGGCGGTGCTGTCAGCAGGGGAGACGGCGGAGGTGTCGGCGCTGGAGCCGCAGGCGGTCAGACCAACGGCCAGGACGGAGGCAAGGCCAAGTGCCATAGCATTCTTGAGTTTCATGGTTGCATTCTCCTTTAGATACTTAAAATTCCCTCATATTCATGCAAAAAGCCCCGGTGTTCCACTGTGCGGATCACCGGGGCCAAATGCCTTATGACTGCCGAATGGTGCAGTGTAATGCCGCGCCATTGCGGCTGAATAAATATTACCTCAATACGGTATATTTGTCAAGTGCTGTTTGGATTACGCAGCAACTTTTTCGCTGTCCTTCTCGCTGTTCTTGTAGCTCTTGACACTGTGAAAGACAATGTTCAGGCCCAGGACGATCAGCAGGATCGCGAGAATCAGCTGCAGGCCGTTGGCGATAAAGACAGCACCCCAGGTGGTCTCACCGGCAGGGATGGTGACAGCAGCGGCATTGCTGATGGCCTTGACCATAGCCATGAGGCGCTGCACCAGAGCGGTGAAGGTGACGCAGAGCATGATGATCAGCGGGGGGAAGAGCATCTTGTTGCTGCGGCCGGTGACCTTCAGGAAGACGCACAGGGTAGACAGGACCAGAGCGCTCAGCAGCTGGTTTGCAGAACCGAACAGGGGCCAGATGTTGGCGTAGCCGATCTTGGTCAGGATGAAGCCGAACACCAGAGTGATGAAGGTGGAGAAGTAGACGTTGCAGAGCAGCTTGCGCCAGCCCTCAGCGTGCTCCATGTCGTCCACGCTGAACAGCTCCTGGAAGCTCATGCGGCCGATACGGGCCACGGCATCCAGACTGGTCAGAGCCAGTGCGGAAACGCACATGGTCATAAAGACGGTAGCGGCATAGGCGGGGACACCGAACATCTCAAAGAAACCGGCGACGCCGCGGCTGAAGATCTGGAAGGGAGTACCGGCGGCGGGGGTGCCGTCAGCAGCGGCAGCAGCACCGGCGACGCAGAGAGCCAGAACAGCCAGCAGGCTCTCGAGGATCATGGCGCCATAGCCGACCTTCAGCATATCCTTCTCGTTCTCGACGGTCTTGGAGGAAGTACCGGAAGAGACGAGGCTGTGGAAGCCGGAGACAGCACCGCAGGCCACGGTGACGAACAGGATGGGGAACATGGTACCCAGCTTCTCGTTGGTGAAACCGGTAAAGACGGGCAGGTTCATGGTGGGATGAGCGACCAGCAGGCCCACAACGGCACCGGCGATCATGGCCACGAACATGAAGGTGGTCATGTGGTCACGGGGCTGCTTCAGCAGCCACATGGGCAGAACTGCGGCAAAGAAGATGTAGACGAAGGTGATGTAGCTCCATGCAGCCTTGCCCAGAATGAGGGGCAGGTTCGCACCGATGACGAAGGACAGCACGATGAAAACGATGCTGATGACGCTCTCTTTCCAGCCGGAGAAGTTGAACTTCTTCTGGATGAGGCCGAAGACGACAGCGAAGACCATGAACATGATGGAGACCATACCGGCAGCGCCGTTGGTCTGAGCAGCCTCCACCAGAGCACCGTCGGCGCCGAAGGCGTTGAAGGTTCCGGCCACCATGTCAGCAAACGCTGCAATGACGATGCCGCAGAACAGCCAGCAGAACAGCAGGAACAGCTTGCGGCCGGTCTTGCCGATGTACTTCTCGATCAGCATGCCCATGCTCTTGCCGTCGTTCTTGACGGAAGCGTACAGAGCGCCGAAGTCGGTGACAGCGCCGAAGAAGATGCCGCCCAGCAGCACCCACAGCAGGACAGGCAGCCAGCCGAAAGCAGCAGCCTGGATGGCACCGGTGACAGGGCCTGCACCGGCGATGGAGCTGAACTGGTGTGCAAACACGGTCCAGCCGTTGGTGGGGACATAGTCACGGCCATCCTCGTGGACGACTGCGGGGGTCTTGGCGGTGGGGTCGATGCCCCACTTGTTGGCCAGCCAGCGGCCATACAGCGTATAAGCGCCGAACAGACACACGGCTGCGATCAAAACGATGACCAGCGTATTCATTTCTTTATACCTCTTTCCTTTCTTTCACACCGGCAACCGGCAATGTGCCAGACAGAGCGGCTGTGCCCAAAAGCAGGGCAGGCGAAACGGCCCGGAGGGGTGAAAAAAGCCTCCGTCCTCATGAAAGATAGAGACACAAAAATGTATCCCATCTTCCTCGAAGACGAAGGCCAAACGGTGCATCTGCACCGGTCGTTCTCCGCGGTACCACTTCGTTTGCTGCTTTCGGGAGCAGCCGCTTGCGCGTACGGGCGTTCCTGCCGCCGATACGCCGCCCTGTAACGTGGGCTGAACGGCCATGCACTACTGCCGCAAGCGGGTTCGCACAGGCTGCTCGCAGGTGAGGGCTGATCGCACTGTGCTGCCGTCTTGCACCGGAATGGCGGCTCTCTGAGCGCAGGGAATGCGAAAAGTCATGTCCTGTTCATTGCATTTGCCGAATGATTGTGTATACTTTAGTCCCGATTTCATAATTTGTCAATATATTTTGGGCAAGTTAGGAGACTGTGCCATTTTTGCGGGGGAGAAACTAAGAAAATTTAGGCGATTTTTGTTCAGATGTGAGATGAATAAAACTGAATGCCTCCACAGATGAAATCTGCTAAACTCCCGGAAAGAAAGACCGAATACTTGACTTTTATACTTTCAAGTGCTAAAGTAACAGAGTAATAAAAAGACCCGTGCCGCACCCTGCGGCACTTTGCCCTAAAGGAGGCAGCTATGGCGGACAAGAACCCCAGAAGAAACCCCACCACCGACGCACTGTTCGACGCGATCCTGAGTCTTGAGACGAGGGAGGAGTGCTACAACTTCTTCGAAGACCTCTGCACGGTCAAGGAGATCTCCGATATGGCCCAGCGTCTGGAAGCGGCCAAGCTCCTGCTCGGCGGCAGCACCTACGACCAGATCGTAAAGGCGGTGGAGATCAGCACCGCCACCATCAGCCGCATCAACCGCTGCATCCAGTACGGCTCCGGCGGCTACCGCGACACCATCGAGAAGGTACAGAAGAGCGCAAAGCCGGAGTGACATCCGGGCGGCGAGGCACATAGGATGGACTGCGCCCGATTCCTATTATAGAAAGGAAGGTCCTTCTTATGGCTGATACCACCAACTGCACCCCCTGCGTTTCCTGCGGCTGCCCCGCGCTGCCGAGAGTTTCCTTCGACCAGGCCGTCGTTGACCTGATGGAGAGCATCGCTCTGCAGGAGTCGGCCCTGAGCCACATCCTCTGCGCCGAGACCCAGAAGATGAAAGCCGCCCTCAGTATGGAGGAGCTGGACCTGTGCAAGCTGCTGGAAGTCAACGACTCCGCCACCAACATGGTCCACGCCGTGGCGAACCTTGAGCTGGTTCTGAAAGAGAAGCTGGAATTCATCGCCAACAACCTCTACTACCCCTCGACGGGGAACAGCACCACCACCGAGAGCTGATGTCAAAATGCGACTGCCCGCCCGCAATGGGTGGGCGGTTTTTGCTTTTCGGGATGGGGCTGCCTAAAAATATGTATAAAAGTCGGAAAAGTGTTTTGTTGGAATTGCTGAATATCGAAATCTGTGCTATACTATATAATGTTTATCCAAAGAGAAAGGGGAACCTGACCTTGCTGCACTACGATGCGATCCTGTTTGACGTGGACGGTACGCTCATCGATTCCGCCCCCGGCATTCTCAATACACTGGAAGAAGTTTTCCGCTCCATGGGCGTTGATGTCGCCCGGAGCGACCTTGGCCGCTACATCGGCCCGCCCCTCCGCAAGAGCTTCGGCGAGCATTTCTCCGACCCTGCAAAAATCGAGGAGGCCACGAAGCGCTACCGCGTGAGCTACGCCGCCAAGGGCTGCCACGAGGGCGATGTCTACCCCGGCGTGGTGGAGATGCTGGGCCGTCTCAAGGCTGCGGGCCTGACCCTCTGCACGGCCACCTGCAAGCCCACCGACGTTGTGAGGCCCATCCTCGAGGAGCAGGGCCTTGCGCCTTACTTCTCCTTCGTGGGCGGTGCGTCCATGGATGAGAGCCGCGACAACAAGACCGACGTCATCCGCCACGTCCTCGCCCAGCCCGTCATGCAGGGCAAGCGGGTGCTGATGGTGGGCGACCGCCGGGACGATATGCAGGGCGCTGTGAACTGCGGCCTGGACGCCGCCGCTGTGCTCTACGGCTACGGCGGCAGGGAAGAGGTCGCCCCCTTTGCGCCGGTCTTCATGGCCGCTGACTGCAAAGAGCTGACGGACTGGGCTCTCCGCCCGGTGGACGAGCCTTCCCATTCCTGAAACGAGAGGGACTGAATCTATGAGTCGAAAAAAACAACAACAAAATGAAACCATGACTCCCATGCAGCATCGGGCCGTTCTGGTCTGCATCCTCTGCGTGCTGGCGGTGCTGCTGACCTTCGGCATCACCACCGCCCTCCTCAAAAAGGGCGGCGAGGAGCCTGCCCCCTCCGTCTCGGAGTCTGTGGCAGACCCCACCTCCGGCGGAGACCTGTCGGGCCACTACCAGATCGACAACGCCTCCACCGCTCTGCTGACGGAGACCGCCGACGCCGGCACGGACTATCTGAACGACACCCTTTTTCTGGGCGACTCCAACACCGTCCGCCTCTATAACAACGGCCTCATCTCCCTGCAGCAGTTTTGCGCCAAAGAGGGCATCGGCACCCAGGTAGCGCTCAACGAGGGCATCGTTACCTTTAAGAAGGACTCCAACCATTATACCATCCCTCAGGCGGTGGCCATGATGAAGCCCCGCCGTGTGGTCATGACCTTCGGCACCAACGACACCGGGATGGAAGTCCCGGACTTCATCGCCCACTACACGGCCCTCATCCAGGCCATCCAGCAGAGCTACCCCTACACCGACATCATCGTCAACACGGTGCCGCCGGTCCCGGCTGACCACTCCAACTACCCCCACATGGACCAGGCCAAGATCGACGACTTCAACATGGCCCTTCTGGATCTGTGCGAGCAGCTGGGCGTCCGTTTCCTCAACTCCGCCGAGGCCCTCAAGGGCAGCGACGGCTACGGCATCGCGGACTACTACACCAGCGGCGACATCCACCTCAAGAGCGCCGGCCTCAAGGCAGTGCTGAACTATCTCCGCACCCACGCCCTGCAGACCGAGGACCGCCGCCCCGACACCAACAACATCCCCACCCGCACCATGGAGTATGTCTCCAACCCCAGCTCCGCCGTGGCCGCTCCCAGCTCGGAGGCTGTCAGCTCCAGCGAGAGTCAGGCCGAGAGCGCCAGCAGCTCGGAGAGCTCTTCAAGCGAAAGCACCAGCGAGAACAAAAAGTACGAGGCCCGCTACCGTGTGGACAAGAACGGCGGCGGCACTCTGAGCGTCGGCAATGACACCGGCAACAGCTCTGTGACCTACACCGTCACCGACCCTGACAAATCCATCACCGTGACCGCTGTCCCGGCGGAGGGCCATGTCTTCGTCAAGTGGAGCGACGGCCTCACCAGCAAGACCCGCACCGACACCGACTTCAAGCAGAATCTGGACGTCACGGCAGTCTTCGGCACGGCCTCCGTCCACATCACCAGCGAGGGCAAGGGCGCTGTGGGCAGCTCCTACACCTTCAAGGCTGCCTTGAGCGGCAAGTACGCCAAGACCGAGAACCTGCGCTGGTACGCCAACGGTCAGGAGGTCACGCAGGCCGCCGGCAAGTCCAGCATCACTGTGGTGGTGGACAGCTCCATGGCCAACGCTTCTTATAAGATCCACGCCGTCGTCACCTACAACGACTGCAAGGTGAGCAGCAACACCCTGACCATCACCATCGGCAGCGGTGTGACCAGTGAGTCCGGCTCCACCAGCAGTTCGTCCTCGTCCCATGCCGGTTCTTCCGGCAGTACATCCTCTTCCTCTGCAAGTTCGGGCAGCTCTTCCCACAGCACCAGCAGTTCGTCGTCGGCATCGTCCAGTACGTCGTCTGGCAGCTCCAAGGCAGAGTCGGAGTCCGAAAGCAAGGCCGAGTCTAAAGCTGAGTCTAAGGCAGAATCCAAGACTGAGAGCAAAGCTGAGTCTAAGGCAGAATCCAAGGCCGAGAGCAAAGCAGAGTCCAAGGCCGAAAGCAAGTCGGAAGCCTCCGCCAGCAAGGAAGCCGAAAGCAAGGCAGAATGACGCCCCGCACCTTCCTCTACGCAGCCGCATAGGCTGAGCCGAGAGGAGGCGAGCGGATGTTCCGTGAAGAAATGCGAGTCCTCGGCCTGCCCGGCGCAGAAGATGTGACCGACGGCAGCGTGGACTACTACGACATGGATTGGGAAAACGTCGAGAACGGCGTGACGGAGGAGCAGATGGCAAAGTGCATCGCAAAAGAGTGCGCCTGCACGTCGCGCTGTAAGTGCAGCGGGAACCTGCCGGACCAGTCCGACGACGAAGCCTATGAAATGACGTTGGAATGATAAAAAATACGAGAAGCCAGCTCTGCCGGGCGGGGCTGGCTTCTCGCTGTTCTCAAACCGCACCGCAGCCGCGCCCGCTCAAGGCGGCAGGCGGCTCGAAAAATGATAGAGAAGGGAAAGAAACATGGCAAAATATTATTGCATCCTCTTCGATGCAGACAATACGCTTCTGGACTTTGACGCCGCCGAGAACAAGGCGCTGGCTGAGACGCTGGTGGAATACGGCATCGAGCCGGACGCCGGGACGGTGCAGACCTACCGGGACATCAACTCGGAGCTCTGGCGTCAGCTGGAAAAGGGCCAGATACGCCGCGACAAGCTGATGGGGGAGCGCTTCACCCGCTTCCTCAAGGCCATCAACGCAGCCGGTGACGGCGTGGAGATGAACCGCTGCTACCTCGACCACCTCTCCTCCCACCCCGACCTGATGACTCCCAATGTGCTGGACGTCCTCGGGGAGCTTTCCGAGGTGGCGACGCTGGCCGTCGTGACCAACGGCTTCGAGAAGGTGCAGAGCCGCCGGGTGGCAGAATCCGGCATCGGGGCCTACCTTGAGGACGTCTTCGTCTCCGAGAAGCTGGACAGCGAGAAGCCCAGCCGCCGCATCTTCGACTCCGCCCTCCGCGCTCTGGGCGTGGAGAACCGGGAGCACGTCCTGGTGGTGGGCGACAGTCTCACCAGCGACATTCAGGGCGGCGTGAACGCGGGCCTCGACACCTGCTGGTTCAACCCCGGCCACGCCGAGAACTCGGGCAAGGTGAGCCCCACCTACGAGATCGCCTCGCTGGAAGAGCTCTACCCGCTGGTGATGGAGCCGGAAGAGCTGGCGAACCTCGGCCTCAAGCACCGCCGTCATCAGCTGTAACGGCGGGAATGTCCCTATCCACCCTACTGGAAAAGAACACGGAAGAACGATATGCTGATTCATTTGGAAAAACTCGGAAAGAGCTTTGGCGAGAAAGTCGTCCTGCACGACGTGAGCGCCAGCGTGGAAAAAGAAGACCGCATCGGCATCGTGGGCCAGAACGGCGCAGGCAAGACGACCCTGCTCAAAATTCTGACCGGTGTCTATACCGACTATGACGGCGAGTTCAGCGTGACCCACGGCGTGACGCTGGGCTATCTGGAGCAGAACGCAAAGCTCGATGTCACGCTGGATATTTACGGTGAGATGCGCTCTTCCTTCGCCCCTGTGCTGGACGCCATGGCCCAGATGCAGATCTTGGAAAAGAAGATGGCGGCCTCTCCCGACGACGCCGCCCTTCTCGAAAAGCACGACGAACTGCAGAACATCATCGACGCCGCCGACGGCTACAACATGGACGTCAACATCAAGAAGGTGCTGTCCGGCATGGGCTTTGCGCAGGATACCTGGAGCAAGAACGTGGGCGTCCTCTCCGGCGGTGAGCTGACCCGTCTCCGTCTGGCCAAGCTCCTCCTCGAGAAGCCGGACGTCCTCATTCTGGACGAGCCCACGAACCATCTGGACTTCGCCACCATGGAGTGGCTGGAAAACTACCTCAAGGGCTACTCCGGTGCCGTTCTGGTGGTCAGCCACGACCGCTATTTCCTCGACAACGTCTGTACCAGGATCTGGGAAGTCTCGTTCCAGACCATGACCACCTATAAGGGCAACTTCTCGGCCTATCTGCCCCAGAAGGAAGCCGCCGACGCCCTGCGCCAGAAGCAGCACGACGCCGACGTGGCGCTGGCCGAAAAATTACAGGACTACATCGACCGCAACCTCGTCCGCGCCTCCACCACCAAGATGGCCCAGAGCCGCCGCAGGCAGCTGGAAAAGCTGGAGATCACCGAGGCCCCTCAGGACGAGACCAACCAGCTCAAGTTCCGCTTCGAATACGACGTGGAGCCGTGGAATGAGCTGGTGCTGCTCAAGAACCTGACTATTAAGATCGGCGACCGCACCCTGCTGGAGCCCTTCACCTATACGGTCTGCCGCGGCCAGCGGCTCATCATCGCCGGCCCCAACGGCGCAGGCAAATCCACCCTGATGCAGGTGCTGGACGGCAAGCGCCGCCCCTCCGGCGGCATGGTGCGCCTTGGCACCGGCGCACGGCCCAGCATCTTCGCCCAGCAGCAGAACCGCATCGGCGCGGGCCGCGTCATCGACGTCATCTGGAACAAGTACCCCCGGATGACCGAGCTGGAAGTCCGCAGCCATCTGGCAAAGCTGGGCTTCCGGGGCGAGACGGTCTTCAAGCCCTGCGAGGCCCTGTCCGGCGGCGAGCTGGCCCGACTGCGCTTTGCAGAGATCGTGCTGGAACGCCCGAACCTGCTGTTCCTGGACGAGCCTACCAACCATCTGGACATCTACACCCGCGAGAACCTGACCGAGGCGCTGATGGCCTACACCGGCACGCTGCTCCTCGTCACCCATGACCGCCACCTGATGAACAGTCTGGCCTGCCCCATCCTCTACCTCGAGGACGGCAAGGCGGTCATCTATCCCAGCTATGACGCCCTGATGGGCCGCGCCGCTCCCGCCCCCGTGGCCGAGAAGAGCAGCGAACCCGCCAAGGCGGGCTACGGCAAAGAGCAGCGCCGCCGCCGGGCCGAGCTGCGCGCTAAGATCAAAGCCTGCGAGGACGAGATGGAAGCCTGCGGCGCCCGCGAAGTGGAGCTGGAAAACGAGATCAACTCGCCGGAAGTCTACAACGACCCCCAGCTTTTGCGGGAAAAGAGCGACGAGCTCAGCGACCTGCGCTTCCATCAGGACGAGCTTTTTGCCGCATGGGAAGCCGCTGTGGAAGAGCAGGAGCAGTACGAGCAGACCGCCGGCGGCGAAGAATGACCGATGCAGCAAAGGGGGAGAGCCGATGGTAAACCGAAACCATGACCCAAAGAAAACACACGAGATCGCACTTTCCGGCCTGCTGTTTGCGCTGGCGATGGCTCTTTCCTTCATCGAAGGCACACTGGTCATCCCGGGCCTTGCGCCGGGCATGAAGCTGGGCCTTGCGAATATCGTGGTGATGTATGCACTGTTCTTCATGGGGGCGCGGCAGGCGCTCTATCTCGACCTGCTCAAGGCGCTGTTCGTCTTTCTCGTCTCCGGCTGGACGGCAGGCTTCCTCTCGCTCTGCGGCGGACTGCTGTCCCTGCTGGTGATGTGGGTGCTCTACTATAAGCTCCCGTTCCGGCCCACATGGTTCATCCTGTCGGTCTGCGGCGCACTGTCCCACAACATCGGCCAGCTGCTTGGCGCGGGGCTCATCCTGTCCTCGGCCATGTCGCTGTACTATGCGCCGGTGATGCTGGTGCTGGGCCTTGTCATGGGCGCCCTTACGTCGCTGACCCTCCGGGCCATCCTGCCCGCACTGGGCAGACTGGGCTACAACACCCGGGAAAAGCGCTGAACAGTTGCATCTGCAAACATTTTTCGCTATAATAAAATGATAGATTTGATATGACCCTACAAAAAAGCCGCCCTTATGGATGACTCGCATCCGAGGGACGGCTGGGAGGTTTTGTACTATGTCTGAAAAAGTTACGGTCAAGGTGGAGCGGAGCGTCCTCCACCTTCCGGCCATCGCCCTGCGCGGGCTGGTGGTCTTCCCCAACAATCTGCTCCACTTCGAGGTGGGCCGCGAGAAGAGCATCGCCGCCGTGGAGTGGGCCGTCAGCAACAACTCTGACGTCTTCCTCGTGGCACAGAAAGAGATGAAGGTCGAGGACCCCAAGGCCGCCGACCTCTATACTTACGGCGTTGTGGCCGAGGTCAAGCAGGTGATGCGGGTGTCGGACGACCTGGTCCGCATCCTGGTCGAAGGCAAATACCGCGCCAAACTCTCCGAGATGGAGGACGACGGCAGCTTCCTGCTGGCCACCGTCCGCCCGGCCCCGGTCAAGATGGCGAAGCCCGAGGAACTGCCGGAGGCGGACGTCCTCGTCCGCAACGTCAAAAAGAGCTTTGACGACCTGCTGGCTCTGAACCCCCACATCGGCAAGGACGTGGTGTTTGCCATCACCACCAGCACCGACGCCGCTTTCCTGTCCGAGTACATCCCGGCCAACCTCCTGTTCCGCTTCGAGGATAAGCAGGCCATTCTGGACGAAGGCACCCTGATGGGCCGTCTGCATCTGCTCATCGAGAAGATGCACCGGGAGCGCCGGATGCTCGAGATCGATAAGGAGATCGCCCAGAAGGTAGACGAGGCGATGGACAAGAACCAGCGCGACTACTACCTCCACGAGCAGCTCCACATGATCAGCGAGGAGCTGGGCGAGGACGACGATACCACCGCCGAGGCCGAGGAGTACCGCCGGAAGATCACAGCCCTCCATCTGGACGAGGACCGGGAAAAGAAGCTTCTCAAAGAGGTGGACCGCCTCTCCAAGATGCAGAGCAGCAATCAGGAAGGCACGGTCATCCGCACCTATCTGGACACCTGCCTCGACCTGCCCTGGAACACCTTTACCGAGGACGATCTGGACATCGCCAAGGCCCAGCGCGTGCTGGACCGGGACCATTACGGCCTGAAGAAGGTCAAGGACCGCATCCTCGAGGTGCTGGCCGTCCGCAAGCTGGCCCCCGACGTGAAGGGCCAGATCATCTGCCTCGTCGGCCCTCCGGGTGTCGGCAAGACCAGCATCGCCCGCTCCATCGCCGAGAGCCTGAACCGCAAGTATGTCCGCATCAGCCTCGGCGGCGTGCGGGATGAGGCCGAGATCCGCGGCCACCGCCGCACCTACATCGGCGCGATGCCCGGCAAGATCATCAACGCCATGATCTCTGCCAAGAGCTCGAACCCCCTGATGCTTCTGGACGAGATCGACAAGCTGGCAGGCGACTTCCGGGGCGACCCGGCGGCCGCTCTGCTGGAAGCTCTCGACCCCGAGCAGAACAGCACCTTCAACGACCATTTCATCGATATGCCGTTTGATTTGAGCCATGTGCTCTTCATCACCACGGCCAACGACCTCAGCGCCATCCCCGGCCCGCTGCGCGACCGCATGGACGTCATCGAGCTGCCCAGCTACACCCGGGTGGAAAAGTACAACATCGCCCGGAAGCATCTGGTCCCCAAGCAGCTGGATGCCTGCGGCCTGACCGGCAAGGTCACCTTCTCCCAGAGCGCCCTCTACGGCATCATCGACGGCTACACCCGCGAGGCCGGCGTCCGCAATCTGGAGCGCACCATCACCAGCGTCCTGCGCAAGTGCGCCCGGAGGATCGCTTCCGGCGAGGCGGAGAATGTCTCCGTCACCGGCACCAGCCTCGAAAAGCTGCTGGGACCCCGCATGGTCAAGCCCGAGTTCCTCAACCGCACCAACGCCATCGGCATCGCCAACGGTCTGGCATGGACCAGCATCGGCGGCGAGACCCTGCCCATCGAGGTGCAGGTCATCGACAACGGCAGCGGCAAGATCACCGTCACCGGTTCTCTGGGCGACGTGATGAAGGAGAGCGCCCAGCTGGCCATCACCTATGCCCGCGTCCATGCCGCCGAGTACGGCATCGACTCCGAGCGCCTCAAGAAGTGCGACCTGCACATCCACGCCCCGGAGGGTGCAGTCCCCAAAGACGGCCCCTCTGCCGGCGTCACCCTGACCACGGCCCTCATCTCCTGTCTGTCCGGCATCCCGGTGCGGGGCGATGTGGCCATGACCGGCGAGATCACCCTCCACGGCAATGTGCTTCCCATCGGCGGCCTCCGCGAGAAGAGCATGGCCGCTTACCGCGAGGGGATGAAGACCGTCCTCATCCCGAAGGACAACCTGTCCGATCTGTACGAGGTGGACGACGAGGTCAAGAAGAACATCGAGTTCCTGCCCATGTCCAACCTGTCGCAGGTCCTCGCCGCAGCCCTCCTCAAGCCCAAGACGGTGTCTGCGGGCCACCCCCGCACCAGGAAGGTAAAGCCCGCTGAGGCTGCGGCCCTGCCGCAGACGGCTGAAAAGCCGCAGCCGGGTACGGTCTGCTGAGACGAAAGGAGCGAAGCTATGAACTATAACAAAGCGGATTTCATTGCAAGCTACGGCATTTCCAGCCAGCTGCCCGAGAGCGACCGCCCGGAGCTGAGCTTCTCCGGCCGCTCCAACGTGGGCAAATCCAGCCTCATCAATAAGCTCTGCAACCGCAAGAATCTCGCCCGCGTGTCCAGCACGCCGGGCAAGACGGCTACCATCAACTTCTACGCGGTGGATGACTGCTACTTCGTGGACCTGCCCGGCTACGGCTATGCCAAGGTGAGCAACGCCGACCGTGAGCGCTGGGACGACCTCATCAACAGCTACTTCGAGGCTCAGCGCCACCACACCCTGCTGGTCCAGCTCATCGACTGCCGTCACGCCCCCAGCGCCGACGACATCCAGATGCTGCACTACCTCCACTACCACAACATTCCCTTCGTCGTGGCCCTGACCAAGGCCGATAAGCTCAAGAAGAGCCAGCTGGCCCAGACGCAGGAGGAGTTCGAAAAGCTCTGCCTGCCCTACGGCTGCCAGAAGGTGGTGCTGACCAGCGGCGAGAGCGGCTACGGCATCCCGGAGCTGCAGGCTGTGCTGAACGCAGCCGTCGCCGCCGAGTACGAGGCAAACGCAGAGGACGCGGAGTAACGCAATGGCTTACAACGAATTTGCTTATTTTTACGATGAGTTCAACGGCGAGGCCGACTACGAGGCCCTGTATGCTCACATCAAAAAAGAGCTGGAAGCCCACGGTATCCATGACGGCATCCTCGCAGACCTGGGCTGCGGGACAGGAGAGCTGACCCTGATGCTCACGCAGGCGGGCTACGATATGATCGGCATCGACCAGTCGGAGGAGATGCTCTGCGTCGTCCGGGACAAGGCTGAGCAGCTGGGCCTTTCCGGCGGCCTGCTTCTTTTGCGGCAGGACCTGCTCAAGCTCGACCTCTACGGCACCATCCGGGGTGCGGTGTCCACCTTCGACACCTTCAACCACATCCCGGACCTGGACAAAGCCATCGCCAACGCCGGTTTCTTTATGGAAAAAGGCGGTGTGCTCCTGTTCGATATGAACACGCCCTATAAGCACCAGAACGTGCTGGGCGAAAACGTCTTTACGTTTGAAGAAGAGGATGCCTCCTGCGTCTGGCGCAACCATTACAGCGCCGCCGACCGCCGGGTGGAGATCAGCGTGGACATCGACTACCGCGAGACGGGGGAGCACTTCCACGAGCAGTTCTACGAGTACACCTACGACCTCGACACCATCCGCGCCGCTCTGGAAAAGCATGGCTTTGCGCTGGAAAGTGTCTGCGACGGCGAGAGCTTTGGCCCTCTGACCGACGAGAGCGAGCGCTATTTCTTCTGCGCAGTCAAACAGTATACCCAACTGGAGGATAAATAATATGTCGAATCTTATCCGCGGCATTTCTGAAAACGGCGGTGTCGTGTTCTGCGGCGTGGACTCCACTGAGATCGTCCGCACGGCGGAAAAGCTGCATACCACCAGCGCCACCTGCAGCGCAGCCCTTGGCCGTCTGCTCACCGGTGTCTCCCTGATGGGCGCGATGCTCAAGGATGATGGCGACTCCATCACCCTGCGCGTGTCCGGCGGCGGCCCGGCTGGCGTCGTCATCGCCTGCACCGACGCACACGGCAACGTCAAAGGCTGCATCGACCACCCGCTGGTCGAGCTTCCCGCAAAGGAGAACGGACATCTGGACGTGGGCGGCGCAGTCGGCAAAGACGGCGTTCTGACCGTCATCCGGGACAACAAGCTCCAGAAGGAGCCGACGGTGGGTCAGGTGCCGCTGGTGTCCGGTGAGATCGCCGAGGACATCACCAGCTACTACGCCTACAGCGAGCAGATCCCCACCGTGTGTGCGCTGGGCGTTCTGGTGGACAAGGACCTGTCCATCGCCTGCGCCGGCGGCTATCTGCTGCAGCTCCTGCCGGGCGCGACCGATGCCGAGATCACCCGTCTGGAGCAGAACATCGCCGCCATGCCTTCCGTCACCGAGATGCTCCGGGCAGGGAAGACCCCGCAGGATATGATGGAGCTGGCAATGGCAGGCTTCGACCCGCAGGTCCTCGATACCCACGAGGTGAAGTATCAGTGCGACTGCAGCAAGGAGCGCACGAAGGATATGCTTCTCAGCCTTGGCCGCAAAGAGCTGGTAAAGCTCCGGGACGAAGACCCAAAGTGTGAGGTGGTCTGCCACTTCTGTCACACGAAGTATGAGTTCGACCTGAACGAGCTTCTGGCCGAGACGACCCCGGAAGAGAAGTAACAAAAATCCATAATCATAAATCGCCGCATGGCCGGAGCAGATGTGCTCGGGGCTGTGCGGCGTTTTCATTTGCAGATGTCGGCGGTGATGGTGTAGACGACCCGGTAGTGGAGGGTGCTTTCTTCGACGGAGACGTCCTCTTTGCGGGCCAGAAGCTCAAAATCGGCCCAATTTTGCTGTAAAGCTTGTTTACTTTGCAGCCTTGCAAGGGCCAGAGCCTGCTCTTCGGTCCGCTCCAAATCAGTGGGGACTTTGTAATAATATGTCGTTTCTTCGATAAAAATCGGAACGGGAAGCCCGAAGACTTCTGGCTGGTAGTGCCGGACGACGGCTTCGGCCTCTGCCTTGCCTGGAGCAGGATGCAGGGAGGGCAGAGCGATAGCATGACCGTTCCAGAACAGCGTCCGATGCACGGCCTGCTGCCCTGTGAGCTGTTCGATGGGCAGCAGGAGGGCAGTATCCTGCTCGTTTTCCCACTCGAACTGCGCCCGGACGCTGCCCGCCGCAGGCTGAAAGATGAGCGTTCCGTCCCGTTCGGCGCGGGCTGTCCCGATGAGGCCCTGACCGGCTTCTACGGCCTGGCCGGGGACGACGAGCATCGTCCCGCTGACGAGGTTGGTGCAAACGACCGTGCCGGACACCTTGGCCCGGAGGCCGTGGAGCGTCCCGGCCGCGATGTCCGGCACCGGTTTAGCCGCAGCCGCTTCCGCCACCAGCTTTCCCTTCATAAAGTTGAGGCTGGCCCAGGAAAACTCACCGCTCTGGAGCAGGGCGTATTCTCCGGCGGTGAGCTTTTCCTGTGTGACGGCATTTCCCGGGAAAAGCCCTGCCTCCCACAGGACGACGGCGGCCCGCGCCTGCTGGCCGGGCGTCAGGCCCACCGGTTCGACGAACCAGACAAAGCCCTGCAGCCAGAACAGCAGAGGGAGAAAGACAAGGCATCCGGCCCAGAGCCCCCGCCGCCGGAGAAGGGGACGGATGCAAAAGAAAAGACCCCGCCGTTTTTGGATGCGCAGCCGCACCCGCCGTCTGCGGGCCAGAGCGGCCAGTTTCCGATAATGCCATACGGCGCACTGGGCCGAGAACCCGCCGGGCCGGGGAACGATGTTGGAGAGGTGCAGCCCGCCTGCGGCCGCAGCAGTCAGCAGACCTTCGACATCGCCGTTCTGCGCCGCAAAGGTGATGCCCGCCCAGAGCTGAATCCATTCCATGGTAGAAAGCTCCTATTCCTTTGAAAAATCGGTCCGCAGAATCTGCCCCCGCAGGGTGAGCCTCCGGGCGGAGAGTGTCTCTATCTTCAAATCGTCGCCGTAGACCGTCAGAGTGCCGCGCCCCAGCTCGAGACAGAGCTTGCCTTCTTCGTAGGAGCGGATGCGCCGGAACTGCTCGATCTCCATCCTTCTGCCACTCAGGTAGACCGAAGCCCGTCCGTAGAAGTCCCCGGGCGGCTGACGGAACATCCGCCGGAACCAGCCGCGCAGGGAATGCGTTTGCTTTCGTTTCCTTCCCACGCTGCTCCCTCCCGCCATGCAAACCGCTGCCAATTACCACATATATATGGAAATGGAGGGTGCGCGTATGATTCAGAAAGAGAAAATCCGGGGCGTGGGGTACTTTTTGATGGCGCTGGTTGCGGCTCTGCTGCCGTTTGCCGCGCCGGATGCCTGCGCACAGGCCCTGCGGGAAGGGCTGGCGCTCTGCGGCGGCCCGCTGCTGCTCTCGCTGTTCCCGTTCCTCATCGTGTCCACGCTGCTCATCCAATGCCCGGCGGCGGATGTGCTGGGGCTGCCCTTCTGCCCAGTTGCAAGGCTCATCGGAGTCCGCGCTCCGGCGGCTGGGCGGGTGCTGCTCATCGGCTCTCTGGGCGGCTTTGCCCCCGCAGCAAGTGCCGCCGCCGGGGCCGTCCGCTCCGGGCAGCTCACCGCGCGGGAGGCCGATGCGCTCCTTCCGGCCTGTGTCTGTTCCGGCCCGTCCTTTGTGATACTGGCTGTCGGGCAGTCCATGCTGGGCAGTGCAGAGCTGGGCGTCCTGCTGTTCCTTGCACAGGTGGCGGCGGGCTATCTGTCCGCCGCGCTTCTGGCGCGGCTGGGAGGGACGCTTGGGTCAATGACGCACCCCGCTGTCCCGACCGCTCCGCAGCCTCTCCGGCTGGACGGCATCATCGCGCAGGCGTCCCAGACCTACCTCAAGCTCTGCGGTTTCGTCCTGTTTTTCCGGATGCTGGCCGCAGGAGCGGGGGAAGTGCTGCCCTCCGGTGCAGGCGTTTTCTGCGCGATGCTTTTGGAGGTTTGCTCCGGCTGTGACCTGGCTGCGAAAAGCGGCCGGTTCGCCAGTATGCTGTGCTGCGCGGCGCTGAGCGTGCAGGGGCTTTCTGTTCTGATGCAGGTGCGGACCATCTGCCCGCCCGAGATGACCCTCCGCCCGCTCTACCGCGCCCGGCTGCTCCATCTGCCGCTTTCGCTGCTGGTATTCTATCTTCTCCTTCCTCAGCGAGCGCAGGAGACGTTCAGCAGCCTGTGCGGCCGCGTGACCACGATGCGCCGCCTCCCGCCCGACTGTGCGCTGCTGGTGTTTCTCGGCTGCTGCTTTGTGGTCTGTGAGCTGAGCCGCGTCCTTGCAAAGGAGCTAAATCAAACACAGAGGGATAAAGTTGCGAATCAATCTTGACAGCTCCCGGCTTTTATGGTAAAATATCACACGTTGCAGAGATCGCAATGTGCTACTGTGGCTCAGCCGGTAGAGCAGCTCACTCGTAATGAGCAGGTCGTCCGTTCGAATCGGATCAGTAGCTCCAAAAATCCTACAAATCAACGTCAAAATTTGACTGATTTGTAGGATTTTTTCTTATTTGCTCTAAGCCGGGCGAAGAAAACCGCAACAAAAACCGCAACATTGGGTGGCTCAAAATCGAAAATGGAGACTTTTTGGCAAAATTTTCAATGAATTAAGTAATAGATAATTGTTGTGAAATCGATTTGAGGAAAAGGACAGAACGGTGGATGTATGAACTTTCCAGAAGAACAGCTGGGTCGTGTTGGACAAAAATTCTCGGATATAGGGCGAAAAATCGAACATATCAAGACACTTGACTTGGTCAGCTGCGTCGCAGAGGTTGAACAGCTCTGCGGTGAGATTCAAGCCGCAACGGAAGAAATGAGGCATATACTTGCGCAGATGAAGTTCTAACAAACAAAAAAATCCCCCTCTGCACATAGAGTGCAAAGGGGGAGAAACTCCGACTTATGAGCCGATAAGCCAATCACTTTCAGGCTTAGCGATGAGACGAGCGTTGTTGTAAGCCATATCCAGCGTCAAACAGGTGTGCCCTGTGTAAACACCATTACGCGCACCAACTGCGAGCGATAAGTCAACCTTTTTAGGATCGCCCAAGCTAATAGGGAGCAAGAACTGAATGCGTCCGTGATAATACTGAGGCACAGCCGCCTTATAGTTTTCTTTTACGCGAATTTTTGCGTAATCCAATGCGGCCCGGAACAACATGGGGAGATTGCTCATATCCCTATACTGTTCTGGAATACGCTTGCGATTCCTTTCGTCTTCTAAAATGTGGTCGATATTGATACGCATTTCGAGACGGGTGTCAAACATCAAATCCGAAATGCTGTCAAAATAGCTTGCCCGTTCCGGCAAGGGGGAAATCTGACTAAGCTCTGCTGCGGATTCCTTATAAAATCCTCTGAGCTTCCATTTCGCCCGACGTTCAGTGTCGTTTCTGTCAAACAGAACAAAGATTGGTTCAAAGTTCGGTGTGAATAGACCTGTATTGAAGCACATCTCCGTGTCCGTTTCGTATATGTAATTGCGCTCGGGGTTAGCTTTTTGCTGCGCCCGGAGACGATTGAACGTATGGTAGACGTAATTTTCTAAGATGATGTTTTTCCGCGTACCGGGTGTTTCAGCGTAGCTCCAACGTTCCGGACGCGCCATATCGGCCAATTCCTGAACGGAGCTGCTGAAATTTCCAAGATACGCATATTTTCTGAGAGTGGGGACTGAATAATTAGTCATAAAAGGCTCCTTCCTATAAGGAATACGCCATTTTTATTCCCTGAAAGCTTGACATTTAATGAAACCTCTAGTATAATGTCAACAGGAAACGTTGTAGGCCGCTATTCCGCTAATGTTTTAATGCTTACAGTAAATAGGCTAATGCCAGATACAGAGAGACACCGCAACGTGCAAGTTGGAACGGTGTCTCTCTCTTTTTAGAGGCTTCAACAAGAATTATACCATATCTTCTTGTTTTTTACAACCCCCAACAAAAAATCCCCCTGCACCAGCCCTTTACGGGTCATGGTACAGGGGGATTATCATTTTACGCTGACTTTGCGCTGACTC
>ERZ827496.2355-NODE-2355-length-19120-cov-4.951849_pt1 | contig 19120 bp, 13 predicted proteins | sample MGYA00519769_ERZ827496 | MGnify/ENA primary metagenome ERZ827496 (study PRJEB31778, sample SAMEA3449327) | human gut metagenome | biome: human gut; feature: human-associated habitat; material: faeces | place: United Kingdom | collected 2010/2012 ...
CCCCTCCCCTTACACAGGGGAGGCTTTCACGCGTCGAATCTAAGTCTTGCACTATCATTCATTTTTACACCAAAGAACAGGAAGCGATAATATGAACGCAACAGAAGAAAAGGAGCTGTCCGCCGTCGAGAGTGCGGAGCAGGCAATGCGCGAAGCTGCGGCTGCCGGCGGAACAGCAGGCGAGACCGAGCCGGAAAAAGAGTCGGTCGACGGTGAGAAAACAGAGCGCCTTATCTGTTTTGTATGCACCGGCAATACCTGCCGCAGTCCGATGGCGGCGGCGGTGGTAAACTCCCGCAGGACCGACGAGCATCCGATACGCGCGATATCGCGCGGGCTTGCCGCGACCGTCGGTGCGCCGATGAGCGAGGGAGCGCGTCATGCGCTGATAGATGCAGGAATAGAGAGCACGGCGGATAATCCGTGGCAGCAGCATCACGCCGCTCAGATAGATGAAGAAACGCTCAAACGAGCCGATCTTGTAGTCGGGATCAGCGCCTCGCATGCGTTTGCACTCATAACGGCGTTTCCGCTATACGCGGAGAAAATTACCTCAATGCCCTGCGACATTCCCGATCCGTACGGCAGCGATGATGAGACCTATCGCCGTTGTCTCGCTGCGATAACCGAGGGCATCGGGACTCTGCTGCCGTGACGGCGGCGGATCTCCGAATTTCGGGCGAGCTGTGTATTGAACCGGCAGCTCCGACCGACGCGGCTTTGCTGCACGGCATTGCCGAGAGATGCTTTTCCTCGCCGTGGAGCGAGGTGACCTTTGCATCGATGCTCGGCGAACGCGGATGCGCTTTCTATATTGCGCGCAGCGGCGGCTCGGCTGTCGGATTTTGTGCCGTTCGCGCGGCATCGGATGAGGGCGAGCTGCTCGATATCGCGGTGCTGCCGGAGCATAGGCGCGGCGGCATAGGCACGGCGCTGCTTGGTGCGGGACTTGCATACCTGCGGGATGCGGGCACAGAGCGCATTTTCCTTGAGGTCAGAGTGTCAAATTCGGCGGCACAGTCGATGTACGCAAGCTGCGGCTTTGTCGCTTGCGGTGTGAGGAAGAAGTATTATTCTGCGCCGACCGAGGATGCGGCGGTCATGGTGCTCGATCTTTCGGACGAGCGGGACCGTGCATCGGGCTGAGCTTCTATTGTTTATTACTTGTGACTCATCAGAGCATGCGGCATAAGCTCGGTGCGAATGCGTTATTTGTCAGATTGTATGTGAGCTGCGGCTTTAACGCACGCTGCGAACATATATCAGATATCAGAAGAATAGAAGAATAAAAGTATTTGACAGAAAAACAGAAGGAAGAAACAAGGCATGCTGATCCTTGCAGTCGAATCGTCGTGTGACGATACAAGCGTTGCTCTCGTACGAATGGGCGAGCGGGAGCGCAAAATACTCTCCTGCCGTACCGCGTCTCAGACCGAGACGCATAAGCTGTACGGAGGGGTCGTGCCCGAGATAGCGAGCCGTGCGCATATAGAGGCGATATCGAGTCTCTGCTATGCGGCGTTCGACGAGGCGGGCTGCACACCGGAGCAGGTCGAGCTTGTCGGCGTTACCGCATATCCGGGGCTTATAGGCTCGCTCTTTGTCGGAGTGAACTTTGCCAAGAGTCTTGCATATGCCTACGGCAAGCCGCTCGTTGCGGTCAATCATACCCATGCCCATGCGGCGGCGGCGTACCTCGGACATCCCGATCTCAGACCTCCGTTCCTCGCACTGACCGTCTCCGGCGGGCATACGTCGCTCAGCGATGTGCGTGACTATACCGAATTTGAGGTAGTCGGCAGAACGCGTGACGACGCGGCGGGTGAGGCGTTTGATAAGGTCGCGCGGGTGATGGGCATACCGTACCCCGGAGGCGCGGAGATTGATAAGCTCGCCTCGCTCGGTGATCCCGATGCTATTCATTTCCCGTCTGCGGCGATAGCGGGCGACACGCTCGATCTGTCGTTCAGCGGGCTGAAAACTGCGGTCATCAACTATCTCAATACCGCCTCGCAGCGCGGCGATACGGTGGTGCGTGAGAATGTTGCCGCCGCACTGACCCGCTCTGTTACCTCATCGCTTGTCTGTCGAGTGGGTGAGGCTGTGCAGCTCACGGGGCGCTATACCGTCGTGCTCGCGGGCGGCGTTGCCGCAAATTCGCACCTGCGTGCCGAGCTCTCGGAATACTGCGAGAAGCACGGACTGAGGCTCTGTATGGCTCCGCGTCACCTCTGCGGCGATAACGCCGCCATGGTCGGCGCTCAGGCGTATTACGAATACCTCGCGGGCAACCGCGCCGACCTGACCCTCGCCGCCCGCGCTACGGAGTAGCGTGGGACGCGGGAGAACGCTGGGAACGCGGGGGGCGCGGCCTTTTGAAAAAGGCCTGGCGAAAACTTTTAAAAAGGGAGTCTTTCTCGGGCAGAGCAGCGAGACGATTGCTGACTGAAAGTTTTGCCCGCAGCGCATTAACTATAGATTGGACAGTTTAAAAGTTTCGCCCGCCTTTTCAATGGGCGGCGCATAAAGGCGGTGCCTTTATGCGTGAGTTTGGGGCAAATCCCCAAACATCACGGGGTTCGGGGCAACGCCCCGAGAATCGGCGTTTCTTTTGGAGCTTTGGAACAACGCTTTGCGATGTTCGCGTGAAGTTTTGCGGTCTTGCGGAGCAAGATTGCCGCCCATGACGGCAAAGAAAAACTTCACGTTGAAATCGCTATGCGATTCAACGTCGCCTCCGCTCGCACAAAGAAAAAGTGGCTAAGGCTCTGGTTTGATTGAATTCGTAGTGATAACAGCGTTTATGTTCTTAACTTTTGAGCAACATCTCGCGTTGTTCGCTGCGTCTTGCGCAATCAAAGAAAAAGTGGCTAAGGCTCTGATTCACCTGAATTCGCAGTGACAGCGACGCTCCTTTTGCCGGTTGCATACCACCTCCCCGCCGCGCGGCGTGAAAAACCAAAAAAATCGTTGAAAACATGAGGTCCCCTGAGGGCACTTCATTATTCATAAATAAAAACTCCCCAAACGAAAGGAAAACAAATGAGATACGAGGCAGAAATCAAAGCAGCAGCAGAAAAATACGAGCAGCTCCTGCGCGAGCAGCTTGCGCGAGTTGATCGCATGGAAGCTGATAAGAGCGAGAAGGACTTTACACGGCTCGACAAGGTAGTTATCGGCGTATGCGGCGGAGACGGCATAGGTCCGATCATCTGCGGCGCGGCGCGCGACATTCTCGAGTATCTGCTTGAGGATGAGATCCGTGCCGGCAAGGTCGAGCTGCGCGACATCGAGGGACTGACTATCGAGAACCGCATTGCGTGCGGCAAGGCGATTCCCGACGATACGCTCGAGGCACTGAAGGCGTGCGACGTTATCCTCAAGGGACCGACCACCACACCGAACGCAGGCGACGGCATGCCAAACATCGAGAGCGCGAACGTTGCAATGCGCAAGGCGCTTGACCTGTATGCAAACGTTCGCCCCGTCCGCGTGCCCGAGCAGGGCATCGACTGGACCTTCTTCCGTGAAAATACCGAGGGCAGCTATGCCGTAGGCTCACAGGGACAGCATGTGACCGACGATCTCGCGATAGACTTCTGCGTTACAACCACCGAGGGCACCCGCCGCATCGCGCGCCGCGCGTTCGAGTACGCGAGAGCAAACGAGAAGGGCAGAGTTTCGGTCGTTACAAAGGCAAATGTTATCAAGACCACCGACGGAAAATTCCTTAACATTTGCCGTGAGATAGCCAAGGATTATCCCGAGATAACCACCGATGAGTGGTACATCGACATCGCAACGGCAAAGCTCGTCGACGAGAAGCGCCGCCGCGATTTCCGCGTGTTCATTCTGCCTAACCTCTACGGCGATATCATCACCGACGAGGCTGCGGAATTTCAGGGCGGTGTCGGCACCGCAGGCTCCGCCAATATCGGCGGCAAGTATGCGATGTTCGAGGCTATTCACGGCTCCGCTCCCCGCATGATAGCGGAGGGACGCGGCAAGTACGCAGATCCCTGCTCCATGCTCCGTGCGACGGTAATGCTGCTCTCGCATATCGGATATCAGAAGCACGCTCAGCGTCTTGAAAATGCGCTTGACCTCTGTATGCTCCATGAGCGCAAGCTCGTTATTACGGGAAGAGCGGATGGGGCAACGTGTGAAGAATTCGCCACCTACGTTAAGGACAATCTAAAATAAGGGAAGGCTCAAAAGCACTGACCCAAAAAGCGCAGACCGAAAATGTGCTCGAAAAGACAAAAAGCTCGGACTGAGAGCATGCTTTAAACTGTACCGAGCTCTATCACGACAGGAGGGGGAGACATTTGAATACAAGGAAAAAATCGCTCCCTCCGCAGGTCTCTGCGCGGCTGCCGCGATACTATCGGGTGCTGCGCGGAATGATAGGAGAGGATAAGCTGAGGACAAGCTCGGGCGAGCTTGCGCGGAGGATGCTGCTTACACCGTCGCAGGTGCGGCAGGACTTTTCCTATCTCGGCGGAGTCGGAACTCAGGGCTACGGCTACAATGTTAAGGATCTGTACAGTGCGGTGGGCGCGCGCATCGGAATACCGATGAACTACGGCGCGATAATCGTTTGCCGTGATCTGCGCTTTGCGCTGATGCTTGCCTCGGATGAGTGCTTTACCGCGCGCGGAGTGCGCTTGCGTGCGGCGTTTACCGACGGCGGAGACCTCTCCGCATCCGAGCTGCGCGGCGATTTGTCTCTGATGAAAAAAATGCCCCTGCCCGAGGACTGTATGCCGACCTATGCGCGTGCGTCGCACTACTGCGAGCGGCAGTGTGCGGAGGGCGATCCGGTCTCTGTCGCGCTGCTCTGCTGCGAGCGTGGCGAGGCGGCGGAGGCGGCTGCTGCGCTTGCGGCCTCGGGGGTCAGGGGAATATGGAATTTCACCGGTGAACCGATAACTCCGGAGGGCATATCGGTGCTCGATGTCAACTTTACCGACGCGCTGCTGTCGCTCTGCTGTGAGATAACTGCGGGCGATATGCCCGATGCGGACGGCGAAAGGCCGGCGGTCGGTGCATCGGAGGCTGATGCCGATCGGCATAGCGGCAACAAGAACACAAACGACGATGATTCGCCCGTTCGAGGCGGACGGAAAGGCGGCATAGATTAAGCAATGGAGATAAAAATCAGCTACGGGGACGCGGTCTGCGCCATTCCCGCGAGAGCGCTCGGAGAGCGCGATGCGGAGAGGGCGGATCTGCTCGTCCTTATGCACCTATGCGCCGACCCGTCGGCCGCGGGAAATATTCCCCTACTTGCGAAACGGATAGGCTGCACGCAGAAAAAGGTGCTTTCTTCTATCGAATTTTGGCGTGAGCTCGGAGTTATCTCGGTTTGCGATACTGCCGACAATACAGCCGCTGCGGGTGATCCGAGCGCTGCGGAGAATGAGTCGGGTGCTCCCGGTGTAAGCGCTTCTGCGGGCAATGCGGGAATCGCCGCGAATAATTCCGGCTCGGCTGCCGGCGGCGCGGGCACTGTTGTAAAAAAATCCGGTGCAGGGCATTCCGGCATTGCGGCAAACAATGCCGGTGCTCCTATCGGCAATGCGGCATCGACTGCCGCGCCTGCGCCCGTCGGCGAGGGCGGGGCTTCGCGATTTGAGCAGCGTCCGCAGTATTCCGGCGAGGAGCTCGCGGCGCTTACCGACGCTCACGGCGGAGAGCTGCGCAAACTCATTGATACCTGTCAGGGCATTGTAGGCAGGATATTCACGCAGGCGGAGGCGGCAAAGGTCGTCGGTCTGTACGAGTATCTCGGACTGGACATAGAGCACATTCTCGCGCTGTTCACCTACTGTGCTCACCGCGGAAAACGGGCGGTAGGCTATGTTGAAAAGACGGCGTACAACCTCTATGATGAAGGCATCGACAGTGCTGCAAAGCTCGAGGAGTACATAAAGAAAAAAGAAGAAAAGGAACGCGAGGAGGCGCATCTGCGCTCGCTGTTCGGACTCGGCAGCCGCGCGCTGACCGCAAAGGAGCGGCAGGAGTTTGCCAAGTGGCTGCATGAGTGGAGACTGCCCGAGGAGGTGGTCGTTCGCGCGTATGAACAGACTGTGGAGAACACGGGTAAGTATTCACTCGCATATATGTCGAGAGTGCTCGAATCCTGGTACATGGCGGGACTGTGCAGCATAGAAAAGCTCGACGAATACGAGCGAAAGCGCCTGACATCGGTGGGAGGCGCGTCAAAGACGGGCGCAGTCCGCAGCGCGCACGGAGCATCGGGCGCGGCACAGAACGGCGCGGACAGCTTTGATACCGACCGCTTTGTAGAGCTTGCGCTCGCGCGAAGCTACGATGCGCTTCGCCGCTCGGGAAAGAAAGCGACCGGCGACGGCGGCTCTGCGGCGCGCTCGTCCGACTCGGGAACGCAGACTGCGGATCACGACGCGAAAAAGGAAAAAGGGCAGTGAGCGGCATTGCCGACATTGCCGTGCATAAATTAACGCAAAAAGCAATTAAATCAAGGAAGGAATTCTCCGAAAATGAATTACGGCTATTTTGACGACAAGAACAAGGAATATGTCATCACCCGACCCGACACCCCGTCGCCGTGGATGAACTATCTCGGAAACGGAAAGTTCAGCGGTATGATTTCAAACAACGCGGGCGGACTCGTTTTTGACAGCGATCCCGGCAGCCACCGCATTACAAAGTACAATCACAGCGGCGTTCCGATGGACCGCCCCGGTCATTATCTCTATCTTCGCGATATGGACAGCGGCGAGTACTGGTCGGCATCCTGGCAGCCCGTTATGCGCGATATGCAGGAGTATGAGTGCCGTCACGGCATGGGCTATACCACCATCAAGGGCAAGTATGCGGATATTTCCTCGTGCGTGACCTACTTTATTCCCGACGGCAAAAATTACGAGGTGTGGAAAGCAGCGGTCCGCAATGATTCCGACCGTCCGAGAACGCTCCGCACCTTCAGCTACATGGAGTTTTCCTTCTACGATGCCATGACCGACATGCTTCAGGAGTGGTCGAGGTACTTCAGCGACTGCTACTGGAAGGACGGCTCGTTAATCTATGATCCGTCGAACGAGCTCTCGGACTATGAGCGTCAGTATACCTTTATGACCTCGTCGCTGCCCGCAGTCGGCTATGAGTGTCAGCGCCGCGCGTTTCTCGGCGATTATCGCGACGAGTCCAATCCTATCGGCGTTGAGCGCGGCAGCCTCACATCGACCGATGTCAACGCCGACTACGTTTGCGGCAGCATCTGCTGCGAGATAACTCTTGGGCCCGGTGAGGAGAAGGAGTTTATCTATGCAATAGGCGATGCGCCGAGCGTCGGTGCCGTTCCAGCACTCGCAAATGAGGCGACCGACCTCGCAACAGCCGAGCGTGATCTCGCCGCAGTGCGCGCAAAGTGGGATAGAATACTCGCGCGTCAGCAGGTCTCCACACCCTGCCCCGAGATGAATACCATGCTCAACGTCTGGCATCCCTATGAGTGCCGTATGACCTTCAACTGGTCGCGCTTTATCTCGTACTACGAGCGCGGAGTGACCCGCGGCTTCGGTTTCCGCGACAGCATGCAGGACGTTCTCGGCGCAATGTATGCCTGCCCCGAGGAGTGCAAGGAGCGCATCAAGCTGCTGCTCGGCATTCAGCTCAGCGCGGGCGACGCAAGATGCGTTTACTTCCCGAGTACGGGCAGAGCCGAGGGCGGCGGACGCTCGGACGACCATCTCTGGTCGATATTCTCGGTCTGCACATACATCCGCGAGACGGGCGACAGCGCGTTCCTCGATGAGATGGTTCCGTTTGAGGACGGCGGCGAGGCTACCGTTCGCGAGCATCTTATGCGCGGACTGCGCTTCACGCGCGAGCATGTCGGCGATCACGGCATTCCGCTCTTCCTCGGCACCGACTGGAACGATTCGCTCAGCTGGATAAGCAGAAAGAAGAGAAAGGCTGAATCGACCTTCGTATTCTTCCAGGCTGCACACGCTGCATACGAGCTCGGTCTGCTCTTCGACGCACTCGGTGAGACCGAGAATAAGGCGTGGGCGGATGAATACTACGCTTGGTGCCGCTCGGTGTTCGCTCAGCTCTGGGACGGCGGCTGGTTCCTGCGCGCCTTCGACGACGACGGCTTTAAGGTCGGAACAGACGAGGACAGAGAGAATAAGATATTCCTCAACCCGCAGTCTTGGGCTGTGCTCTCCCGCCTGCCGAGTCAGGAGCAGGGCGAGAAGGCATTTGATAATGTTATGAAGTACCTTATGTGCGAGTTCGGTATCTGCTCGCACGGTCCCGCTACCTCCTACCGCGACTTCTCTAAGCGCGCATACTTCGGACTCAAGTCCGGCGTTAAGGAGAACGGCGGAGTGTTCTTCCATGCAAATACATGGGCGGTCATCGCGGAAACGCTGCTCCGCCGCGGCGATGAGGCGTTTGAGATCTATCACGCATCGCTCCCGCCGGTACGCAACGATAAGGCGGATCAGTGCCTGATCGAACCGTATGTCTACGCTTCCGCAATGCTCGGAAAGACGCATGAGCGCTTCGGCGCAGGCTCTAACTCGTGGCTCACGGGTACCGCATCTTGGATGTACCTCGCGGCAACTCAGTATATCCTCGGTATTCGTCCCGATTATAACGGCGTTGTTATCGACCCGTGCACGCCCTCCGATTGGAACGGCTTCGATGTCCGCCGCGAGGTTCGCGGAACTATGCTCGAAATACACGTCGGCAAGGCTCCTAATAAGGACGCGCGCGTGTCCCGCCTCGTAGTTGACGGTCAGTACATCGACGGCAACGTTATCCCGTACTCCGCCCTCGCCGGCAAGGCAAACGTTAAGGTCGAGGCTCAGTACTAAGGGGGAACGCGGGGACGCGGAGAAACGCGCGGGGGACGAGGAGTACGCGCGGGGACGCTTTCGAGAAAGCGCCCCCCACACCCCCTCGCAAAGCTTTAAAACAGGGAGTCTTTCTCGGGCAGAGCAGCGGAACGATTGCGGAGTAAGGGTTTCACCCGCCGACACGCACCGACTGAAGTGGAAGGCAGATTAAAAGTTTCGCCCGCCTTTTCAATGGGCGGCGCATAAAGGCGGTGCCTTTATGCGGTGCGGCATTTCTTTTGGAGCTTTTGAACAACGCTCTGCGTTGTTCGCTGCGCGTCTTACTCGCACTATCAGCTTGATTTTTGCATGAATTCATGCATTCTTTCCCCACATTCCCCGTCTAAGCACTTCCCCCCAAGCCCCGAATTTACCCCAAAACAAAAAAGAGGTACAGACGTAATGGCATACAACAGAGAAAACTATCTCAGAATAAAAGAGGAGTTTGCTCACCGTCACGACGACCGTGTCGCGGAGGCGGAGGAGCGCACCGCAGAGCTTGAGGCGCAGCTGCCCGAGCTGCGGGAGATAAACACCGCCCTGCGCCGCAGCTCTGCTGCCGTCTGCTCTGCGGTCTTTCGCGGTATGTCACGCGGAGAGGGCGAGCCGAGACCCGACCCTGCCGCCGAGCTTGCCGAGATACGTGCGGAGAATGAGCGTCTGCTCCGTGCCCGCGCCGAGCTTCTGACCCGAAACGGCTATCCTGCCGACTATCTCGAACCGCGCTTTGCATGCAAAAAGTGTGCCGACCGAGGCAGCGTCGGGCTCCGCATGTGCTCATGCATGCGCGAGGAACTGATAATGGCGGGCTACGAGAGCTCCGGCATTGGAAACCTGCTGCGCGGATGCACCTTTGACGGTTTTGATCTGTCGCATTTTTCGGGCGATGGGCGCATAATAATGGAGAATAATCTTGCTATCTGCCGCAGCTACGCAGAGGAATTCACGACCGATGCGGATACCGTCTGCGGCGACAAGAAGAATCTGCTGCTCTACGGTCTGACCGGACTCGGAAAGACCCATCTCTCCGCCGCGATAGCCGCACGGCTAATCAGACGCGGATACGATGTCGTTTACGAGACCGCTATCAATCTTTTCGGCACCTTTGAGCGTGAGCGTTTCATGCGTGACGACCGGAACGGCAGACGCGAATCCGAACGGTATTTTGACTGCGATGTGCTGATAATCGACGATCTCGGTACCGAGCTGTCGAACCAGTTCACCGCGACCGTGCTGTTCAACGTGATAAATACGCGGCTCTGCCGAGGCAGTGCGACTATAATCAATACCAATCTGTCGCAGAAGGAGATACGCGAGCGCTACGACGGCAGAACGAGCTCTCGCATCTTCGGCGAGTTCCGCCCGCTGCCGTTCGTCGGCACCGACTACCGACTGCTCAAGCTCGAGCGCTGATCCGTCCCGTGCGGCGCATATCTGCGTGCCGGGCATGCGGTAGGCGATATCGCTTTGTGATACCGAATTTTATCTTCGCGAGCCCGCGAGCGTGCATGTGATTTTGCACCTGCGAATCGGACGCTTACATACGCGAACGGACAAATAAGCCCCCGTGCGGCACAGACAAAGTGCCGCACGGGGGCTTGTATTAGTATTATTTTCGGTCGGCGGAGCAGTCTGCCACGCTCTTTTCATCTCGGTCATCAGAGGGGGTCGCTTTGTTATTTTAATCTCGGTCGGCTGAGTCGCTTGCATCGTCTCCGAGCAGGTACTTCTCCGCCTGAGCGCGGAACATCTCCGCATATTTCCCGCCCGCCGCCATCAGCTCGTCGTGCGTACCGCATTCGGCTATCCTGCCGCCGTCGAGCAGATATATCCTATCGGTATGGCGGGTCGATGAGAGCCTGTGCGAGATGAATATCACCGTTTTGTCGCGCGCAAGGTCGGCGATCTGCCGATTCAGCTCGTATTCCGCCGTCGGGTCGAGCGATGCGGACGGCTCATCCATTATAATTATGTCGCGGTCGGCGGCTATGGCGCGCGCAACGGCGACCTTTTGCGCCTCTCCGCCCGAAAGGCAGGTGCCGCCCTCGTCAAATTCGCGGGTCAGCGGGGTGTGTATCCCCTCCTTCATCGCGGCGAGTCTGCCGTCAAAGCCCGCGCGGTGCAGCGCGTCGAGCACACGCTCTCGCTCCGAGTCGGTGTAGGTGTCGGCGAGAACGTTCTCCGCGAGCGTTGCCGCGAACAGCCGATAGCTCTGAAAGACGGTGCTTATACGCTGCCGATAGCTGCATATCTCGAGCTCCTGCGCGGGTCTGCCGTTGTACAGTATGCTCCCCGAATCGGGGCTGTACAGCCGCATGATAAGATTGATTAGGGTGGATTTCCCCGCTCCGTTGCAGCCGACGAGCGCTATCTTTTCGCCGCGCCCGAGCTTCATCGAAACGCCGCGCAGCACCTCGTCGCCCTGCGTGTATGCAAAATGCACGTCGCGCAGCTCGAGCGATTCAAACGGCGGCGCTTCCTCCGCCGCGCAGCACGGCTCGGCGACATCGCGAACGGCACAGCCTGTTTCGGGGGCTTTGGATATGTCGGCTTCGGTGCTGTCGGTCTCCTGCCCGTTGGATTTTTGCCCGAAGGGTTCTTGCACCTCGGCTATTTGTACCTCTGATTCGGGGTGGGTGGTTCTCGGTGAGCCTGTTTTTTCGGGAGCATCGTCGATAAAGCGGCGGACGAGCGAAATTTCGCGGCTTTTCTGCGGCAGGTCTATCCAGACCGCGCCGAGCGCCCGCAGTTTCTCGCGAAAGCTCATGTTTGCCGTCGCAAAGACGCTGAAATCACCTATCGTCACCGTTCCGCTGACGGCATAGCGGTAGACGGTCAGCGCTATGACAGCGATGTAGCCGAGGCTGTTGTTCAGACACTCGGCGACGCCTATCAGCGCGTGCCGCAGTCCGAGCCGCTTCAGTGCGCGTTCGTGTTCGAGCGCGGTAAGCTCAAAATCGCGGTCGGCGCATTCGTGCAGCAGCGTCATGCGCAGCTCCTTTGCATGCTCGGGACTCGAATACAGCCGCTCTATGTAGCCCTCGCGGCGGCTTATCGGTGTCAGCTCGCGCTGCATGGCAAAATTATGTCGGTTCGACACGGCGGTGATGAGCAGCGACAGCGCGGTGCTCAGGCATAGCACCGCCATCGAAAGCATGTCGATGTAGACGAGCAGTGCAAGGGTGGCGGAGATATCGACGATGCAGCGCAGCAGCGAGGTCACCGTCGAGACGGCACCCGCCGCGCACGAGCCGCTGTACTGCATCGCAAGGAGAAGGTCATTGTAGAATTCGGGGTTGTCGTACATAGTGAGGTCGAGCTGTGCCGCTTGCCTGAAAAGCTGCTCACGTGTGCGTCGATGTAGTCTATGCGAATATTTGGGCAGGATGTACTGTCCGTATATCCTGCTCCACAGAAAGGTGAGCGCCTGAGATGCGGACAGCAGTATCAGCAGCGCCGCGACGGGCGGAAAGCTGCCTCCCGGCTCGAGCAGGTTATACGCTCGGCGGCTCAGTGCAAGCAGCAGCGGGGAGATGAATCCCGTCAGAACGTCGAGCAGCGAGACAAAGAGAAATGCCTTTGAATTTTTCAGCACATAGCGGAACGAGTACAGGCTGTTGTCCGCTATCTCGCGCCATGACTGTCGGCGCGCGGGAGTATTATTCTGTTTCATTTCAAGCGTGCCTTTCTGTCAGTGGCGATGTTTTTTTCGGTCGGTTTTGAATGTTGAGACGCTTACGTATCCGTGACGTTTTCGGTCGATTTTGAATGCTGCGATTGCTTTTGTGTCTGTGATGGCTTCGGTTGTTTTTTCGAGCGTGTACGGATACAGCGTATGCGGTCGCGCTGCGCTACTCGTTGTATGCTTCCGCCTGAGCGCGGAACATCTCCGCATATTTCCCGCCCGCCGCTATCAGCTCGGTGTGACTCCCCTGTTCGGATATTCGCCCGTGCTCCATGAGAATTATGCGGTCAGCATCGACCGCGGAGGCAAGTCTGTGCGAGATGAATATAACTGTTTTCCCGCGGCATGCGTCGTACATGCTCCGATACAGTTCGCGCTCGGCGAGCGGGTCGAGCGCGGCAGAGGGCTCATCGAGTATCACGGTGCGGCCATCGCGGGCATAGATACCTGCGATGGCGAGACGCTGTAGCTCGCCGCCCGAGAGAACGAGCCCGTCAGCGCTGAATTCGCGCGTCATAGGCGTTTCGATGCCGTCGGGCAGCATGCCGATGCGCTCACCGAGCCCCGCCCGCCCGACAGCCGAGAGCACTGTTTGCTCATCGGCGGAGGCATATGGACGGCAGAGCACGTTTTCCGCCACAGAAAATGCCGTTGGTGTGTAGTCTTGAAAAACGGTGCCGAACGATGCGCGGTAGCTGTCGAGCCGATAGTCGGCGGCGGGATTGCCGTCGAGCAGGAGTTCTCCCGCTGTCGGGTCGTATAGGCGCATCAGCAGCTTGACGAGAGTCGTTTTTCCTGCTCCGTTCTGCCCGACTACTGCGATGTGCTCGCCCTGTCGTATCGTGAGGTCGATGCCGCACAGCGTGTCATCATCGGCACCGTCATAGCGGAAGCGCACCCCGCGCAACTCGATGTCTCCGCCGTGCGCTTCTGCGTCGCCCTGCTTAGAATCGACGGGGTCGATATGCTCCATATAATCCTTAAAATCATTGAATTTGAATATGTATCCGTATATGTCAGACAGCTTTTGTATTGTTCCCGTAATCGCGCCTGCAAGCCTGGTAATGGCGCTGCTTGCTATGAAGAAATCTCCTATCGGAACTGTGCGGTTCAGCATGACGCGTGCGGCGAGCCAAAGCGTGCAGAGCAGAGTTGAAATGCGATTCGGCAGAAAGCGCAAAAAGCGCCTCTTTTCAAGGCGCAAAACTTCGCCGCGCAGTAGCTGCTCATGCTGCCTCCCGCATTCGTGCAGCTGCGCGAGAATGACGTTTGAGATGCTTGTCATGCGGAGCTCGCCCGCATATTCCCGCCCGCAGAAGACCCGCCCCGCATATTCCTCTCTGCGCGATATTTCCGAGCTGTGCAGATCGAGCTTGTGCTGTTCGCGGCTCAGCGCCTTTGTTCTCAACAGACCAAATATCGCAGGCGGTACGGCAAAGATTAGAATAATGGGATCTATCCGAATGGCAAAGGTTATCGAAAGCACGGCGGTGTAGACCGTGCCGATGATATTAGGCAGTGCATTCGCCGTCTGCGAGAGCGCACCGACGCCGCCCGAGATTGCTCTGCCGTAGAGCGCATACATCTCGGGCGATTCGTATGCCGAAAGGTCGGTGTGCAGCGCCCTCTCATGCAGTATTCTGCCGAGCTTGACCGAGCTGCGCAGGTCGAGCACACGCTTTATGCGGCGCACGTACAGCATTCTGACCGTGTCTGCGGCGACGGTCACGAGCGACGCAAGCAACAGAAACGAGAATATCCCGCTAACGGGACGCTGCTCGCGCAGCGCGTTCACCGTGAAGCCGAGCATGTACGTGCCCGTAAGGAATTCCGCCGTCTGCCCGAGCAGGGTAACGACGAGGGTAAGTATCATCTGCCGCCGATAAAACTTCCATGTCATGCGCAGCAGCATTAGAAAGAAGGTACCGTCGGCGGAGTGCGTTCTAATTTTCATGTGTTTCTCCGTGCAAGACGATGTATTTTAACAGCCGACATACATTTTAATTAGTTACGTTTTTTAGCAGCCGCCGCAGCCACAACCACATAAACTACCGCAATGACAATAGTCGTCTGTATAATCGGGATTAGCAGAACAGCCACATTGCCCTGCACAAGGGAGTCCTCCCTCTCGAGAATATAATTCCATTTGCTCAAAATTCAAATTTAATTTTTTTGTCAATTTAATTTTTTGCTCTTTTTTCATTTTTACCTCCATAAATTATGATATGTTAGGGCATGTCGGCTGTTAAAAGCAAGAATTATTCCTTTAGATAATCAATTATTGATAAATATATATTGTCAATATCATCAATGAAGAAAACTTTAATGTTTAGATTTTCCATTAATAATGATTTATATTGATATAATTCTTTTTCGGTCACATTAACTTTAGAAATAAGCGAAAAGGATTTTCGGAAAGGAAAGATACATAATGCAATAACGGTACTGGAAGTCACTCCTTCAATATAATTTATACTTCTTACAATGTAATTTATATCATCAAAAACATTTACGCATAATAACACAGCATCTGGCATAGTGCCGATTAGATAGCTATGAGATTGAAAACAAAGATTTGAAGCGCAACTTGGATTATAAGGAATTGTACCTGATTGTGCGCCGGTAATAATTATATCACATTCGTTAAGCTCCATTGCGCGCATTTCAGAATTGAGTGTTAGAACAGTATTATAATCCGAAATACTTACACTGTTGCCGTACCCGTAAGGAAATACAAATTCCATACCGAAAAGATAGCCCGACGGCTCTGTACCTACTTGTGAAACTTTATATCCATGTTTTTTGAATTTATCTCTTAGTTTTAATTGAAGTGTGAATTTCCCTTGCTGAGAACTTGTACCCCATATGCCTAATACGGGTTTTGAAATTAATGCTAATTTTCCGCAAGTTTCAAACGGTATATTTGATTCATTAACGGCAGGACAAAACATTTTGCTTGTTGAATATAACTCCGTATTAATATAGTCAAAGCAATAAATATTTTTATCGAATTTTTCGCACTTATCAATTACATCTGCCAAAATATCAAATTTATATATCCCGGATATTACGTCACAGTGACCACAAATTACAGTATCAAAATCATCGTTCCAATTAATATTATCATATTCCTTAATGATTTTTGGATTAGATATGTATGGCATAATGTCAGAGATTTTTTTATTAACATAAGGTGAGAGGCGATGATCATAATATCCGTTTATTTCAAATGACAACAATTCTTCGAACTTTGCTAACGCATGTATCTCTTTGTTAAACGGAAATACGATTGCTTTGTGAATGCCGTCTACAAAAGATCTTGAAGATTGAGATTTGCTCTTGAAACTCTTACAATGTAATGTTGTTTTTGCATTTAATAGCAATGTGTTTTTGACTTCATCAGTTGATAGAAAAGTATCAATCGGTCGATTATTCAATTCATTAATGATTAAGGCTGTGATTGCAGCACAAGCAAAGCTTGTCCCCTTTAATAATGTTGAAACATTGTTATGATCTACAGTCCTGAAATATGAAGAGCATCCAAAAATATTCACCAATGAATTATTAATATAAATATAATCGTAGGGGTTTTTGCATTCAGTGCTTGTGCCAATTCCTATCACATTTTGAAAAATAGCAGGGTATGACAAATATCCGTCATTGTTAAGGGCCGAGGTAATAACAACCCCTATATCACATAGTTTATTAATTAACCTTTGAATATATAAGCTACCTTCTGAAGAGGTAAAGCCAAGACTAATATTAATAATTCTTGTCTTAATTTTTGAACTGATAATATACTCCAAAGCGTTAGCAAGCAGGTTAATTTGATTATTATTATAGGAATTAGTGATTTTTATTGACAATAGTCTGGCTGAAGGCGCCAGTTTGTGAATGATGCCTATCACCGAACTTCCGTGACCGATTTTATCAATGCCTGAGTCTTCAATTAATGAGATGGACTTTACGGTACTTTGTTGAATTTTATTGCATCCGCTGTCGATTATAATTGCATCATACATAAGTTGTTTCCTTGTTGTTCAAATAGTGTTAATTTATCGATTATGTCCACAAGAGTTTCAAACGATTCGAATATATTTATCGATATGAGTTCATCCGGGAATTTAATGCCGAATGTTTCTTCAATATCGAATATTATTGAAATAAATTTTATAGAATCTAATGCCTTTGCTGATAAGTATAGTACATTGGACTTGGATTCTAAGATGCCATAACTGTTTAGTATAGTTTCAAGTTTTTCGGATATAAAATTTATATTTTTTTCCATAAATCACAATTCCTCAATTATGGAGGAGAGATATTCTCTTTCGGTGTTATTAATTTCGTAGATTTTATCTGATAAGTATATAATTGAATCCGTCGTATGAGTATATTCATGTGAAGATATCCACTTGTTTATTCTCATTGATATCAGTATCAAATCTTTTGCTGTTTCAAAATTGGTCTTTGCCGATTTGACAAGTGTATTTTTTGATAGATATCCGGATTCGTATAGGGTTTCTAATCGTAGTAGCATTAATATCTTATGTTCATAGTAATTTTTGATATATCTTATATCTATGTATCTGTGTGAGGCGACAGTGTGTTTTATATATGGAATTAATTCGTCCCAAGCATCAATGCCAAATTTTATATTTTCTGAGTTTATGTATACTTTAAGATCTTCACGAGAATTCAATTCGTTAATTCGAGAACCGGTATATTCAATAAAGCGTGTTTTAACCCTATTAATATTTATTTTATCACAATCAGAATAATTTTGGTTAAGTTTGAAAAAATGAATTTCTATATAATCGCTAGTTAGATTTATTAATCCATTGTTAAATTCGTTATATGGTATTTTGAATGGAACAAACCTATTATTTATATAACCGATAGAGTAAAAAATATTGTTATCGTCAAAGCCATATATAAAACAATCATGATCGAAATCATAAATTTCACCGTTGTTAATTGCAGAAATATATCCTTCATTGATAGAGCAAAATATATACCAGCCATCAGACAATCGTTGCTTTACTATATCAATAGCGATAGCTATATTATCAATGTCTTTTCCTTCGCAAACATAAGAATCGTGTTTTATCAAATTGATGTTTTCGAACCAACTATCAGGTTCGTATATGGAAAATATGTTTTTTGGATTAATAGTATTATAAATACAGTTTATATATTTATCGCAGAGCAAACTGCCCATGGTTTCTTTATATTTTGATTCAACAATACAAAATGGAAAAGCTTGACCGTAATATGCCTGCATAATAGGTTTTTCTTCAATTGGAAGAAGTATTTTTTTTGCCATTGTCGACTCCGTGTTATATTAAAAATTATGAATACTCTTTAATATATATACCTATTAGTAAGTTGTCTGTTTTGTAACCTCGAAAAATTACATAGTTTTAATTAAGTATAAAAAATACTCATAAGAAAGAATTACAATATAATTCTGCTTATGAGTATAAATAAATCCAATTGGGTAAAACACATAAGCATTTTGCACTTTAGGATATTTGCATATTATTTATTTTTCTGTTTTTCCGACTTCATTTTACATCGGCATCGCCTTTTTGTCAACATTAAATTGACAAAAAGGCAATAAATATTTTGATGGCATTATTTCAAGAAAAATTATAGGTTATTTGGTATAGCTTAATCACGTACGGCGTATCAAAATATTATTCCGCTGCACCGCTCCCGTCCTCAAAACCCGAGCGTTTTCAGCCAGTTACATGCGAGCGTTGTCCACTGTGCCGCGTCGGGCTGGTTTTCGGCGAGACCGAGTCCGTGGTAGCCGTGCGGGAACACGTGCAGCTCGAACGGTATCTCCTTTTTGCGCAGTGCGAGCGCGAGGCGAAGGCTGTTCTCGACCGGTACGACCTCGTCGTCCGAGGTGTGCCACATGAAGATGGGCGGCATATCGTCCGGGACGTTTTCCTCGCCCGAGAGGCGGCGGAGCAGCTCGGGGTCGGGGGAATCGCCGAGCAGGGTGTCTCGTGTGCCCTCGTTTACGTATTCGAGGAACGAAACGACGGGATAGCAGAGTATTCCCGCGTCGGGGCGCGAGCTTACGCGGTCGATATCGTCCGCAGCGGCGTCGCCGAGCCCGCCGTCAAACAGCTCGGTGCCCATCACACAGAGGTGACCGCCTGCGGAAAAGCCGGTTATCGCGATGTGCGACGGGTCGATACCCCAGCGCTCTGCGTTATAGCGCACGACGCGCACGGCGCGGGTGATGTCGAGCAGCTGAGCGGGGTACTTATACGGGCGGATGCGGTAGTCCAGCACAAAGGCATTAAAGCCCGCGTCGCGGTACATCTGCGCAATGCAGCCGCTCTCGCACTCCGAGCGATCCATATACGCGCCGCCGGGGCAGACTATGACGCAGCCTCTGCCGGCCTCACCGTTCTCGAGCAGGTATGGGGTAAGCGACGGCTGCGGCTGTCCGTAGCTCTCGTCAAAATAGGGAGCGCCATGCTCCCAAAGGAGGATGTCCTTGTTGCAGCTTTCTACCATATTACTTTCT
>ERZ827496.2373-NODE-2373-length-19018-cov-5.566102_pt1 | contig 19018 bp, 17 predicted proteins | sample MGYA00519769_ERZ827496 | MGnify/ENA primary metagenome ERZ827496 (study PRJEB31778, sample SAMEA3449327) | human gut metagenome | biome: human gut; feature: human-associated habitat; material: faeces | place: United Kingdom | collected 2010/2012 ...
AAACTGAGTCGCATAAGCTGCAATTTTGGAACCGAATGTCAGGTCGGAATCGGAAGCATTCTGGTCAGTCATATATCCATTTGCATCGAAAGAGTAGAATACGTTGTCAATGATCATGATCTGGCTCTTGACCATTTCACCGGTCGTCGGAAGAAAATAGAACGTTGCGACGCTGTTGTTATACCATCCTGTAACCATGACTCCGTTACGGTCAAATAAATAGGTTTTGCCGTTCAGGGTAACAATACCGGTTGCTTTGCTTCCGTCGGAAGTAAAATAGTAAGTCTTATCATCAATCTGCAGTTTCTGGTTTGTGACTCTTGCACCAGTTTCTCCTACATAATAATTGCCTACCCACTGGTTGGTGAGGACAATGCCGTTCTCATCTGTATAATAATATCTGCCGCTTGCAGAAACGACCCACTGGCTTTTTACTTTCTGGTAATTGGAATCCAGGAAGTAGGTTTTGCCTTTCTGTGTCCAGATTCCGGTAGAACGTGTCTTTCTGGTACGGTTTCCCTTTTTGTTTATATAGTAAGCACCTACCCAGCAGCTCTTTGCCATCTGACCGTTTGATTTCAGGTAGCGTTTGCCGATCCAGGTATCGGTGACCATTTTACCGTTTGCATCAAAGTAATAATATTTGCTGCCAACCAGTACCCAGCCGGTCATCATCTTTCCGGTTGTCGGATGGAAATAGTAAGTGTCGGCACCGATCTGAGCGAAACCATAAGTACGTTCACCGGCGGCATTTACATAATACTTTTTGCTGATGATCCTGTTGGTGTACATACGGCCTTTTTTACCGAAGTAATAATATTTGCCTTTGATCTTTTTCCACTTTCTCGGTGCAGAACCGTCTGTTTTAAAGAAGTATGTATAGTTGCCGATCTTGTTCCAGCCTTTCAGCATCAGGCCGGTTTCAGCATCAAAGTAATAATATTTGCCCTTGTATTTGAGCCAGCCACTGTAACGTTCTCCAGTTTCGGTATTAAGATAATAAGTTTTGTCACGGATACGCAGCCAGCCTTTTGCAAGTTTACCTTTGTAGTTGTAGTAATAATACTTACCATCATTCTCTACCCAGGTATTTTTGTTTTCCGTCACGCCGGGAATCAGGATGTCAGAACCGTCTGCAGAAGAAGGATCCCGGACAATGTTTCCGTTTGCATCAATCGTGTAACTTTGATCCCCGGAGGTAATGACAGTGCTTGCAGCCATGGAGCCGTCAGCAGAAAGATAATATCCATCTACCCAGCGATTGGCGAGCAGCCTGCCTTTTATATCAAAATAGTACCATTTTTTATCGATCAATTTCCAGCCGGTTGCGGCGTATTTGTTTTTCTCAAAATAGTAAGTATACTTACCGATCTGCTTCCAGCCAACAGCGTAGCCCGGTGCAGCCTTGATGGTGTACCAGCGGCCTTTTGCATCTGCCTTCCACTTTGCTTCCGCTTTCATAGAAGGACTGACTGTGCCAAGTGCTGCTGCTAAAAGCATGGTAACGATAATCTGCTTTTTCATAAATTGCTCCTTTTAAAAATCATGAAGATCAAGATTTTGAAATCATGTTAAATATATTACAAAATTATTACATAAGAATTTTACAGGATTTAGCTTGGAAAGTCAAGAGAAAACACATATTCTGACAGGTAAATGTCAGCAGACCTGACCGAGATCACATTCCGGGTCTTAAGTGTGTTCTGCCTGAATAAAGATTTTACGTCTGAAATATGAGAGAACTGTGGGAGAAAAAAGACAGAACCCAGGGGACAAAAAATTGTCCGCCAGGTTCGGGAAATCCACTTGTTAAGCCTTCTTGCTCTGCATTCTTTTGATGACTTTCAGTCGGGTGAATTCTTCACGCTCTTTTTCTTCCAGTGCATTCTGAATGTCTTTTGTAAGAACGGTATAACGTGGGATGGTAATATTTTTCAGAGCGTTGGCACGCTTCTGGGTTTTTTTGATATTGTTTGCCAGCCGGTAAGCTGAATTTTCGATCATGGAAAGCTTGATGGAAAGCTGCTTTACTTTTTCAAATGAGGCTTTTGCCTGGTCCAGTGCAATGTTTGTACTGTAGTAAGCGTAAGTCGGGAAAGCAGGTCTGGTATCAGCTTCTACCAGGGGGATCTCCGTACCCATGATACTTCTTGTACGGATGCGGATCGAATCCTCAACCGGTACGGAGTAGGAGATCTCTTCTACAAGGCTGATGCCCAGTTTGATGTTTGCCATCTGCAGTGCGGCATAAGCCATGCGGAAGGTAGAATCAATTTCTTTCTGAATGGATTCGGCCTGCTGGATGAGTCCCATAAGTTCCCTGATCAGAATATTTCTTTTTTTGTCCATCAGCACATAGCCCTGTTTGGCAAGTGCGAGGGAGTTTTTTGCCAGAATTAAATTGCCCTTCGTAGGGAAGGTATTCGGATCCATAGGCTCACCTCTATTCGTTATAATATTTATCCAGGATCTTCGTATCGATACGGTCAAGTTCTTCTCTTGGCAGCATACGCAGAAGTTTCCAGCCAAGATCAAGAGTCTCAACGATAGAACGGTTCTCGTCCTCGCCCTGTCCGACAAAGGTATGCTCGAATGCCTGTCCGAATTTCAGATAGGTTTTATCCAGAGGAGAAAGTTCGTCCTCACCGATAACGGATGCCAGGGCTCTTGCATCTCCAACTTTTGCGTAGCAGGAGAATAACTGGTTTGCAACATCCTGATGATCTTCTCTTGTGTAACCTGCACCGATACCGTCCTTCATCAGACGGGACAGAGAAGGCAGTACGTTGATCGGCGGGTAGATTGCCTGTCCGTGCAGCTGACGATCCAGTACGATCTGACCTTCGGTGATATAACCGGTCAGGTCAGGGATCGGGTGTGTGATATCATCATTCGGCATAGTCAGGATCGGGATCTGTGTTACAGAACCTTCGACGCCTTCTACGATACCGGCACGTTCGTAGATTGTAGCCAGTTCACTGTAGAGGTATCCAGGATAACCTTTACGGGAAGGAATCTCACCTTTTGAGGAAGAAACCTCACGCATGGCCTCTGCAAAGGATGTCATATCGGTTAAGATAACCAGGATGTGCATGCCTTTTTCAAATGCCAGATACTCTGCTGCGGTGAGGGCAACCTTTGGTGTGATCAGACGCTCTACAACCGGGTCGTTTGCCAGGTTCAGGTACATAACTACGTGGTCAGAAACACCGCTTTCTTCGAAAGTTTTGCGGAAGAATTCTGCTACGTCATATTTAACACCCATAGCTGCGAAAACGATCGCAAATTTTTCATCGGAATTATCACCCAGAGAAGCCTGTTTTACGATCTGAGCTGCCAGACGGTCATGTGGCAGACCGTTTCCGGAGAAAATCGGAAGCTTCTGTCCGCGGATCAGAGTGGTCAGACCATCGATTGCGGAAATACCGGTACGAATGTAGTTACGCGGATATTCACGGGTAACCGGGTTCAGCGGCAGACCGTTTACATTGATGTGTGCTTCCGGATAGATATCACCCAGACCATCGATCGGCTGTCCGATACCATTGAAGGTACGGCCGAGGATGTCCAGTGATACGGCAAGCTCCATCGGATGTCCGGTCAGCTTTGTGTGGGTATTTTTAAGGGACATACCTTCATTTCCCTCAAATACCTGGATAACGGCTTTGTCTTCGTAGAGCTCTACGATACGACCGAGTTTCTTTTCGTTGTTATCCACAACGATCTCTACGATTTCTTCAAAGGAGGCATTCTGCACGCCTTCCAGAACGACCAGAGGGCCGTTGATCTCGTTCAGGCCTAAATATTCTATTGACATTTCTTTTCCTCCTAAGCGTTCTTTTCAAGTACTTCGTCATAGAAACGATCGACTTCTTTGCGGTAGTCATCGAACATATCCAGACGGTCATTTGGAACATCGTATTTCACGGAAATGATGCGGTCAAAAATGTTGCTTTCTTTCAAAATGGACATCGGCATACCCATGGTAACCAGGGCTTTTGCCTTTGTGTTCAGATACAGGATCAGGTCCATCATCAGGAACTGTTTGCGGATCGGAACACAGGTATCGTCTTTGTGGAATGCATTCTGCTGAAGGAATCCCAGACGGATGACTCTGGCGATCTCCAGTGTCAGTTTCTGGTCATCCGGAAGTACATCACTACCAATCAGTTTTACGATCTCCATCAGGTTGCTTTCCTGGTTCAGGATCGCCATCAGCTGATTTCGTTCGTCTACGAAATTCTTGTCGGCATTGTCACGGTACCATGGTGCCAGATCATTTACATATTCACTGTAACTGGTCAGCCAGTGGATAGCCGGGAAATGTCTTGCATATGCCAGGGATTTATCCAGTCCCCAGAAGCAGCGTACGAAACGTTTGGTATTCTGTGTGACCGGTTCGGAGAAGTCACCGCCCTGAGGAGAAACCGCACCGATGATGGAAACACTTCCTTCGGAGCCGTTTAAGGTCTGCATCATGCCGGCACGCTCGTAGAAAGCGGAAAGGCGGGATGCCAGGTAAGCAGGGAAACCTTCCTCTGCAGGCATTTCTTCCAGACGTCCGGACAGCTCTCGAAGTGCCTCAGCCCAACGGGAAGTGGAGTCTGCCATGATCGCAACGTCGTAACCCATATCGCGGTAATACTCAGCCAGTGTGATACCGGTATAGATAGAAGCCTCACGGGCAGCTACCGGCATGTTGGAAGTATTGGCGATCAGAGTAGTACGGTCCATCAGAGGTTTGCCGCTTCTTGGGTCAACCAGTTCAGAGAACTCTTCCAGAACCTGTGTCATCTCGTTACCACGCTCACCGCAGCCGATGTAGATGATGATGTCGGCGTTGGACCATTTGGCGATCTGATGCTGTGTCATGGTTTTTCCGGTACCGAAACCGCCAGGGATAGCAGCAGTACCACCTTTGGCGATCGGGAACAGAGTATCGAGGATACGCTGTCCGGTGATCAGCGGTTTGCTTGCTGCGAATCTTGCAGCAGTCGGACGCGGAACACGGATCGGCCATTTCTGGGCCAGTGTCAGTTTTTCTTCTTTTCCGTTTGCAAGCTGAACGGTTACGATCGGTTCGTTGATCGTGTATTCTCCATCCATTGCAACTTCCAGCACAGTACCGGAAATGTTCGGAGGAACCATGGATTTGTGGACGATTGCCTGTGTTTCCTGAACTTCTGCGATGATCGTGCCGCCAGAAACAAATTCACCCGGTTTTACGGTGATATGTGTCTGCCATTTTTTCTCCGTATCCAAAGAATCAACGCTGACACCACGGCTGATGTATTTACCGGAGGATTTTGCGATCTCACTTAACGGACGCTCGATACCGTCAAAAATATTGTTGAGGATACCAGGGCCAAGTGTTACGGAAATAGCATCGCCGGTAGCTTCTACCGGGTCACCAGGACGAAGTCCTGTGGTTTCCTCGAAGACCTGAATGGTCGTGATATCGTTTGTCAGACGGATAACTTCGCCTACCAGACGTTCTTTTCCGACGTAGACCATTTCAGCCATCTGAAATCCTGTGTTGCCTTTCAGGTAAATAACAGGACCGTTAATGCCGTAAATAGTACCTGTTTTATGCATTTGTAGCACCTCCGTTAAATGAGAAGTCTGCTTTTAACTTTTCCAGTTTGGAAGCGAAAGAATTGTCGATCAGGATGTTGCGATCCTGAAGAACGGCTCTTGTGCCGCCCATAAAGGAATATTCAGAAACGGTAACAGGAGCTCCGGTTGCGACCTGGAGACTGGAACGTTTGTCGGAGTCTGCAGGGTCAATGTAAAGGATCAGTTTTCCGGAACCGGCCTCTTTCTGAATGTTTTTGATCTGTTTGATCAGCAGCTGCTGATATGCTGAAGTAGTCATGTAATCTTCAAGCAGCTGTTTTACTTCGACAAAAAGCTTTTCTTTCAGTTCATTCTGTTTCTGTGTGATCTTACGCTTGATCTGAAGCTGCTCTTTGGAAAGAGCCATATTGTTGTTTCTCTTCAGATTGTCGCTTTCTGTTTTTAACTGTAAATCAGACTGGCGAAGAGTGGTTGCTTTGTGTTCTTTTTCTACCTTGTCCAGATTTACTTTATATTCTTCAATCATGGCAGAAGCCTGTTTTCTGGCCTCTTCCAGAGAAGATTCTTCAAAATATTTAAGCTTTTCTTCCGTAGTCAAAATATCTCACCTTCTTTATAATTTTATTCCGATTGCTTCGCTTACATAGGAAGTGATAAAGTCCGGTTTGCGGCCGGTACCGTGGCGGTCAGGGATTTCGATAAGAAGTGGAAGACGGCGGTTTAAGCGGACATCATCAATAATATCCGGAAACTCCCGACCGAATTTTTCGGTCAGGAGAATAATACCGTTTTCTTTATTGGCAATCGCGTCTTCCAGTGCTTTACGAAGTTCCGCACGTTCGTGCACGATACAGCCTTCTACGCCTGCCAGACGCATGCCGGTCAGAGTATCGACGTTATCACTGATTAAGAACATTTTCATAAATTAATTGCCTCCTGATATGCGAACAGGAAATTAAAGTTTACCAAGGATCATGAAGGAGATGATCAGACCGTACAGAGCAATACCTTCGGCCATGGCTACGAAGATCATGGATTTACCAAAGATGCTTCCGTCTTCACTGATAGCACCCAGAGCAGAACTTGCTGCGTTTGCAACGGCGATACCACCACCGATGCAGGAAAGACCGGTTACCAGTGCAGCTGCCAGATAACCCATACCAGCTGCCAGACCGCTTGCAGATGCAGAAGCAGTATCAGCTGCCAGTGCTACAGAACCGTCGCCTGTGAAGATCATGATAACGGCAAGAGCCATGGTTCCAAAGAAGAGGAAGCAGTTGATGCCAAGTGTGGTTTTGAAGCGTCCACGGTTCTTTTCACCGATCAGAAATGCTGCGGTTGGTACGACGATGCTCAGAAGCAGTGCTGCGATAAAAATGAATTTTGTAATAGTTGACATAGTAATTTCCTCCTTAATCGTGTGTGATTATGAACTCACAAATATAAAATATTTTATTTCCGTTATTTTGCTTTTAAATGTTAATCAACGGATTTTTTAACAAATGGTGTGAATGGATGTCCTTCGCCTTTATAGAAACGGCTGAACATTTCGTAGTATTCCAGACGAAGTACCTGGATACCAACGATCAGACCCTCCATTGCACATACAAAAACGTTACCAAGTACGATAACGATCCAGTTGATGTTTCCGGATTCGGCTCCGGCAAGCATCAGGACTACTTCCATCATAGCTGCGTGGCTGACGGCGAAAGCACCGATACGCACGAAAGACAGCGTGTTGGAGAAGTAGCTCAGTAATACATCAAACAGTTCGAAAAATGCAGTTACAAGGAACATGCCTTTTTCTTTTGGCATAGCATCTGCTTTTTTCTCGACCAGTTTACCGAGCGGCTCTTTGAAGCCGATCAGGATCAGCGGAATGAGGAACATAACCACCAGAACACCGGCTGCCGGGATGGCATGACCTGTCATAAATAAGAAAACGACTGCAACGATCGCACCGTAGAATACAAAACCGGCGATACCGTTTGTATCAAAAAAGATGTTCTCAGCATCTTTTCTGCGGACTGCATTGATAATATGCAGAACCATCGTTGTCAGGATCAGGAACATACCAAATGCGATGGCAACAACGAAAGCGGTGTTCATAGTACCGATAAACGGAAGCGTTGTCATTGCATCCTTCGGATGCATCCAGAGTGCAGGTATGACATCCTCAAAACCGAAGAAACTGCCGAACAGGAAACCGAAGATCGTAGAGAAGACTCCGGCACTGCTTAAGCATGCTGCGAGTTCCATTTTTTTGAAATGGTAGAGCAGGGCACCGCCGATCACCAGGCAGAGTCCCTGACCGACATCACCGAACATGGCACCGAAAATAAAGGAATAGGTCAGTGCTACGAAGATGGTCGGGTCGATCTCATTGTAAGACGGAAGACCGTACATACGAACGAATAATTCAAACGGACGGAAGATACCAGGGTTTTTCAATTTGGTAGGCGGTGTCAGTGTGCTGTCTTTATCCTGATCTTCATTGCTTTCGATCAGACAGAACAGATTCTTGTCATCGGCTACGTCTTTTTCAAAACGAGCGGCATCGCTTTCCGTCATCCAGCCACACAGAATGTAGAAGACCTGTTTACCTTCTTTTGTGCAGGCTGCAAGTTTACGCACATCAAAGTTTGAAGTGAGTGAACGGAATTTGTCTCTGCAAAGCAGGACTTTGTTTTTGTACTCGTTGAGCAGTTTCGCACTTTCTTCACGGCACTCCTGAAGCTGGACATCAAGATCATGGATATCAGACTGAAGTTTTGTACCGACTTCCTGTGGAATACCTTCGTATTCATCCGGAAGGTGGATGCGTTCAAAGTGCAGGGAAGAAAATACGGCATCGATCTGTCCGGCTCTGCCCGCCGGCACAAAGTAAACACCCCATACATACTGCTCATCTTCGCTGCAGCGATAGAACACGGTGTCCAGATTTTCGTAGACATAGTGCTCCAGTTTTTTGTAGTAATCGCGTGTGATCTTACCGAAACGATATTTGATAAACTTAAACTGCAGTACGCTGTGAATATCAAAATCGAATCCAAGGAACGGTCTTAAACGTTCATAAGAAGCTTTCAGATCTTCCTTCTTTGCTTCCAGAGCATTGGTTCTTGTATAAATATCAGAAAATTTGCTTTCCAGAGTTGCGAGAGTCTCAGAAGCTTCTTCAATCGAAATAGTGCCGGTTGGGTTTTCCTGATTTTTATCCGTACCGAGCATGGAAGCGAATTCTTCTGCTTTTGTGAGCTTGTCTTTATAAGGATTGATCTCAATATAAGGACGAAGAGACTTGACAGTCTTAAGCTCGGAAAGAGCATTTTCCAGATGAATTTCGTATTTGGATAAATAGTCATTCACCACACGGTCGATGTCTTCTTTCGGACCGGTAACGCTCAGAAATTTCATTTTCTCAATCAACGATTACACCCCCTTTTCAGATTTGAAATATATTTTTGCGTCTCACTGGTCGGAAGACCGTATCGGATGCACTCAAGCGTGGTTGTGAGGTCGTCAACCTCATGTTCTTTCTCATAGAGATATGAAATGATAACTGCAATGGAGAATGGATCCTCCTTTGCGTTCTTACGCTGAACACGATAACGGATCTGATAATAGGCATCGTCCAGTGAAAGTTTTGCTTCCTCCGGGAAATGTCGTCCGTAGTAAGTATTTCTGATGGCTGCGGTCAGTTCATCTGTAGTTGCAGCTTCGACCATCTCTTTGATCTGAGAGGTCTGAAGACGGTATTGGATACCGATCAGATGTGCATAGACGTCCGCATTGCTCATGTTGTAAAAATGCTTGGAACGATAAATCCAACGTATGTTCAGCAAATCCATTTTGACACCGTAATCGTCCATAAAGATTCTTTCTTCGTCACGAGTCAGAACCTTTTTGCGGCTGTCCCAGAACCATTTGAAATAGCACAGGTCAAGTGCCATCTCGTAATCCCACAAAGTAGGTTCGGACAGACCGGAGAGAAGAGATAAAGGACGATAGTAGATGCTTCCTTTCAGAAGGCTTACAAACTCATCCAGAGTTTTACAGTTGGAAAGAGCGGTCAAATTGATGTCCGAGTGTTTTTCAAAGAAATCCTTGAAAATATCGAAATTCAATTCAACATCTCTGTGGTCAAATACCATTCGCATACAGGTTTTCAGAAGTCCAATCTCGTATCTGCGGAAGTACAGATCCAGGATTTTACGCTGATGTATGGTTGCGAAACGGTAGATACTCTGGAAATCCGTGTAGATTGCGTTTGTGAGCATTTTCTCGATCTCTCCGCGGTGCAGGGAATTTTCGTTGGAATTTGCGAAAATACCAGCATAGGCGGACTTTGTTTTCAGAAATCCGATGGCATCGGAAACGGATGTCAAAGAGGCGAGATGCTGAAAATCTTTAGCGGTCAGAAGCTTCCTTCGCATACCGCGAATCTTGGTCGCTGTACCGCTGTAGGCTAACAGATTTCCCATAATTTTACTCCTCGATCATTTTTGCGATCAATCCGGCAGCAAGCTTTTCATGATTCTGATTGTAATCATTTTCGATTGCCTGAATTGAATCTTCAGTTGCTTTCTGCAGATCGGCAAGACTTTTTTGCATTTCTTCATTTAAGCTGGAACGAATCTGATCAAGCTTCTCCTGCGTAGCTTTCTCAGCCTCTTCATCAAATGCCTGAATACGTTCACGCATCTGCTGTTCCAGTGCCTTCTTTTCGTTCTCGGCAGCCTCAATGATACCGGCTGAGGCCTCTTCGATTGAAGACAGACGCTTGATGACGAGATCCATGTGCATCCCTCCTTTAGTATAGTATAGTTGCAGCTTTGAAATTCAAGCTGAACATATGCAAAAGCACAGCCCAGCCCACAAAAAAACTGCAGAAGTTTATTGCCCTGACACTTCTGCTTTTATATGATTATTGCCAGACAACCGTAAAATCATGTTCACAGGTACCTATTATAATAGGTAGTCCTTTTTTCACTCCGTCTGACAGCTTACATTATACACGATTTCCACTTGATTTCCATATGCAAAATTCTCAAAAAAATAAAAAAATTTTATGGTTGTTTTGCACAATTAGAATGGATATGATAGAATACATGGGTATAACTCAGAAGAAAGTCAGTGATACCTAGTATATAAAATTTATATGATGCCAGGGCCAAAAGGTAAAAAAGACGATGCAAGCTTGCTTGTGAGAGTACGCAGTACGGAACAATCCGTATGGCATCAGTTACTGACAAATCTCAATGTCATAAATGCCAGGGTCAAAAGCCTGAAAGCACGATGTGCTTGCACAAACATAAAATTGGAGGAAAATAAATGCGTTTAAGAAATATACCGGGAGCGGATGAAGTGATCAGAAACTGTGACTGGGTAATCAAAGAACCGGCAGATAAAAAAGGAAAATGGAATACAGTATTTGGAAATGAAAATCCGATCCATATCGAAGTTGGGATGGGAAAAGGGCAGTTTATCACTGAGATGGCAAAGAGAAATCCACAGATCAACTACATCGGAATCGAGCGTTATACGAGCGTTCTTCTGCGTGCCGTACAGAAAAGAGAGCAGCTTCCGACAGAAGAAGCCCTGCCGAATCTGCTCTATCTGTGTATCGATGCCAGTGAACTTCCGGAAATCTTTGCAAAAGACGAAGTGGCAAAGATCTACCTGAATTTCTCGGATCCATGGCCGAAGGATCGCCATGCAAGACGCAGACTGCCGTCAAAAGAATTTCTGGCACGCTATGACCAGATCCTTGTGCCGGATGGCAAAGTAGAATTCAAGACCGATAATCGCGGACTGTTTGATTTTGCACTGGAACAAAGGGAGATCGCCGGCTGGAACCTGGACGGCTGCACCTTTGACCTGCATCATGATGAAAACATGAATGAAGGCAACGTGATGACCGAGTACGAAGAAAAATTCTCAAGTATGGGAAATCCAATCTATAAAATGATCATCAGCCGGTAAATGTATTTCATTTTAACGGGTTGATCTGAAAAAAAGATGCTCTTCGGGCTTTCGAGTCATATTATATAGAAAAAAATAAAAGCCGGGATATCCGTTCCGGCCGGAGGCAAAATGGCACGAAGACAGAATGTCCGTGATCGCATTGGCATGGCAGTCTATGAAAAGAAAAAGCTGAACAAGAAACTGGTGACCATGCAGAAATCTTTTCAGGAAGTAAAGCACCTGATCGGGGATGAAAAAAAGAAAAAATAAACATAAGGCGTTTACAGCGGAGAATTTCCGGTGTAAACGCCTTATGTTGTTTCGGACTATTTTTTGATGCGGAACGTTTTCGATTTTCCGCAGGCAGCCAGCAGATTTTTACTTTACATCAGTGCTTTGTACCATCAAACTCAAACGGCTGCAGATGTTCCGGAAGTGATTCGTCACGCTTTTGAAGCTGATGGTTGATAAGACGCTGGATCAGATAGCGTATAAATGCGACTGCCGGAACACCGAGGAACATACCAAGGACCCCGGCAATACTGCCGCCGACCGTGATGGCGAAGATGATCCACAGCGGCTTCAGACCGGTAGAATCTCCGAGGATTTTCGGTCCGAGGATCAGACCGTCAAACTGCTGTAATACAAATACCATGACAACAAAGATCACGGCTTTGAGCGGACTGATAAAAAGCAGGATGATCGCACTTGGAATGGCACCGATGAATGGACCAAAATAAGGGATCATGTTTGTGATTCCGACGATTACGCTGATCAGCACGGCATAAGGAAGTCTCAGGATCAGCATCAGTACAAAACAGAGCACTCCGATGATCGTAGAGTCGATCGCCTTTCCGACGATAAAACTGCTGAACAGACGATTGGCTTCTGCAGAAACTTCCAGGATCAGCTGAATATATTTTACCGGAACAAAGGCATAAACAACTGCTTTGCAGGAATTGACCAGAGGACGTTTGTCTGCCAGCATATAAATGGAAACCATGATCGCAATAAAGAGGTTCAGCACCCATTTAAGGATGGACATGGAGATCGAATACAGTGCCGGTATCATATTTGCGGCAAAATCCTTCGCATAGTTGATAAAGTTCGGGATCGCATTGTTGATCGTATTTCTCAGCACTTCCGTATCCAGCGAAGGGAAACGCTCTTCTAAAGTATCAAAGAAATGATAAAGCTGCTGTGCCGCAGTCGGAATAAAATTGACCAGATCCGTCAAACTGGTGATAATCTGCGGGATAACACCGAAAAGTACGATCACAATGATGCCGATCACAAGAACATAAGCAGTGATGATCGCCAGGATCTTACAAAGAGCATCACTTTTAATCTTACATTTATCACGGAACAGCTTGTAAAAGCGGGCAACTGCCGGGTTCAGTATGTAGGCAATCAGAGCACCGATGATAAACGGCATCAGAACCGCCAGACCTTTTTCAATATTTTTCAGTGTCGTGTTCCAGGATGTGATCAGATTGATGATGATCGCACCGAAAAAGATGACAAACATCGTATAAATACAGATTGTAAAATAACGGTTATTGGCCGTAAATTTATTTTTCTTGATGTCATCATCCGATTTGTTTTGTTTCTCCAGATTCATGGGCATCCCCCTTATAAAATGTTTAAAAAACGAGTTACTTCTAATTATAAAAGGCACGGAAAATTAGTTCAAGTGTTCTTTCTTAAAAAAACTATAAAAAAACTTAAAAAAAAGCTTGCAATTTGTAAAACCGTATATTATAATATGTCTTGCGTTCGAGGTAACGCAACACAAGATATGCGCGATTAGCTCAGCTGGCAGAGCACCTGACTCTTAATCAGGGTGTCCAGGGTTCGAACCCCTGATCGCGCATTACAAAAGTACTGTTTCAGATGACAAGTAGAGAGCATCGGGGACGGTGCTTTTTTTCGTGCAGTTTGCACAAAAGAGAAGTCCCACTTCACGCCGATCAGGGTGAGCAGGGGACTTGTAAGTTGTTTAGTTTGTATATACCACGATCTATATTTAATTTCTTGGAATCGTGCCAAAAACAGAATCTAAGTGCGATATATGGGCACTACTGTAAATCAACTGGTTTGCTATGTGCAGATACCGCTGGGTTGTCGCAACGTCCTCATGTCCCATGATGGCAAGAAGTGCGTAGATATCCATACTACCTTTATGCGTGTACTGATCAACTAAGAAGTTTGTTGCGAAGTTATGCCGGAGCTTGTGGGAGCTGAACTCAAAGGGAAGATATACAGCAACATCATGCATAAAGAGCTTCACGGCATTCCTGGTCAGTTGGCTGCCATCCTTTGTGCAGAAAACATAGTGTTTGTTTTTATATGGGCAGACATCCCGATATTTCTGAATGTATTGCAGGGAGATATTGCCAACCGGGACAAAACGCTCTTTGTTGCCTTTTCCATGTACTTTCATGATCCGCCTTTGCAAGTCAACATCACGCCAAAACAGGAGACAGGTTTCATTTTGGCGTAACCCGCTATCCAGCATGAGGGAGACAATGGCACAGTTGCGGAGATCGAGCCAGCCACCTTTAGAATATACACGTTGAAAAATCTGCCTTAGTTCCGAATCCGTGTAGATATGGGGATTCTTCTTCGGACTTTTCGGGACTTTTATTTTCTCAGCCTTTAGTTCTATATTGTATTCTTCTTGAACCCAGCGGAGAAATATTTTTATATGCCGGATGTACGTGGAAACGGTAGCCTTAGAAAGATTCTTTGCATACAGCCCTAGAAAAAATTCCTGATAGCTTTCAACTGTGAGGGAGTCCAGTGGATCAGAAGCAAGCTGACGGACATACAAACCGATAGAATCACGATAACCGATAATAGTATGGTCAGAGCATCCGGAAAGCTTCCGGGAACGCAGAAAGGCAAGGAAAGCATCATTTACCGTAACCAAGATCTTTCATCTTCCTGCACTTCAACCAGATTGTTAAAGGCACTGATAAACATTTCCCTGTTTTCCAAGCTGTTCCGGTTAAACTGTACGCCCAAATCCCCGAAAACTGCGGACATATCCCCACCATAGGCGTAGAGAAGACCGGCAATCGTCGGCATGACCTGCTTTCTTACCCATTCATGTTTATTTTCCACGGATGATTTTTTTTTAGGGACAGAAAGCACAATAGAAGAAGCTGCAGCGATGAAATCCGCCCATTTTTGGAGCATGGAACAGCGGGAACGGTTGGAGTCATCCAGATTCACGAAGCGGACAAACCCGGCAAGCACACCAACGATAATAGGGGCGATTGTATTTTCATGGTCTTCACAATGTAACACCATGTCAGAAAACGCAGACGCCCGTTCATCACGTAACTGGATCTCCCAGCGTACCCAGTCCATGTCAACTTTCTGTTCCAGCCCCTTGTTATAGATACGCACGTATGCATCACTTTTTTTGCTGCCTATATACAATGTTTCACCCGTCAGAGAGCTGTCAGAGATGCTTTTACTCTGGTAGTATTGGAAAGTACGGAATTTTGTTACACACTGCTTGTTCTCCACTAAGTCGTGGACTTCCTGAACAGTAAAGAACTGACCGAAGTCATCAACAGCAAGGTCGATTCTTGTAAAGTCCCCAAGTTCACGGATACGCTGGAAGAGAAGGGCAATAAGGTTCTCAGCGTCCCGGAAATCCCAGTTTTCCGGAATCTGCACCGCCTTTTCATTCCAAGGGGTATCAGCCAACAAGTAGCCGTGGAAAGTCTCCAGAAAGAACGCCACCGCAGAGCCGGAGACATCCACATGGACGCCCATATCATTTTCACTGTTATTGCCATCAGCCAGGAACTGGACAAGCCCTTTACCGTCCACATAGTGACAGTAGCGTTTGCGGTAGCCGGATAACCCCCTTGGCATCTCCTGAAACTGGGCAATGTCAAACCCAAAATAAGCCATTGCATCTTTGACCGGGACACTTTTTCGGATTGTGAACGAAATCCAGTCAATACTTACCATTAAATCGCCATACTTTTCAAACTTTCTACTTTCTTCCATAGTTTCTTTGTCTCCTCTTCTACTTGTAAATGATACCCCCCTGTTAGTAAATGGGGGTAATCCGTTTTCAACGCTCGCGTGCCGCTCCGCTGGCACTTGCTTCGCTCCCGGTGTGCCGGGAGTAGGGCCCCCCTATCCCAACACCCTCCACACCGGATCACTGTCCAGTGCCTTATTGAAGCGTTTGCTTGTGTTGAATACCCGGAAATACTTCTTATGGCCAACGGCGAACCCTGATGCAATCTTATTGGCTTTATTTTTTCCTTTGGTGAACCATTGCGACCTTCGGATAAACAGGTTGCCACCAAACAGCATAGCAAGCAGTTTCCCAAACAGCTTGAAGTTCGTCACGTTGAAATGCTGCACTTCTATTTCGATACGTTTCCGAATCTTCTTGTCGATATCATCCACGCTCTGGGTAATCAGGATCACCTGGAAACCATCTTTTCTGTGCTCTGAGAACCAGTGGTTCCACTCTGCACGCCCTTTTTCATTCCAGGTGCGGGAATCAAAGTTGTTATTACACTCATCTATGAACAGGTAGGATTGTTTTTCCGGTACACGCCCGGACTTGTCACGGTAGTGGAAGTTATTGGAAAAACCAGTAAGCCCGAACGGATATTTAAGTTCACGGTTATCAATGCAGAATACACGACCTTTACTCTTCGGATATCTCTTTTTAAGATATTCTTCGTCAATTTCAAAGTTACAGAAGATGTTCTTACCCTGTTTATATTTCTTACAGATAAGCTCAGCCGCATCATAGCTTTTGCCGCTTCCCGGTGTACCGCTATACAGATAGATCATGGTTTTGTGTCTCCTCTCATTAGTCAATTTTCACAACAGACTGCATGGATGCTATCATAGATCTGCACCAACCGAAGCAGTCAAAGTATACAAGTTGCACAAAATTTTTCTGATCAAGATTTCTTAGTGTTATCGTATGCCGTTCTGGCATAGTAGTAAATCAGATAAGCCGTACAGCATCCAAGCCACAGGCGGCCAATCTTGACGAAATTGTAAAATGGTATGAAGTAATTCACATAACTTAAATAGTTGATTTCCCCTATATTGCTTAAATAGCTTTGTACAAACGATGCAGGCAGGATAGAAAGCAAGCTTGTCAGCAGATTAAACACCAAATCAATCACTTGTGCGACCATATCAGCACCCCCTTAGTTTTTGCTCATAGAGCCATATATCTTCCTTGTCTGGATCACCAGAAACAGCAGGAAAGTTACTGTCAGCATGTTTCTTGAAAGTTCCGCCACCTTTTCCGCGTCCGAAAGGTCTATCTTGATAGTTTCATTAATGCCAAGCCGGGGAACAGAAAAAGGGATCTCAAACTTAGGACATTCAGGATCAGCCGACATCACGCCAAGGATCGCCACAATATCCCAAGGAATGGACGTCGGAAACTTAGACTGTGCGGCATCCGCAAGAGCCTTAGCCGGTCCGGTCACACTGTCAAGGTCACCAATAACCGTTTTAATGACATCGCCCAGCAGATCGGCAAGCAAGTCAGAAGTCAGGCGTGAAAGAAAATCAAGAATCCGGTCAAACAATGAGCCGCCCGAATCATCACTGCCAAGAAGCTCGTCAATCTTATCGTTGATACTCTTGAGGTACTTTTCTATATTGTCAAGCGGCACACCAAGACCATCTATTGCGACACGGATATCTTTCACAGCCCCAAGGATATTAGAAAAAGTTTCCTGGTTAGCTTGTGCCACCTTCACAAGTGTTTCAAGCCTCGTGTCAGAAGTCTGGCAGATTGTATAGATCTTCTTAACATATTCGAGAATACTTCCCAGCAGATCAGACGAAACACCACCACCCGAAGAACCACCGGAGCTGCCACCAGAAGAACCACCGGAGCTACCACCCGAACCGCTGTTGCTGCCTCCGGTTTCCTTAATGGCTGCGTCAATCGCATCCTTGATGATCTTCTGCAATTCTTCTTCCGTGATCGAACCATTTTCACCAATAGCAGAATTTTTATTATTATTTACAGTGTTATATGCATTGTTTAATATGTTCTTATAGTTGTAGTTATTATTAATATTAAAGTTGATATCTGTTGGAGAATAATTGTTATATATGTATACACCTGCCTGTTTAGTGTTATCATTCAGAATACCGTAATAATATTTTGCGTCTTTCTCAGAAGAAAAGACCTTTTGCGTAGGTCCATAGTAGAGAAAATTTGAACCCAAATACCTTAAAGAAGCAGGCATAATATAACTACCACTAGGCGTTATAAAATAATCAACATAACCTTTTGTATTAACATATCTATCCCTAAAAACATTTAAATTTTGAATAGTATTATTAGTTTTATAGCCATAAAATTGATAGCATCCTTTAGACACCGTCTGATCAAAATCAACATTAATCATAAAATAATCACTATAACCATCAAAATTATAATTTGCATTAAAAAAATAAAAAGATAACTGCGTGCGGCTTCCCGACATATATTCACCAGAAAAAAACGCAAGATTATCTTTAAGAAGATAAGAGTTAATCCCAGACGGAAGACTACCGCAAAAATCCTGTATCTTTTTCTGTACACCATAGAGGGTAGTATTTGCAGTTAACAGCCTATAAGAACCCAAACTATAAACCTGATCAGAGAGGGCATTACGAAAACCTTGCATGGCATCAGCCTTTATTGTTACGTTTCCATCGTCACCAACATCAATAGCACCGTCAAATTGACTAAACCACTTATTCAGATAATTATTTGCCTGCGGTGAAAGATTGTCGGGGTTATTTTTATCCTGGCCGCCAATAACCTCATCAATCATATCAATAACGTTCGCATACGGTCCAAGAAAACCCGCCTCAGTAAATACTTTAGCTAAAAATTTGTCGAGCTTCTGCCTCATGGAATCCTTTGTTGCATCGGTATTTTTTACAGGTGCAACAGTTCCATCCTCATCAATGAACCAGTTATCTTTTCCGTAAAGAAGATCGTACACTTTTTTTTGCTTTGCACTTATATCATAACTACTAGAAGTATCTGCACCGGAAGCTTTAGCATAGCAACCAAACATTGAAATACTTAAAACAGATATTGTCAAAATCAAACATATTATTTTCTTCATGCTTTTCACCCCACAAAAAAAGAGATCAGGAAGAACTATTGTCTTTCTAATCTCCTAAGGGCATTACATGAAAAGGTTTCTAAAAAAATCTCGTATTTTATAGTCAAAATCTCGCATATTTTCTAATATGTCAAGATCTGGATACAGTTCTTTATTCTTCTCTATCATCTCATCACGTTTACGGTCTCCAACACCAATCGTCCACATGAACAGACTCCAAGCAGAAAGAACAACAAACAAAATTCTTAGAACATCCATATTCTACCCCCTATCACCATTTTGATAATAAGAGTTTATAACAAAATAGTTCTTTTTTCAATATTTTTTTGGTGGTTCTG
>ERZ827496.2374-NODE-2374-length-19011-cov-3.512608_pt1 | contig 19011 bp, 20 predicted proteins | sample MGYA00519769_ERZ827496 | MGnify/ENA primary metagenome ERZ827496 (study PRJEB31778, sample SAMEA3449327) | human gut metagenome | biome: human gut; feature: human-associated habitat; material: faeces | place: United Kingdom | collected 2010/2012 ...
GCAAAGGTGTTTTTAAAGGTGGATTTGCCCACGTTGGGGATGCCGCACAGCATCACCTGCGTTTTGGCACCGCCCATGCCGCGGTTCTGGCGGCGCTCCAGCAGACCGGAAAGCTCCTTTTCAATGGCCACCTTCACGGCGTTTGCGCCGCCCTTCTGCTTGGCGCTGATGGCCACGCAGCCGGCATCTGCGGCGTGGAAGTAGCGGATCCACTCCTCGGTCACAGCCGGGTCGGCAAGGTCGGCTTTGTTCAGCGCATAGAGCTTGGGCTTGCGGTCGGTGATGCGCTCGATCTCCGGGTTCAGGCTGGAAAGCGGGATGCGCGCGTCCAGCAGCACAAGGCTGGCGTCCACATGCTGGATCTCCTGTTCCATCATGCGGAGGGTCTTGGTCATATGGCCCGGAAACCACTGGATATTCAGTTTTTCAAAATCCTGCGCCATATTATTTCACAACTCCGATATTCTTGACCGGGAAGAGCGTAAAATACACCCTGCCCATGATATAGCGCGTATCCACGCAGCCAAGGCGCGCGTCGCGGCTGTCGGTGGAAGCATTGCGGTTGTCACCCATAACGAACACGCTGCCTTTCGGCACCGTGATCTTGCCCTCAAAGTTTTCACGGTCGTGCACGGGCGCGTTCACATACGGCTCGTCGAGCGCTTTGCCGTCCACATAGACGACACCGTCGTCAAAGTCGATGTCCACAGTCTGCCCCTCGGTCGCAATGATGCGCTTGACGATGGGCTCATCCATGAGCGTCTGCTTGCGCAGCACAACGATGTCCCCCTGCTTGGGATGATAAAACAGGTTGGAGATGATGACCTTGTCGTTTTGCTCAAGCGTCGGCACCATGGAGTGTCCGACAACGTTTACCATGCGCGCGCCAAACACAAACAGCAGCACGCAGAACACCAGTGCAAAGATGATGCACTGGATCCAGTCATACACTTCGGCGCGGGTATTGGCGCCGTTCGGATTTTTGCTGTCCATTTCTCAATACCTCGGTGTCAAAAATTCGTAAACTATATTATACACGCTCAGACCCGTTTTCGGCAACTAAAATTGTGTGAATTCTTTTCCGGCCGGATCGTAAAAACACCCTGAAAATGCAAAAAAAGAGGCCGAAGCCTCTTTTTTTGCAGTATCCACTTAGATAAGCTCTTTGACCTTGGCTCTCTTGCCCACGCGGTCGCGCAGGTAGTACAGCTTGGCTCTGCGGACTTTGCCGCGGCGAACGGTATCGACGGACACGATCGTGGGAGAGTGCACCGGGAAAACCTTCTCGCAGCCGACACCGTAGGAGATGCGGCGGACGGTGATCGTCTCGTTGATGCCGCCGTGCTTCTTGGCGATGATGGTGCCCTCGAAGGCCTGCGTACGCTCACGGTTGCCCTCGTTGACGCGGACAGTGACACGCACGGTGTCGCCGACGCGCATGGCCGGCAGCTCGGGTTTCATGTACTGCGCGGTCAGAGTTTTGATGAGATCCATAATGAAATCCTTCCTTTATCAGACGTTCATACCGGTGGACAGAGCCGGTCTCGGCAGCGGACCGTCGTTATCTTGCGAAACGCTGTTTCGCACAAGCCATAAGATGATAGCACATCTTTTCTGCGATTGCAAGTGTTTTCAGCGGAAAATTTGCATATCTTCCGTATAAACCTCCTGCCGGGTAAAGGCGGCAAAGTCCGGCGCCAGCTCGGGCGCCAGCTGATGCAGCGCCGCGACGAGGTGGTCGGGGTTGAGCGTCGGCTCCTGCGCGGAGACGACGGCCTCGACCGTCACGCATGTCTCCTCCGGGCGGATGTGCAGCTCCGCGATCGCGGGCACAATGTCCATCTGCCCCTCACCGCGCTTGGTCTTGCGGGTGATGACGATGGCATCCTGTGCGTAGAATGTGCTGAGCTTTTGCGCCATTTCGGCAGGATCAGCATGGTCATATTCATACCGCCCGGTCACACGCAGCCACTTGAGCTCGCGCACCTTGCGTCCGGCCGGATATGCCTCGAGCGCGCGGATGCCCTCGGGCATGACCGCCGTGAGCCGCTCGGGAAGCGCAGCGAGATCCACGTCCTCACGCAGCTGAAAATCCATCAGCTCGCACACGCTCCCTACGCCAACGGACAGCGGCAGCAGGATGGAAATGAGTGCGTGCGGGTTAAAGCCCTCGGAATACTTCAGCGGGCAGTCGGCGCGCAGAAACACGCGCTGCATCGTGCGCATGAGGTCAAGGTGCGAGATATAGATCGCGCGGCCGGTCTTTTCAAACCGCAGTCTGAGCTTTTCAGGCATCGCACTTGCCCCCTTCCGTCATGAGTGAGAGCGCACCGCAGCCGGTGCACTGCTTGCGGCAGTCGGGTGAGAGCTCAGCCTTATACGCCTGCTCACGCTCGTGCCACAGGTGCGCGCGGCGCACGCCCATATCCACGATATCCCACGGCAGAAACTCATCCTTGCCGCGCTCGCGGCAGGCGTAGCGCATCGGATCGACGCCGCAGTCATCCATGGCGGACATCCAGCGCTCGAACGAGAAGTAATCGCCCCATGCCTCGAGCTTTCCGCCGCGGCGCCAGACCTCTTCAATGACGTCGGCAATGCGCCGGTCACCGCGCGAGAGCACAGCCTCGACAAAGCTCGTATCCGGATCGTGCCAGTTGTAGGTCACGTTCTTGGCCTTGATGTTTTCACGCAGGAGGTTGACCTTGCGTTTGTACTCGTCCATCGTCACCTGCTGCTCCCACTGGAAGGGGCTGTGCGGCTTCGGCACGAAGCAGGACGTGCTGACCGTGATGCGCACGCCGCGCGCCTTGTTCGTCGCGTACATACGCCACGTGTGCAGCACCTGATTGGCCAGCTCCGCGATGCCGAGCACGTCCTCATCCGTCTCCGTCGGCAGGCCGAGCATGAAGTAGAGCTTGATGCCGTTCCAGCCGCCCTCGAAGGCGACGCGGCAGGAATGGAGCAGATCTTCCTCACGCACGTTTTTGTTGATCGCGTCGCGCAGGCGCTGCGTGCCGGCCTCGGGCGCGAAGGTCAGACCGCCCTTGCGCACCTTCTGCAGGCGGCTCATGATGTCCATGGAGAAATTGTCCGCGCGCAGCGACGGCAGCGCGAGACTCATGCTGCGCGGCTCGCAGTATTCCAGCAGGCCGTCGCACACCTCATCGAGCGGGCGGTAGTCGCTGCTCGAGAGCGACAGCAGCGTCGCCTCCTGATAGCCGGTGTTCTGGAACGACTCGATGCCGAGCCGGACGATCGTCTCCGGCTTGCGCGGGCGCACCGGGCGATAGACATACCCCGCCTGACAGAAGCGGCAGCCGCGGATGCAGCCGCGAAACAGCTCCACATTCACGCGGTCGTGCACGATCTCCGTGCTCGGGACGATGGGATCGGTCGGATAATAGCAGGCGTCAAGATCCTGAATGATGCGCTTGGTCACGCGCGCCGGCGCGCCAGGTCGTGCAGCGTGCCGTCCGGATTCCAGTGCGGAACGTAAAACGACGGGACGAGCACGCCCTGAATCTTGGCCGCCGCCTCGAGAAACTGCGTCTTGCTCCAGCCGGACTTCCGCGCCTGCCGGAACAGCTCGAGCACCTCGTTATTGACCTCCTCGCCCTCACCGATGATCATGAGATCGAAAAACGGTGCCATCGGCTCGGGGTTGCTGCACGCCGTGCCGCCCGCCATGACCAGCGGCGTCAGCTCCGGGCGGTCGGCACTGCGCAGCGGGATGCCGGCGAGGTCGAGCATATTGAGCACGGCGGGGTATGCCATCTCGTAGCCGAGGGAAAACGCCACGACGTCAAAATCGCTCACGGGGTCGCCGCTCTCGAGCGCGTAGAGCGGGATGCCGGCCTTGCGCATCTCCTGCTCCATATCGCCCCACGGGGCGAACACACGCTCGCACCAGACGCCGGGCATCTGATTCATTGTGGCATAGAGGATGCGCATGCCGATGTTCGACATGCCGATCTCATAAATGTCCGGGAAACAAAAAGCGAGGCGCAGGTCCACCTCCGCCTTGTCCTTGATGATCTGGCGGTATTCGCCGCCGGTATAGCGCGCGGGCTTCTGCACGCGCGGCAGGATGCGTTCCAATCGCTGATCCATACTACACTCCTACAATTGATAGTAGGAGTATTTTACATCATGTTGCACGCCTTGGCAAGTCATTCCCGGCTGCAAAAGTGCCAGCCACGCGCCGAACACCCCCAGTGCGAGTCCGAATCCGCGCGCAAACAGCGCCAGACCAAGCACCATGAGCATGACCGGCAGCACCAGACCGAGCACGTCGAGCGTCCGCTCCGCCGCACGCTCCCCCGCCAGAGCCGAGAGCGCGGCATACAGCGCGCGCCCGCCGTCAAGCGGCAGCACCGGCAGCAGATTCACACACGAAAAGAGCAGACTCAGCTCCGCACACGCGATATAGCCAAGCCCGCGCAGAATGCAAAACAGCCCCGCACCGGCGGCCGGGCCTGCCAGCGCCGCCGTGACCGTGCGCAGCGCGCCCTCCGGCGGCGTGCACCGCAGTACAAGACCGCAGCCTTCCATGCGCAGACCGCAGACCTGCGCGCCGCACAAGATCAGCGCCGCGACGTGCCCGAGCTCGTGCACCGTCACGGTCAGCGCCAGACGCACACACCAGCGCAGCGGCAGCAAAAAATACAGCCCGGCAAGCAGCACGACTGCCCCCGGGCGTACCTCGAACGAAAAGCGGCGGCGCTTCATGCGGCAAGGTAAAACTCCGGGTTATAATAATACCCGTCGTGCATGAGCTCGAAGTGCAAGTGCGGTCCGGTCGCCTTGCCGGTCGCACCGACGAGCGCGATCGGCTGACCGAGTGTCACCGTCTCGCCGGCGCGCACGAGCAGCTTGCTGCAGTGACCGTAGAGCGTTGCATAGCCGCCAGAATGACCGAGCTTGACATAGTTTCCGTACCCCTCGCTCTGCCCAGCGGCGAGCACCGTGCCGTCAGCAAAGGCACAGACCGTCGTGCCGGAATCGGCCGCGAAGTCTGTGCCGTAGTGAAATTTGACCTTGTTTTCCAGCGGGTGCAGCCGGTAGCCGAAGCCGGACGAGGTGTAACCCGCGACCGGCGACGCGTGCGCGAACGGCAGCTCGCTGACCACATAGCTGACATTGGCCGGCACCGCGTAGCCGGAATAGACCGCCTGCGCGTCGAGAAACGCCTCGCGCGCGGCGAAGGCGGCCTGCAGCTCCGGGCTCTGCGTCGGCTCAGGAGTCGGCTCAGGAGTCGGCTGCGGTGTCGGTGCCGGCGTGGGCTCGGGCGCGGGCGTCGCCCATGCGGACATATCCACCTCCGGCAGATACGGCTGCAGCCGCACATCCTGCTCCTCCACCCGTGCGGTCGAAAACGCACTGCGGATCTCGGCGAATACGGCGCGGTAATCATCGTCCGCACCGATGGCCGGAACGAGTACCGCGCGCGCATCCGCAGCCGCCGCCGGTGCGATCATCTTCACCGCTGTCAGCAGCAGGAACACCGCCGCGCAGCCATAGACCTTCCAGCGTTTCATGCACATCACCCCCGATAACAGGAGTGTATGCAGACAGGCTGGGGGTTAGTACGCCATCAACAGAAAGCGTCGTTCACTCAATGCCCTGCTGCCTGCACCAGATGTCCATGACGGTGTCTACCGGCAGGAGCTTGACCAGGCGCACCTGACGGCGCACGGGGTGACCGAGAATGGAGACGCTCTTTTTCTTCTTGAGATCTTTCATGGCCTGCGCCGCCACCTCATCGGGGCCATACCACTTATCCACGTAGCGGATGTATTCATCATGATGCGCGACCTGCTGGAACTCGGTCTTGATCCAGCCGGGACAGACGCACATGACATGGATGCCCTGCGGACGCAGCTCACGGCCGAGTGCGCGGGAAAGGCTCAGAACGTAGCTCTTGCTCGCGCCGTACACTGCCTGAAACGGAACGGGCTGCCAGGCGGAGTTCGAGCCCATGTTGATGATATTGCTGCCGGAATGCATATACGGCAGACTCGCGTGGCACATGCCCGTGAGCGCGAGCGAATTGAGCTGCGCGCTCGAGATAAGCTTCTTGCGATCCGCCTCGGCAAACGGGCCGAACACACCGCAGCCAGCGGCATTGACCAGCATGCGGATCTCGGGCTGCTCCTTCTCGAGCAGCGCCTGATAGGCATCGATGCTGCTCAGATCAGAGAGGTCAAGTGCGATCGGCCGGATGGGATTGCGGCACTTGCCGCGCAGCTCCTCAAGCCGCTCTTTTCTGCGGGCGATGACCCAGATCTCGTCATATTCCGCGTCCTTGTCCACAGCGTAGACGAGCTCACGGCCGATGCCGGCAGATGCGCCGGTAATGACAGCAATGTTCATAGTTTCTCCTCCGTTTTTCAAATATCGGTGCGTCTATCATACCGCCTTTGCGCCTGTTGCGCAAGCATGTGCCGGAAAGAAGCGGTGCAGCCGCCGGGAAAAATCCGGCGGCTGTGTGCATTTTGCGTCGCAGAGCGGGCTCAGCGTTTCCCGCCGCGCTTTCTGGCACGGAAATCCTCGTCGATGCGCTCCTTCCATGCTGCACCCAGCGGCGCACTGCAGCGCACGGCGGACACTGCCTCGCTCAGCACCTCATAGTTGAGCTGCGTGCCCGCGCGGTCGGCGTGGTAGTTGACCGCACGATCCGCGCCGATGCCGAAGCGCCCAGCCGTCTCGACGGCGTCGATATTCGCGCCGAGGAACAAAAATTCCCAGCCGTGACGCGCCTTTTGCCGTTCGATCATCTGTTTGACCCGCTCGCTGTCATAGCGGCGGCTGGCGTTTTCCATGCCGTCGGTCGTGATGACAAAGAGCGTGTGCTCCGGTACATCCTCGGTTCTTGCGTACTTGTGGACGTTGCCGATGTGGTGGATCGCACCGCCGATGGCATCGAGCAGCGCCGTGCAGCCACGCACATAGTAATCCCGCTCTGTCATCGGTGCGATGTTCTGCACCGGTACACGGTCGTGAATGACAACGCTCTCATCGTCGAAGAGCACCGTCGAGATCAGCGCCTCACCGGACTCTTTTTTCTGCTTTGCGATCATGGCGTTGAACCCGCCGACGGTGTCTGACTCCAAGCCGGACATAGAGCCGCTGCGGTCGAGGATGAATACGATCTCCGTCAGGTTCTTTTTCATGCTGCATACCTCCGTATAAAAAATATGACTGCTTGGCTTTGCCTTACAGTCATATCTTACGACAGTATGCGCTTTGTCCGGTCGCATGGCAGGCGACATTTTCCGGGCACGCTGCGTCACGCGCCGATCAGGCTCTGATCAAACGCAAACAGCGCCTCGTTGATCTCAAAGACGTTGTAGTTGCCATGCGCGACGAAAAACTCCACGATGATATCAAATTTATTCGAATGCGAGAGCGCGAAGCCCGCCTTGCGAAGCATATCCTGCAGCTCATTAAGCGGCAGCTCCAGAGCGATGGCAAAGGCGATGACCGTCGGCTTGGAAGGCTTATAACCATTGTCCGAGCGGATCTTCGAAAAGAGTTTGCGGTCGATGTTCGCCTTTTTGTAGCACTGCGCGTCCGTCATGCCGCGCTCGTCGATCTTGCGCAGGAGCATCTCGGAAAAGCTCTCGTCGAGCTGCGCGAGCACGTCGCTGAGCGTATCCGGGTGCAGCGCTCCGACGGCGCGCGGTGCCGGCGCTGCGTCCACCTGCATGCACACGGATGCATCGCAGACCGGATACGCCTCCATACGGCGCTGACGCGCTTGGCGCTCATCCGAATGTGCCGCGGCATAGCGGTCGTCAATATATGCCGTGATGTCCGCAAACAGCTTGCTGCCGATCTGATACGCCTTGCGGTCAAAGATGACAAGGTAGACGGTCATATCGTGCGCAAGCAGGAAATCGCCGATGGCATCGATCGCCGTCCTGAGCGCCAGATCCTTCGGAAACCCGTAAACACCGGAGGCGATGAGCGGAAACGCGACCGACGCGCAGCCGTGCTCCAGCGCGAGCGCAAGCGACGACCGGTAGCAGGCAGCGAGCAGCTCTCGCTCTCCGTGCGCACCGCCGCACCAGCGCGGGCCGACCGTGTGGATAACATACCGGCACGGCAGAGCATAGCCCTTCGTGAGCTTCGCGTGCCCGGCCGCGCAGCCGCCGAGCGCTTTGCACTCTGCCAGCAGCTCCGGACCGGCGGCACGGTGAATGCAGCCGTCTACCCCACCGCCGCCGTCTGAGAGCGAGGCGTTTGCGGCGTTGACGATGGCATCGACCTGCATATGTGTAATGTCGTTTCTGACGATCCGCAGAGGCATGGTATGTCTCCCTTTCGTTCAAAGCGGCATCGCCGTGCGGGCAAGCAGAATGACGACCGCAACGGCGAGCGCGAATGCCGCGACGCCGATCAATATGGCCGTTTTCTTACCCAATCGCTTCTGCGATGCCCGCGCGATCAGCGCGGCGGCGGCCACACAGACCGCCGCTGCTGCGAGCGCAATGCCCAGCAGCGTCCATAGCCAGGACAGTTCATAAATGATCTGCATACGTTCATCTCGCCCTTTCCGCAGAGTTCACAACATTTCCGTCGATCTGTTCACTACCCGACGCCGCATAGCCGGCGCCGATCACTGCATAGACAGGCAGTAGAAAAAATTCATCAAAAAACAAAATGTCCAGCGCCATCCACGGCAGCACAACGCCGACACATATGAGCAAAAAGGCATTTCTCCGGCAGCCGCTCCTGCCGCTTGTCCGCTTGAGCGTCATTACCAGCCACGCACACAGCACCGGAAGCCCGATCAGGCCAAACTGGAACACACCCTGAATGATGGTATTGTGCGAGGCCTTCATTCTAAGCGTGACGCTGGTAAAGCCGGAACCGAGCAGCATCAGCACGGGATCGTGACTAATGTCATGCAGGTACATCCGCCATATTTCCGACCGGTGTGTCGTCAGATCCGAAACGTTGGCCGCATACGAAAAGCGGGACATCACCATGCGCAGCAGGTCCTGAACCGCTGCGGACAAAAGCATGACCGCAGCCGCGCACGCAACGCCCGCAAGGATGGCGATGCCTCTTTTCACATGACCTCCGGTGAGCAGGACCGGAACCCAGACAAGAAACAGGCAGGCCAAGACGACCACGAAGGATTTCGAGGCTGAGAGCAGCCCGCAGTAGACAAGAACCATCATAACGCCGATCCAGACGATCTGCCGGCTGTGCCGCCGTTCCCTGCTCATGAGCAGCTGGACACCGGCGAGGCAGGCGGTAATATGCGCGCAGTAGAAGTTCGGGTCACGGTAATAGCCGGACAGCCGCGTGATCTTCAGATACGAATCTACTTTGATGTACTGTGAAATGTTCGGATACGCCGCGGTCTGGCGGGCAGAAAGCGCGGCCATAATGATGCCGCAGGCAAAAAACAGGGTCAGTCTCGAAAAACTGACTGCACCGGAAAGTCCCTTTGCCACGCACGGGAACAGCAGAAGCATCATGAAAAAGAGCAGATAGGGATTCTCAATGGGGTTCGAGCGGATCGCCTTTGCGATCAGCGTCGTGACCGCGAGAAATGCCGTCACCAGGATCTGATACAGCGCCAGACGAAAACCGTCTCTCTGCCAATAATACAAGCATGTCAAAAGCAATGCAATGGTAAAAAACGAGATGCTGCCGCGATCTGTCCGCAAAAGCGGGCTCCAAGGGAGAAAAAACAGCAGCACACACATAGCATCGTTTTGAAAGCACGACCAGAAATGAAAGGCCAGAAAGGCAGCCAAGCAGGCCGCAATCAGCATCTTGCTCCCGCTGATCTGCACAATACAGAGCAGCAGCGCGATCAAAAGGCAGCCAAACAGCGTACCGGCTCCGCCAATGTCCGTCCCTGCAGCACCGCCGTGATCAAGTTGTGTCTTCTTCATAGCCGTTGATCAACTCCGAAAATCTGCGCCTTGCCGCTGCCGCATCAAATGCGACTCCGTCAAGCGCCTCGCGCTGCGTCCGCAGCATCTGCGGTGCATCCAGCAGCTGGCGCAGCCCCTGTGTGATCCCCGCTTGCGTGTTGGGGCACACCCAGCCAAAGCCCGTGTCTTGCACCATCTCGACCGCCGATGAGGTCTCGGTCGTTAAAATCGGTGTACCAAGCAAGGCAGCCTCATGGATGACCATCGGTGCAGCCTCTGAAAAAGATGGGATCAGGAGCACATCCGCTGCCCGCATATAGCCATATGGATTTTCCATCGCGCCAAGCAAAATGACCGTACCGTCAAGCCCCAGCTCTGTTATGATCTTTTGCGCCTCGGCATACTCTGGACCGTCTCCGATGAGATAGTAACACATCCCGCCGCGCTGTGCCCCCAGTGCAGCCACTGCATACAGCGCACGCAGGATCCCCTTTTCGCGCCCGAATCTGGCGACGGTCAGAACATTCAGCCGTCCATGATCCAAATTGACCGCCCGCGCTTTTGCCAAGCGAACAATCGCCGCATCATTCTGAAAATTCGGAATAACGCACGTTTTGCCTGTAAGCTGCGGATGGACATTCAAAAACGCGCGCCTGCAGCCGTCGGAGCACGCCACGATCTCGTCAAACCGCCGGTAGAGATCGGCGTTATACGCCGAAGCGGCGCGGATCTGTCCGTAATCGCAGTGAAGATACGTGATCTTCTTTTTCGTATCCACGCAGTTGAGGACAAACGCATTGCACCCGCCGTAAAACGTATGCGCCGCCCCGCTGTGCAAAAAAGAGATCGCCGCATCAAACCCCTGTATGCGCGTTTGCAGCAAACAGGCGAGCCGTGTGCTGAAGGGCATGCCAAGCACGCGCGTCACGCCTGCCCAAAACGCGTGCAGCAGCCGGTCACGAACCGTCAACACATCGTTTTTCGTCATGCCAAAATAGCGAAACGCACCGCCAGCAGCGCACACGCGCACATCCGAAGGCACTTCGTTGAGCAGCGCGCCGCCGCAGTAAAACAAAAGCAGCGTGATGTCGTAATCGGCATGCAGTGTCTGCAGCAGGTTCAGCAGCGCTTTTTGCACACCGCCGATGTGCATATTGTTATTCACGATCAGAATCCGTTTCATATTTTGCTTCCCTCAAGCGCTTCCAACAATAGAATGCGGTCGGAGCGCCAACCGCTGACAAGGTCGCAAGTCCCCACAAAACCCATTGAAAATAGTTGTCGATCGCAATGCCTTGCAGCAGCCGACAGCCTGCTGCAGCGAGCACACCCAGCAGCGCGGCAGCTGCCGCGAACCGTACCAGCAGCTTTGAAAGCGGAATGTGCAGGATGTGTCTGCCGGAATAGGCCATGTAGTAGACGCTGCGAAACACCGTTGCGGTCAAGGTACCCAGCGCAACGCCGATCAGCGGACACCAATGGATCAAAGCGCAGGAAAGAATGATATTGATCGCCGCTTCCCCATAAGCACCCCAGCGCGTTTGCCGAAAACGGTTTGCCGCGGCCGGCAAGCCGGAGCACGGCAGCATCATGCAGTTGACAGCCTCCGCCATCAGCAGGACCAACGCAAACACCGGCTGTATGTAGTCGGCATCGGTAATTCCCTTGGTATAGAGACGGACGAAGGGTACGATCAGGGCCCCCGTGCAGGAAAAGAGCACGACCGAGACAGAGATGATCAGCGTCTGATACCGCCGGAAAGCACGCCGCAGCCGGTCAAGCCGTCCTTTTGCAATCAGTTCTCCAAACTTCGCCTCCATGCCGCTGGAAAACGATTCCGTGATTGCGCGAACACTGCCGATGACCATGTTGTAAACGGCATATACTGCAACCAGCTTCACATCCGCAAACAATGTAAGCAGCACGATATCGGTATTCATGTGCAAAAAATACGCGATGTGCTGACCGATCCCCGTCCATTTCTGGTCCAAAACCGCGCTTGTCTTTCCGGCCTTCGGCAGCGGATAGTGCTTTCTCACATAAAGCCGGTACAGCAGCGGCCGCACGGCAAAGATCAAACTGCTCCCAAGCTTCACCCAGAGCAGCTGCATCTTGAGCTGCGTCAGCAAAACCACTGCGGCTGCGTTGACGACCGCAGCTGCGATCATGATGCAGTTGTTGACATACTGCCTTTGGTCGGCAACGATCAGTGTCAGGTTCGCCAAACCGCCCATATATTTTGCAAGCGTTGACAGGCCGATCGTGAGCACCAGCGCGAAAATATACGGCCTGGAATAAAGCGTTACGCCTGCGAGATCGTGATAGGTCAAACCGAGCAAAACACTGTAGACAACAAATGCGGCTGCGACATAATAAAAAAAGCGCCGGATCGCATTGTATACCGCGCTGACCTCGCACATATCGCGCCGAGCCAGCGGCACATACAGTTTTGCGCGCGCAACGCCGCCGATGCCGCTTTCAAGCAGCATGATATAGGAAAGAAACTGTGTAATGGACGCACATATGCCGTACGCCTCCGAGCCGAAGGACGCGAGCAAGACGCGCAGCGTAACGATCCCGCAGGCAGTCGTGATCAGCTGGTTGCACAAAGCCGTTGCTATATTCCGTTTTGCTCTGTCATCTCTTGCATCGATCATTCTGCTCATACTCCTGTCACGCGCATTGGAGAGACTCACAAATGCGTCCCCGTTCGGCTCGGAGGCATAGTCATGCGCGCTCCACTCATTGTGCTCCGGTACCGCGCTGCGGCCGCTTATCTCTCGGCGTCTCACGTGTGCCCCGGTACATCGCCCGCAGAGCACGGAAGAAGGTCATTTCTCCACGGTACGCACTGTACCGCTTCAGGCAAAAGCGCAGGCACAGCGGCGCTGCAGCCGCACCGAATGCCGCCCGATACAAAACGCCCTGATCGTGAAAATACTTCTCATCAAAGCCGTGAAAGCAGGTGGACGCGTCCTTGGCGCAGGTGCCGAGGCAGAAGCTGCTCGTATACACCCGAAGCCCCCGGCGAAACGCATCGCGCAAAAACAGCGTGTCCTCCCCATGGGCATAGTTCGTGCCGCCGCCGAAGAGCGTGGAAAACCAGATGTTTGCCCTGCGCTGACTGTCTCGGCGGATGGAGCAAACGCACGTCCCATACCGCAGAGCGCGGTGAAAACGCAGGCGTCCGTCGCAGTTTTTGATCCGGCGGATCACACGCCCGCCCTGCGTTATGTCCAGGGAAAAAAGGATCATATCCGCATCCGGATGCTGCGCATAGGCGCGGCGCACACCGTCGGCATATCCGTCGGCATAGCAGATATCATCGTCGGCAAAAAGCAGGATATCCCCGGTCGCGTGCAGCAGCGCAATGTTGCGGTTGACGCCGACGCCCCGCGTGTCCGTGGTGATCATTTTCACCGTTTGCCCGTCGCGCGTCTGCACTTCCTTCCGGAAGCCGTCCGCCTGATTGCCAAATACGGCATCGCCGGTAATGTGCATTTTCTCCGCGATCGTCAAGTCCTTCTGCCCCATGGTGACGCAGACAACCTCTACTCTATCCATACATTCCTCCGGCAGTCAGCGGATGCTCCGCGTGCAGACATCAATACGCATTGCCCGCTGTGCAGCGAGATAGTCCGTGTAGGAGCGCTCGAGATCGATGATTGCCGCGTGCTCCTTACACCTGCGCGCCTCCGGTGACGGAAGCACATGCCAGTCGCCGTACAGCTGCGTCAGCAGTGCGTCATAATGCGCCGTGACCGGGAACACGCCATCCTCAAACGGGAGCCCGACCGACTCTGTCAGCCACGCACGCGGGAGCAGGTTTTTCTCAAACCGTTTTCCGGCCGCCAGAAACGAATGCAGCAGCGCGGTCCGGTCGTCTCCTCTGCGCATGCAGAGCGCTTCCAACGCCCGGCGCGGCAGCGGACGGCATAGCTGCATGAACACTTTCTTCGCCGCGCTGTCCGTCTCATAGCCGCGCGCATAGAGTGCCTTTGCAATGATCGCCTTGGACGCCGCAAATTGCAGCCGCCGCATCAGCGGCCGATCCGAAAGATTGTCGCACGGGAAAATGTCTATGTAGACGCCCTGATGTATGAGCGGGTCTTTCGGATGATATTTTTCGATGCAGGCCGTGTGGTTTCTGCGCAGTTTGGAAAACTGCATGGGCCAGTGCGCGCTGTTTTCCCGCTGCACATAGTAGCGCTCCGGATCAAAGTCCCCCGCCGCCTCTGCGAGCAGGCGGTCATATTCGCTGCGCATGAGGATCACATCCACATCGTCGTCCCACGGGATGAAGCCGTGGTGACGGACGGCGCCCAACGCCGTTCCGGCGAAGAGCTGATAGGATATGTGGTGCCTGCGGCACACAGCGTCAAAGTCCTTGAGCATCCCCAGCAGGAGCGCCTGATGCGCAGTCATAACCTTCATTTCTTCCATGGTCAGATCCTCCCGTGCTTACGCACGCCATGGAGCGCGTAGGCAAAAAACGCTCTGGCTGATCGCGGCAGCGAGAGCCGCTCAACATCCCGGTAGATCCGCCAGCGGTTCACGGCCGCGGCGCGTTTGTCAAACGATCTTGACTGCTCTGAAATGCGCCAGTCAGCCAGCACCTCAGTACAACCGGCGGCAGAGTCCCCGCCGCGCAGGATCGCCAGCCACAGCGCATAGTCCTCATGGAACACGTCCTCGCGGAAGCGAAGCCGCTCCAACAGCGACCGTTGAAGCAGCACGGTAGAGCAGCCGATGACATTTTCGCCGAGCAGACGGCGGTAATCCACCGACTGCGGAACGCGGTAAACACGCATCTCCCGCTCTGTATCCGCAAAGAGCGCATAAGACGTATACAGCAACTCTGCTCCGCTGCGTACAGCAAGTGCAAGCTGTTTTTCCAGTTTCTGCGCACGCCACCTGTCATCACTGTCAAGCAGCGCGATCCATTCTCCCTGCGCGAGATCAAAGCCCCGGTTTCTTGTGCGTGCAACGCCCATGTTCTGCGGATTGCGCAAGACCCGAATGCGTGCATCCCACTGCGCATAGGCCTGCGCGATCTCGGCTGTGCGGTCAGCAGAGCCGTCGTCCAGGACCAGCAGCTCCCAGTTTTCATACGTCTGGGCGCGCACGGAAGCAATGGCTTCTCCTATATATTTCTCCGCATTGTATGCGGGCATGATCACGGAAACCAGCGGCTGCCTGCCGGCCGCGCCGTTACTGCGCTTCATAGGGATCGGAATACGAATACTTATATCCGTACTTGCCGCCGTATTTGTACTTATGCTTATAGGCATATTTTCCGGACTTCATATTCATATCGTTGAGCACCACGCCGCACAGGTTCCCGCCTGCGCGCAGCACGGCATCCATGGCATCATTGAGCTCATCCGTGGTCGTCACACCGGATCTCGTTACGAGCACCACACCGTCGACATAGGTGGAGATGATCTGCGCATCCGCCACCGTGTTGATCGGCGGCGTGTCGATGATCACGTAATCATAGGTCCCGGCGCTGTCCGCCACAAAGTGCATCATGCGCTCGGACGAGAGCAGCTCGGACGGGTTTGGCGGGATCGTACCGGTGCAGACGATCCACAGCGGCAGATCCGTCACCTTGGCAAGCTCGAGCCGGCTGATCTTCGCCAAAAAGTCACACAGGCCGGCAGAGCTTCGCACGCTCCAGAGACTGCGCTGCCCCGCTTTGCGCATATCCGCATCGACAAGCAGAACGCGCTTGCCGAGCATGGCGTAGCTGATGGCAATGTTTGCCGCCGTGAGGCTCTTGCCCTCCGATGGCTTTGCGCTCGTGACGGCAAAGATCGAGCAGGGGCGCTCCTTATCCACCGTCATGCAAAACAGCAGGCTGGTACGCAGCTTTACATAGGCTTCTCTGATCGCAAACGGCGACTCTTTGGTCAGCAGCCGCTTTGATTGGTCAGAGCCGTCTCCCGGTTCCCTTTGTGAGCGGCTTTCCTTTTCACAGGAAACCGCCGCTCCTCCCTCCGTCAGTATCCAGCCGGTATGCGCGTCATCCGTGATGTTGATCTCCGGTATCGCGGCGAGCATCGTCACATCCGCTGCCTGCGCAAGATCCTCCGGCAGATAGATCGTCGTATCCGCCAGCATACGCAGCACAAGAATGACCGAGATCACGATCACACCGAGCACAAAGCCGATCGCGCTGTCAAACACGGTTCTCGGCGCAGTCTTTTCCGGCGCCACCTCCGGCCGGTCAACGACCTCCACACCGCCCGCTTTGGTAATGCGGATGATCTCCGTCGGCGCAACCTTCGCAAATGCGTCCGCGATCCGGCAGGCAAGCTCCGGATCAGCAGAAGTCACCACCACCTCCAGCAGCTGCGTGTCCGAAATGACGGAGACCTGCACCATGCGGTTGAGCTCTTTTCTTGACAGTGCCGTCTCCCCGCGGATATCCGTCAGGACGGAATCCAGGACGGAATTGCTCTCCAGAATCTTCGAATACGTCGCGGCAAGGCTCTCCGCCGCCTGCAGATCACTGTTATTGATCGTATCATGTGCGGCGTTGCTCGCGCTGTTATAAACGTAAAAGCTCACGCGGGACTGATACGTCGGTGTGACAAACACGGTGATCGCCGTGTAGACCAGCGCGGCCGCAACAACGCCCGCCAGCAGCACCCAGTGAAACCTGGACAGCAGGAGCTTCAGGATATCCCCAAAGGCGATCTCGCTGCTTCCGGCAGCGCCTCGCGGTCTGTTATCGTCATTCATAGAGCGGTTCCCCTCCAAATGCTTTTTTCATCTTCATCGTGCGCCGTCTCCGCGCAGCACAACACCGACGGTTTTTAAAATGCAGCGCAGATCCATCCAGACCGATCTGCGCTCGATATACACCATATCGTAAATGATCTTCTCCTCCGGCTTCAGGTCGTAGCCGCCGTTGACCTGCGCATAACCGGTCAATCCGGGAATCACGGTCAGGCGGTTGGAAAAGCCGATGATGTATTGCTCGAACTTTCTGTAGAAGCACGCGCGCTCCGGCCGCGGGCCGACAAAGCTCATGTCGCCCTTGAGAATGTTCCAGATCTGCGGAAGCTCATCGAGCCGCGTCCGGCGCAAGAACGCGCCAAAGTGCGTGCAGCGTGCATCATCCGCATCCGCCCATCGCGGTCCGTCCCGCTCGGCATCTTCGCACATGGAGCGGAACTTGTACATAATGAACGGCTTGCCGTCCTTGCCCAGACGCTCCTGCTTGAAAATCGGATCGCCCGGCGAGTCGAGCGCGATGATCAGCGCAATGGCCGACATCGGAAGCGTAAACACGATCAGCCCGATCAATGCAAAGCAAGTGTCAAGCGTCCTCTTAACGGTAAGATATACCCACTTTTCAGCGACGTGGGGCCGCTCTATGTACATCACACGCTGCACGGTATCATTTTTCGCGCCCGGATAGAATATCGCCGTCTCCATCATTCTCTCCCCATCTCACATTTCTCTTTTCTCTTCGCATTTGTATCCGTGGAGTTGCCGCCAAAGCGCAGGTCATTTTCTTATGTTTTAATGTAAGAACACGTTATGGGTAGTAGATTTTGGCCAATTATAACACATTTTTGCCGGTGAACAACTTCTACGAGCGTCAAAATAATATATTTTTTGTATTTTTGTGCACTTTTTTAGCGAATGCGCACATAAAATGACATGGAAAGCGCCAAAAGTGAACCAGACAATGATCAAAATGCAGGAAGTCCGCGCTTACGTTTCCCTGCTGCCGCACATTTTTCTCTCTGTGTGCACACGCCGAACAAGCGTGCGGATGCGTAAGCGGGCGCGGTGCTTGCACATATCAGCGAAAAAAAGCTGCGAACGGATGGAATTTTTGTGTCGTGCTCCCATGGAAAATGCTGCGTCGGGAATTGACTTTTCCCGTTGCGTCTGAGATAATGGACACATTGAAAGCACAGGCAACTGACGGAACGTGGAGCACACCACATGGGAGCCTGCTGTAATACGAACTGTCGACCGTCTGGGCAAACCTGTGACCATGGGATTCCATGGGCAACGGGTTTACCCTTTTTTTATGTTCATTTCATCTTTTAAGGAGGATCTCATGAAAAAAGCAGCAGTCATTATGGGCAGCGATTCCGATTGGCCGGTCGTCAAGGCGGCCTGCCAGCAGCTCGACGCCTTCGGCATTCCCTACGAGGCGCACATCCTCAGCGCGCACCGTTCCCCGGCCGCCGCAGCGGACTTCGCCAAAAACGCCCGCGCCAACGGCTTCGGCGTGCTCATCTGCGCAGCCGGAATGGCGGCGCACCTCGCGGGCGCATTCGCCGCCAACTCCACCCTGCCGGTCATCGGCATCCCCATGAAGGGCGGCGCGGTCGACGGGCTCGACGCACTGCTGTCTACCGTGCAGATGCCCAGCGGCATCCCGGTGGCGACCGTGGCCATCAACGGCGCAAAAAACGCCGCTGTGCTCGCGGCGCAGATCCTCGCCGTCAGTGACGAAGCGCTGGCTGAAAAGCTCGATGCGCAGCGTGTCGAAATGGCGCAGCAGATCGCCGCAAAGGAAGCCAGGCTTCAGGCGGAGCTGTCCTGCTGAGCGACGGCGCAGCGCCCCTCTTTTCAGGACAACGAACATCCACACAACCCCGATCAACAATTATTTTGGAGGTATCATCATGGAACTTGTTTACACTGGCAAGACCAAAAATGTTTACGCGCTGGAAAACGGCAACTACCTGCTCAAGTTCAAGGACGACTGCACCGGCAAGGACGGCGTGTTTGATCCGGGCGAGAACAGCGTGGGCCTGACCATCGAGGGCGTGGGCAACGTCAACCTGCGCATGACCAAGCACTTCTTTGAAAAGATCAACGCCGCCGGTATCCGCACGCACTTTGTTTCCGCGGATCTGAAGGAGACCACCATGGAGGTGCTGCCCGCGAAGGTCTTCGGCCACGGTCTCGAGGTCATCTGCCGTCTCAAGGCAGTGGGCAGCTTCCGCCGCCGCTACGGCGAGTACATCGAAGAGGGCGCGGATCTTCCTTCCTATGTTGAAATGACCTTCAAAAACGACGCGCTGGGCGATCCCCTCGTGACGAAGGACGCGCTTGCGGCGCTGAACGTCATGACCGA
>ERZ827496.2378-NODE-2378-length-18995-cov-3.412936_pt1 | contig 18995 bp, 8 predicted proteins | sample MGYA00519769_ERZ827496 | MGnify/ENA primary metagenome ERZ827496 (study PRJEB31778, sample SAMEA3449327) | human gut metagenome | biome: human gut; feature: human-associated habitat; material: faeces | place: United Kingdom | collected 2010/2012 ...
GTCAAAATCAATTATTTTAATGCCGGGCTTTTCTACCACTAAGCTACACCCTCGTAGCTCCCAGACCACAAATATGGATTATTTTATTCCCTGAGGGCTGTCTTTGGCTGGAGAGGGAACAGAATTAATAATGTTGGGGAATTTGAGGATGTGCCAGGAGGTTTTTGCTTTCTGGGAGATTGAAGTCAGAAGGATTGACACTTGGGAATTGGTTTTTAGAAAAGAAAACTACTTTCTTTGGCTGTTATCTCAAACCATCCTGTCAATTTATCGAATTGAAAAGAATGGAAACAGGGAAAGATATAATTGAAAAATGAAATCAAAGAATAAGTAGAAACTTCCTGCCGCCATCCCCAAATTCTCTCCCAATTTATCAGAGTGCCAATAAGGAGTGACAACAAACAGAGTCCCCGAAGCTGGTAATATGTAAAAATGCGCCTTTGAGCTGCGTCCAAATTGCGAGTGAGCAGTTTGGACGCAGTGAAACGAAGCATTTTTGCATATTACCAGCTTCGGGGACTCGTCTGTTTATCACCCCCCCATCGATAAATCATAAATCATCCCATATATTGCAAATTTGTAGACAATGACGTACAATAGCGTTATGTGATAAAGTCAGGAGGATTATAAGATGTCTATACAAGGGAAAAATGGAACTTCAAGGCGCGAAGTTTTTTCCAGAGAGCTTATCGTAGCTTTTTATTTTATATTTTTGGTAATGACGGCACTCTGTCATAAGTTTGGAGAGGTGCATATTGTTCATGCGTTTACTCGAATAGTTCAGATTGTGTATGTACCGGGAATCTTTTTTGCAGTAGGATATTATATACAGATTCAGAGTGAGAAGTATGGGGACTTTAAGGGATGTATGTTAAGGCATGCGGCCTATAGTCTTGGATTGTATGCACTTTTGGGAATTCCTTATGAAGTATTCGCAAAACATGTGGATCCGTTTACGACAATAAGGAATTTCATAACGTTTATAAAGGTTTTTGAAATTTCAGCTATCTTTTTGTCTGTCAGCATCGTATTTCTTTTGTGTGCCTATTTGTGGGATTATATAGAAGGATGGATGGAGAAGCCGGTATTGCTTCTATTGATATGTATTATTGGTTTTCTGCCTGTTTTTCTTCCAGAAGGGATTATCGGATATGGTCTGGCAGGAACATTGATTGGCGGAGACCGCACACATGCAGTTGCGATTAGTACGGAACTATTTGTATTTTTCTGGGGTGTATTTTGTGCAAAGAAAAAGCAGAATACATTTTTAGAAAAAAAGAATTTTATTATGGCGGCGCTTTCTTTTGCTATTGCAGGAGTGTTTGCAGTACTTTATATAAAGGCGGCATATTTTGTATTTCTTGGAATGTTCCTTGCATTTATAGCGATTAATATATGTGTGCCATTTGCCGGTATTTATGCAGCATTAGAAGAAGCGGTAGTGAATATTTTAGAAAGAGTGTGGGGCATTATAACAACACCGGCTTCCAGAGAGGGGGAGGAAAACTGGCGTTCCTTACTTAGATATTTTATTGGATATACTGTGCTTTTTGTGGTGATGGCAGTGCTTATTTTCCTGCCATACATTTTACAGAATAAAACGTTAATCTGGGAGGCAGATGGTCTTGGGCAGTATGTTCCGAAGGTATATCGTTTTATTCAGTATATTCCTGAGATATTTAAAGATATTTTCAGTGGAAACTTTGATTTTAAACAGTACGATTTTACAACAGGACTTGGTGCGACAGTGGCGATCAGTTATGACCCGGTTTATTGGTTATACCTGCTATTCTCACCGGCGAAGATAGAGAAGGCATATAGTTTCCTGATTATTGTAAGGTATTTTCTTGCAGGACTTAGTATGTCCGGTCTCGTACTTTATTTTAAAAAGTCACATTTTGCAGCTTATACGGCAAGTATTGTGTATGCCTTTTCCGGCTATGCGATTTATGCGGGAACGAAGCATGGGCAATTCCTTACACCAATGATTCTTCTCCCGATTCTTGTTGTTGCGATGGAGAGACTGATTCGTAATAGAAAATGGTATATGCTCACAGTTTTAGTAGGGGTTTCTCTGCTGTGTTCTTATTATTTCCTGTATATGAACACAATCGCACTGGGAATCTATTTTGTGCTTCGAATCGTTTGTACAGAGGAATATCGGAATTGGAAGACATTTTTTGAGCGAGGATTTATTATAGTGGGAAGTTATATTCTGGGGGCATCCCTGGGAGTAATCTCATTATTTACATCTTTTGGAAGTTACATGGGTTCAAGCCGAAGTGGTGGTGGAAAGATTACTGCATTTTTAAGTACAACACCATTATTTTACCGTACAGAATGGCTGGTGGACTTTTTCACGTCCTATATATCGGATAACTTTGCGTCTGGTTTATGGCTTAAGCTTGGATTTGCTCCGCTTGCAATGCTGGCGATCGTAGTACTTTTTACAAGAAAGAATCGAAAGGAACTTCGCTGGCTGTTTGTGATTTTCACGGCATTTTCCCTGTTCCCTGTTTTCGGATATATTTTCAGCGGATTTAGTAATGTAAATAACCGATGGGGTTATATTTATGTGGTGATTGTTTCCTTTATTCTGGCAGAAAGTCTTGATAAGATGCGAGATCTGAGCGGAAAAGAACTGGGAATCATGACAGCGATCACTGGACTTTACGGGCTGGTAAATGCTTTCTCTGACAAGTTGTTTGTTCCAAGTATTTATGGTGCGTTTGGACTTTTGGCAGCAACGCTGATTATGCTGTTCTTATTAAATAGTGATAAGATTACATTTTCTAAGAAACAGTTTAGAGGAATTGTTCTTGGAATGACTGCCTTGGTTATTTTCCTTAATGCAAAGTGGTTTATTACTTCTGGGGATGATAGTTATACGCATCTGGATACCTACGTTTCTGCGGGAGATTCTAAAAAGAAGATTTCCGGGACAGCGTTAAAGCATCTTGATGAAGTACCGGGAGCAGATACGGATGAATTTTACCGAAGCACTAATCTTGTTACAACGGGTAACCTTCGTTCTTCCAGTTTGTTATATGGATATAATGATGTTTCTACATTTAGCAGTACGTTAAATGGCGGTATTGTAAATTATAATAATGCGATGGGTAATTGTCGCTGGAATATTGTAAGTATCTATGATTACAACTTCCGGACTTACCTGAATACGCTTGCGAGCGTGAAGTATATGGGTGTTGCAAAGAAGAATACGGCAACAATTCCATATGGCTATAAAAAGGTGCAGGAGACAAAGAATAAATATTATTCTATTTATGAGAATCAATATTCCTTGCCACTTGGGTATACTTACGATAAAATAGTAAATGCAGATAGAATTGATCAGTATTCTGCAGCCGAAAAGCAGGAGACTACAATGCTTGCAGCTATTGTGGAAGATAAGGATATGGATAAGAACAGTAATCTTACTGTGGCTACGAAGCTTCCGCTTACTGCACAAAAGTTAAAGATTAAAAATATAAAGCTTAACGGTGTGTCTATGACAAAAGATACGATAGAGATAGAGAAGCCGGGTGCAACGATGAAGTTCTCCTTTGAGGCGCCGGCCAATGCAGAAACTTATCTGTCTCTGGTTGGAGATATTTATGCAGAAAAAGATGCGAAAGAGCATTTTATAACAGCAAGAATTAAGGCTCCGGGCGTAAAATATGGTCATAAGTTCCGTATTGATGCATATACTACCGGGCAAAAGGAATATCTTTTTAATCTGGGATACAGAGAGGGCGCTGTAAAGACATGTACCTTGAAGTTTGTCGGTACAGGCACTTTGAAGTATAAGGATCTTGCGATTTATTCTCAGACGATGTCTAATTATGCAGACAGAGTGAATGCACTTAAAGAGAATTCCCTGAAGAATGCAAAAGCAGAGAAGAATACGGTAACTGGTAATATCACTGTTGACAAAGACAAGATGCTGGTGGTCACTCTCCCATATCAGAAAGGCTGGACAGCATATGTTGACGGCAAGAAGACAGATATTCAGAGGGTAAATTATCAGTATATCGGTATTAATCTTAAAAAAGGAACACATGATATTAAGCTACATTATCAGCTTCCGGGAATTAAACTTGCATTTATGATTACCGGATGTGGTATCATAGCATTTGTGGCAATTATTATATTTAATATTGTCAGAAAAAGACGAAAGAATTAGAGGATTTTTTAATACACTCTAAGAAAAATTATTTTGTAAAGGAAGAACAGAATGCAATCAAAGAAATGCCTGGACAGATATGGCGGTAGAAGGCCGCTTTGCCAGAAGTCATGAAGCAGGCAAGATATAATGCATTCTTATTAAAAGGGTGTAGTGAACATAAATAAACATATATAAAGTTTAAGGAGAGATTATCATGGCAGAACAACATTTAACAAAGAGCGAGTTGGCGATTATGGAGGTAATGTGGGAGCAGGAAGAAGCACTTACTGCTTCAGAGATTATCAAAGCATCTGGGGACAAGGAATGGAAGAACAGTTCTATTCATCTCATGGTGAATGCTTTACTTGAAAAAGGATTCCTTGAAGTTGCCGGATTTAAAAAGACAACAAAGAATTATGCGCGTACATTTAAGCCAACTATGACAAAAGAGAAGTATTTTGTGCGCAAAGTTATGGGAAATACTCCAGTAGAAGAGAAGAAAAAGATTTATATGCAGCTGTTAAAAGAAGTGAACGAAATCGAGACACTTGATACAATCAAAGAAGAAATATACGCGCGAAAAAAAGAATTGGAAAATAGATAGTTGACTTTTCCTATCAAGTGGGTATATAATCAACGCATTAAAGTAAATACAGCGGACGCTTAAACCGATGATGTGGAAGTTAGGGCGATTGATGCACTTACAGAGAGACCGGGATGCTGAGAACCGGACAGAACGCAGATTGTCAAGTGGGCCACGGAGGGCAGTGTGAACAGCAGATTCAGGCAGATATCAATTATCTTGCACAGAAGTATTTGAAGAAGTACAGAAACTGATAGAATACGGTGATATGGAAGTTTAAAGCTTACTAGCATTGACGTGAGGACATACGTTAGTTGTCAGGGATATGATGTGTATCCTGTGAGTGCATGAAGATTTTCATGAAGCAAGGTGGTACCGCGGGAGAAGTTTTAGAATTTTACCCGTCCTTGACAGATAGAGAATATTTGTCAGGGACGTTTTTTTATAGTTCTCTGACATCAACAAAGCTGTATTGTGGAAAAACTTTGATAATTGTGGATAAGGAGGATGAAAATGAGAAAAGTTGTGATTATTGGTGCCGGACATGTCGGTTCCCACTGTGGATATGCACTGGCACATTCGGGGATAGCCAGTGAGATTGTCCTTGTGGATGTGGATAAAGATAAGGCACACGCACAGGCATTAGACATTGCAGATAGCGTAAGCTTCTGTGAGAGAGAAACGGTAGTAAGAGATGGTGACTATAAAGATTGCGAAGGGGCAGCTCTCGTTGTTGTCGCAATCGGTGAGGCAAGAAAGCCGGGACAGACAAGACTTGATATGTTAGGCCGTTCCGTAGAAATGTTAAAGGAACTTCTCGAACAGTTAAAACCATACAAGATTCCAGGAATTGTTGTAACCATCACCAATCCAGCCGACATTGTAGCCGACTATGTAAGAAAAGGACTTGGTTTAGAAAGAAACAGAGTCTTTGGAACAGGCACTTTATTAGACACCGCAAGATTAATTCGGACATTAAGCGAAGAATCCGGTGTGGGAAGACGTTCTATTCAGGCATATTCCTTAGGAGAACACGGAGATTCCTCCATGATTCCATTCTCATCAGTAACAATCGGGGGACTTCCATTCGATGCTTATGATATTTCTAAAGAAAAAGTCTTAGAAGCAACCAGACAGATTGGAATGACTATCATCGAAGGCAAAAAATCAACCGAATTTGGTATCGGCAGAGCCTTAACCGAAATGGCAGCCTGCATCCTCCGTGATGAGAAAAAAATCATGCCGGCCTCTGTATTACTTCAAGGCGAATACGGTCAGCACGATGTACATTGCGGAGTCCCATGCCTCATCGGTAAAAATGGAATTGAGAAAATAATCGAACTTCCATTAACAGAGGAAGAACAGGAGATGCTTAACAAATCTTGTGAGGTAATTAAAAAGCATATAAAAATGGCAAGTGAAAATTAGAACTTAGAATTGCTGGCACTCTGATATTTAACACAAATTTTTATATAATTTTTCACTTAAATCTTTTTCTTATGTGAAATTAAATATCACAGCAGACCAGCTTACACAAGTTTTAATCTGAAACAATTAAATTTTTAAATTTATATAATCTTGGGGAGAAGCTTTTTACAATATAAGCTAATAAAAAACGTCGGACAACAGATATAGAAAGGGAAAGAAAATGAGAAAATTTAAAAAATTTGTAAGTACAGCAATTATAGCAGCAATGGCAGGAACTCTTTGTTTAACAGGATGTGGTTCTAACAGCAGTTCCGAAAGCAGCACAGGAAGTAGTAAGTCAGAAAAACAGGTTACTGTAGCAGTCGTTCAGCCAATGTCCCACACATCCCTTGACCAGATTCGTGATACTATCACTTCTGAACTTGGAAAAGACGACAACATCAAAGTTGTAACAGATAACGCAAACGGTGATACAGCAGCATTAAGCTCTATCATTGAGAATTATAAATCTGAAGGAGTAGACATTGTTGTTCCAATCGCAACTTCCACAGCACAGACAGCAAAGAGCGTTTATGATGGAGAAGATACACCAATCGTATTCGCTGCAGTTTCAGACCCGGAAGCAGCAGGTCTTACAGGAGAAGATTGTGCGAATATCACGGGTGTTTCTAACAACATTCCAGCAGATGAAATCGTTAAGCTGATCGCTAACTTCCAGCCAGATTACAAGAAGATTGGTTTCCTGTATACATCCAGTGAAACAAACTCCGTATCTACAATCACAGCAGCTAAGAAATACTGTGACGATAATAATATCGCTTATGAAGAGTCTTCTATCTCTAATGTTTCTGAGCTTCAGACAGCAGTAGAATCCCTGATTTCTAAAGGAGTAGATGCACTTTATACTGGTAACGACAACACAATCGCTTCAGCAATGGCTACTTACACAGATGCCGCTTACGCAAAGAAAGTTCCTATCTACTGTGGTGCTGACTCTATGGTTGCAGACGGTGGATTTGCTACAGTTGGTGTAAACTATGTACAGCTTGGAAAACAGGTTGCAGACATGGTAGAAAAGATTGCAAACGGCGAAAAAGTTTCTGATATTCCTTACGAGACAATTTCCGATTACGCAAAATATGTAAATATGCAGGCTGTAAAACAGTTTGGTGGTAACTTTGATAAGAAGGCATTTGAAGGATTTGATGTGCTTGTAGAGGAAGACGGAACAAGTCATTTTAATAAATAATGAATCAAGATTAGAATTGAGGACATAAACATGAATGAAATAGCAGGCATGTTAGTTTCCGCTCTCGGCCAGGGGTTTATCTACGCCCCTATGGCCCTGGGCGTTTTTCTGACATTTAGTATTTTAAAAACCCCTGACCTTACGGTAGAGGGAAGTTTTGTATTTGGAATGACCGCCTGTGTCGTAGTGACGATTGCAGGGCATCCGATTTTAGGGCTTGTTGCTGGCACGCTTGCAGGAGCGGCAGCAGGACTTTGTACGGGACTTTTGCAGACTAAATTAAAGATTGAACCGATTTTATCTGGTATCCTTACAATGACGGGACTTTACACAGTAAACTATGCTATTCTGGGTGGTCAGTCCAACCGTTATTTACAGTATGAAGCAAAAAACAGCTTGGGTGTAACCGTAAATAAACCGGCAGATACTGTATACAAGATATTCCAGAGAGCCTTTGGCAAGGATATGTCATCAGGCATGACCGCATTTTTACTTACCATGATAATCGTTATTGTAACCTGTGCAGTTCTTGTTACATTTTTCCGTACAAGAAATGGTATGGCGATTATTGCAACTGGTGATAATGAGGAAATGGTTCGTTCATCTTCGATTAATGCAGATGTATCCAGAATCGGTGGGGTTATGATTTCTAACGCACTCGTTGCATTTTCCGGCGCGCTTCTTTGCCAGTATCAGAAATACGCAGATTTGAACTGTGGAAATGGTATGCTTGTTATGGGACTCGCCTCGGTAATCATCGGTCTTACTTTCTTTAGTAATCATTCCGTTACAATACAGGCAGTTGGTGTTGTTCTCGGTTCCTTATTATACCGAATCATCATTCAGATTGCATACAAGATTGATATGCCAAGCTATGCAGTTAAATTATTGTCTGCAGTTATCGTTGTAATCGCATTAGTTATTCCGTGGTTACAAAAAACATATAAAAAGAAAGGGGGCAGACGTTAATGAGCAGTCAGTTAAAACTTACAGATATCACAAAAAAGTTTGAGGCAAACACTGTCAATGAAAAAGTTGCCCTCGACCATTTAAATCTCACCGTAGAACCCGGTCAGTTTGTTACTGTACTCGGTTCAAACGGTTCCGGTAAATCTACCATGTTTAACGTCATCCTCGGAAGCCTTTTTCCAGATGAAGGAAAAGTGTACTTAGGAGACAAAGACATTACGAAATTAAAAGACTACAAACGAGCCTTAAACATCGGATGCCTTTACCAGAATCCACTTCGTGGAACCGCTCCGAACCTCACCATTGAGGAAAACCTTGCCCTTGCTTACACAAGAAAGGCTTCCCCGTCTTTCTTTGCCTTAAATAAAAAGGACAGTGCCTACTTTAGAGAAGTCCTTTCCACACTTGGAATGGGACTCGAAGACAGAATGAAAACAAAAATCGGTCTTCTTTCCGGCGGACAGCGACAGGCAGCCTCTCTTTTAATGGCAACCATTGCAGAACCAGAACTCCTATTACTCGATGAACATACCGCAGCCCTTGACCCCGGCGCAGCCGAAAAAGTCATGGCATTAACGAAAAAGATTGTTGAGGAAAATAAGATCACAACCCTTATGATTACGCATGATATGGAATATGCATTAGAATACGGTAGCAGGACGATTATGCTGGATTCTGGAAAAATAGTCATGGATCTGACCGGAAAAGAACGAGAAGAAATGACAACAGGGAAATTAGCCGAACTCTTTTATGGAAAAGCACATAAGAGGGGGTGATTTGCCGCAGGCAAGGGGGAGCGACAGATAAACAGACGAACTCCAGAAGGTAAATAAAGCATATTTGTGACTTTAGTCGCGGCGTGTTGAATGTTCGCTTTCGTGCTCACATCCAACACTTGCTCCGAGGCCACAAATATGCTTTATTTATCTTCTGGAGTTCTGTTTGTTGGCAGCCCGGCAAAGCTAAAGAATCTATAGTCGGATTGCTTGAAGAGCTATTGGGTAGAACCGCTAAAAAATTTATAGTTGTTGAGCAATCGTAAGTGGTAGATAGTGCGTACCTTGACCTGCGTGGTAAACCAGAATTTTACATAGCATCAGCCCATTCATATAAATCGGAACCAATGATAGCTGTTCCATCTTCATAATCACTGACTTCGCCATTTTCATCGATATAGCGGATTAATTTCCCGTTAAAATAATAATATCTGTATTCAGAATTATCATCATTAGATTTCATGAAAATGAAAAATGGTTTACTGTTTTTGTAGGATACTTCAACAGTATAATTATCCTGATATACGGTATCAACCATTTTTGTCAGAGTATTATTTCTGTAATAGAACGTTGCCCCATCACCAGAGTCACTTTCCATTGAATCTAAGTTATTTTCAATATCATAATAATCGGTTTTGATTTGATTTATTTTATCTTCAAAACTTATAGAATCCCATGAGGACTCTTCGTTATTATTTTCATTAGAAGAGTCAGAAGAATCATTCCAGGAATCATCGGAGGAATCATCGCTGTAGCTTTCTGAATCATCAGAAAAATCATCCGAATCATCAGTATTATCATAACTTTCAGTATCTTCGTCAGTATATTCTGTAGTGGACTCATAAGGTGCATAGGAACAAGGGCGTTTGTCCCATTGTAAACGATGGTCAAGTTGAAACAGATTCTGAACCAATAATATAATTACTAGAACGCAAGTAATAATAGATAAACTAAGGAATGCTATTAACCAATTAAAATCAGCCATGTTTTTATTGCTAAATATTATTTTATCCAGTATTGTATAGAACAGGATAGAAATAATAGTCATAGCTAATGCAAAGATTACGCTATCTAATGCAAAAATAAAAACAGAATAAACAGCAGTCATTTGCAATATCAATGTAAAAATAATAGACCACAGCAGGCAAAGCGCATAATTTATCAGATATAAAAGAGGGAACTCCTTAGCAGCATTTTCCTTTTTGGATATGGTGCCAGCAATAGCCGGTGCGACTAAGGATAACAGCAAAAGAATGGATGAGTATGGAGAAATAAATAACTCTTTTACTGTATAAAAACAATCGGATAATATAGAAAAAATAAGGGCGCCGATAATAATAATAACTACAAATTTTATGACATCTAGAATATCCCCTTCAGAAGAAAGACTGGCAGGAGTTATACTGCCGCCTCCAGTGGAAGTATGAGTTGTGGAACTTCCCGTTGTCTGGTTGTCATTGTTATAGTCTGAATTATTATTAGATGAGGCCGAATCATTATTATTTCCGATTTGAAATTGGCCTATCTTTCCATTGTAATATGGAAACATTCCAATATAATCTCCACGATCGTTGTGAACTTCACCGTTTGACCATACACTTCCTAAATAATCACCTTTATAATTTCGTATTTTCCCCTGACTATCTATACTGCCCATATAAGTGCCACTGCTGTCATGGAACTTTCCAAACTTGTCTAAACTACCGAGATAAGTACCGTCAGAAGCGTAAATAGAACCGCTACTGTCAATACTTCCCCACCGAGAACCATCTTTAAAAAAATCAGACATTGAAATCCCTCTTTTCTGTAAAAATATTAGTGTAAATTAATAGCTCTTTCCGCATGATTTGCATTTCTTACCAAAGATACTTAAGCGTCCTTCGCAATATGGACAGATGCCTTTGCCGTTAGCTTGTATTTCTATTTAACCTCCACAGATTTCGCAATGCATAATAAATCCTCCTTTTGTAAAAATATAAGTATCTCGTTTTTTCTATTGTACTCTCCTCATTGTAACAATTTTTTTTCAAATATCTAGCGTTTATGTCTAAGTGGTCGTTTTTACGACACTTTTGGTTATAAATCTATAAATGTAGATATGATTTTAAAATAAATAGAGAGCGGATATAGGCAATGAGCAGAACTCAGGGAGATAAATAAAGCATATTTGTGGCCTGGGAGCAAGTGTTGGATGCGAGCGTATAAGTGAGCATTTAACACGCCGCGACGAAAGCCACAAATATGCTTTATTTATCTCCCTGAGTTCGTCTATTTTTACAGTCTCACAAATTAAAATTCCTCTTGCATAAATCAGAAAAATGTTATATAGTAAAAATATGGAATTAAAGAACGGTTAATTACAAAAAGGAGATATTTGTGGACGCATCTATTAAGAAAACAGTGAGAGCGTCAGATAAAGATGCCCAGTATGACGAGAAGGCGAAGAAGCTTTTAGGACATAAAATCATACTGGCGTACATATTGGTAAATACTATAGAGGAATTTCGGGAGATGAATCCGAAGGAAGTAGTTAATTATATAGAAGGAGAACCGTATATTAGTGTTATTCCGGTTGATTCTGGAATGACTAATGGGAAAAAGAAAGCGGGAGACAACCCAGGAAAAGAATTAGAAGATACGAAAACTACAGAACAGGTTAGCGGGTTAAATACAGAAAACAGTGAGATTAACGAGGGAATGATACGTTTTGACATTATCTTTTATGTCAGGATGAAAGATGGTCTGACTCAGATGATTATTAACGTAGAGGCACAAAAAGAAGAACCGAGAAAATATAAAATAGTAAACAGAGCTATTTTCTATATATGCAGAATAGTATCTTCACAGAAGGAAAGAGACTTTGTAAATTCAGAATACAATAATATGAAAAGAGTTTATTCTATTTGGATTTGTATGAACATGAAAGAACACAGTTTGAGCCACATTCATTTAAAAGAAGAGCACATTATAGGATTTCATAAATGGAAAGGCGATTTAGATCTTCTCAATATTATAATAATAGGAATTGCAAAAAGCTTACCGAAAAAAGAAGAAAAATACGAATTACATCGTTTGTTATCAGCACTTTTATCTTCAGACTTGGAGGTAGAAGATAAATTGGATATAATGGAGAAAGAATACGATATCCCATTGGAGAATGATATAAGGAAGGATGTGAAGGAAATGTGTAACTTAAGTCAGGGGATTAGGGAAGAAGCATTCGAAGAAGGACAGGAACAAGGAGAAAAACAAAAATTAGTTAAAGTAGTTACTAAGATGTATGAGGCAAAGTTTCCATTAGAACAAATTGCAGCAATAGCAGAAATCAGTGTGGAGAACGTAAAAGAAATCATAGACTAGAGCGTGTTTGAAAAATCATTCCTGCAATCTGCACGCCCCAATTTGCGGTATATTTTGCATTCGTTCAGTTGACGTAGCCCGCTACGCCGTCCTCATTCAGGCGAAATCTTCCACAAATTGTAACGCACATCTTACAGAAAGCATTTTTTAAACATGCGATAGTAAATGTTTATAAAACGAAAGGATTTATTTATGAAAGACGAAAGAAGAAAGGCAGAGCAGCCTGAAGTTCTGGTCGGTATTGATGTAGGTTCCACGACAACAAAGATTGTGGTTATGCAGACAGGCAATAGTGATTATAAAGTCGTATTTTCTAATTATGAGAGACATCATGCGGATCAGTTAAAGAGTGTACTTGAGATATTGAAAAAGTTCGATGAAAAAATGCCCGGGCAGAAAGTCAGAGTGTGTCTGACTGGTTCCGGGGCAAAGCCGATTGCGGAAAGTGTGGGTGTTCCGTTTGCACAGGAGGTAGCAGCGAATGCGATTGCACTTCAGAAAAAGTATGAGAAAGTCGGAACCGCAATTGAGCTTGGTGGTCAGGATGCAAAGATGATTTTCTTTAAAGAGAGCGAGACTGACCATATGAGAAGTGTTTCCGATATGCGAATGAACGGAAGCTGTGCCGGTGGTACAGGAGCATTTATCGATGAAATTGCATCTGTACTAAAAGTTCCGGTAGAAGAATTTAACGCACTTGCGGCAAAGGGTGAGCATGTGTATGACATTTCCGGTCGTTGCGGCGTATATGCAAAGACGGATATTCAGCCGCTTTTGAATCAGGGAGCAGCGAAGGAAGATCTGGCACTTTCTGCATTTCATGCGATTGCAAAGCAGACAATCGGTGGACTGGCACAGGGACTTGAAATCGAGAGTCCGGTTGCGTTTGAAGGTGGTCCGCTGACTTTTAATCCGGTCTTGGTTCGTGTATTTTCTGAGAGATTACAGTTAGAAAAAGAAGATATTTTAATTCCAGAACATCCCGAATTAATGATTGCGACAGGTGCTGCTTTATCATTAAAGGAAATGTTTGCGGGCAGTAAAAAAGTTGCCGTAGCAGACATATTGAAGAAGTTAGAACAAATTCAGCAGCAAAAAGAAGAAGCCAAGAAAAACGGTACAAATATTTCTTTAGAAAATGAAGAGAAAGCCAGACCATTTTTTGCTTCTGTGGAAGAGAAGGCTGCCTTTGAAAAAGAGCATGAAAAGAAAAAGATTACATGGAAAAAGCCACAAAAAGGAGAAGTTGTGCGAGGTTATCTTGGTATTGATGCCGGAAGTACGACAACGAAGTTTGTTCTCCTTTCTGATAATGAAGAAATCTTAGATTCTTTTTATGCACCAAATGAGGGTGACCCATTAAAGGTAGCAAAGCAGGCACTGATTGATTTAAGAGAGCGTTATAAAGAGGCAGGGGCGGAGCTTGAAATTCTTTCAGCAGGAACAACAGGTTATGGAGAAATGCTCTTTTCCAAAGCATTTGACATAAAGAATCATACGGTAGAAACGGTTGCTCATGCGAGAGCCGCAGAGAAATATATTCAGGATGCATCATTTATTCTGGATATTGGCGGACAGGATATGAAGGCAATCTGGCTGGAAAATGGTGTTATCACCAATATTCTTTTAAATGAAGCCTGTTCTTCCGGCTGTGGTTCTTTCCTTGAGAACTTTGCGTCTTCTTTGCATATCCCAACAAAAGAAATCGCAAAGACTGCATTTTCTTCAAAGAATCCTGCGGTACTTGGAAGCCGTTGTACCGTATTTATGAACAGCGGTATTATCACCGAACAGCGAAATGGAAGAACTTCTGAAGACATTATGGCGGGACTTTGCCGTTCCATCATTGAGAATGTATTTACGAAAGTTATCCGTGTTTCCAATCTGGATTCTCTTGGTAAGAAGATTGTTGTACAGGGTGGAACCTTTGAGAACGATGCGGTTCTTCGTGCGATGGAAGAGTATGTGGGAAGAGATGTAGTAAGAGCGCCTTATCCTGGAATTATGGGTGCGATTGGAATGGCTCTTATTGCAAAGGAAAAATACGAGAAAAGTCCAGAAACAGAAGAAATCTGGGATTTACAGAACTTAGATACTTTTTCTTATACACAGGATGCTAATTCCCCATGTCCATTCTGCGGAAACCACTGTAACAGAACGATTGTGAAGTTTTCTAACGGAAATTCCTGGGTGACAAATAATCGTTGTGAGCGTGGAGAGGTTATCGGTAATCCAAAGGATAAAGAAGTAAACCGGCAGGTAAAAGAAAAACTGCAAAAGGTAAATGCAGTGCCAAACCTTTATAAGATAAGAGAAGAGCTGTTATTTAAAGATTATCCACATAATCTTTCGAATACATATAAAAATGAACATTCTACAGAACATGTCGGGGAAAACATCAAAGAACATGGAAAAGAAAGCACAAAGCAGAGAACAGAAGTCATCGGTTTGCCAAGAGTATTATCCTACTGGGATACCATGCCATTCTGGAAAACCTTTTGGCAGGCATTGGGATATACAGTACGCATTTCAGATAAAAGTACAAGAAAAATGTATGAGGATGGACTTTCTGCAGTAACATCGGACACCGTATGTTTCCCTGCAAAGCTGGTACATGGTCATATAAGAAATCTTGTAAAGCATAAAGTAGACCGAATCTTCATGCCATCCGTAACAACAGTTCCAACGGAAAATACGGAAGAAACCAGCCAGTCTATGTGTGCAGTTGTAAAAGGATATCCAATCGTCATAAGAAACTCAGATAATCCATCTGAAAAATGGGGTGTGCCATATGACGCACCATTGTTTCACTGGTATACGAAAAAAGACCGCCAGAAACAGCTTGTTGCGTATATGAGTGAAACTTTTGGAATTACAAAAGAAGAAACTTTAGCAGCCATAAAAGCAGGAGATGCGGCACAAAAGAGTTTTGATACAGAACTGAAAAAGGCAGGAGCAAAAGTCCTTGAAGATGTACAAAAAGCAGGAAAGTTTGCCGTAGTACTGGCCTCCCGTCCATATCAGAACGATGCATTGGTAAATCATGACCTTCCGCTAATGTTTACAAAGGCGGGAATCCCAGTACTTACCGCGGATTTTTTACCAGAAGTGAATCGCACAGACCTTCACCGAAGTCGTATTGATGTGGTAAATAATTATCATGCGAGAATGTTATCTTCTGCGATTTTAGCAGCGCAGAGCGAGAATCTTGAATATGTGCAGGTTGTAAGTTTCGGCTGCGGTCATGATGCGTATTTATCCGATGAGATTGTCCGTATGATGAAAGAAATTTCTGGTAAAACACCGCTCATTTTAAAGGTGGATGAAAGTGATATTCAAGGACCTTTGGGAATCCGTGTCCGCTCTTTCTTAGAAACGGTAGAAATGGGCCGAGAGAAAAAGTTAGTCCATGAAGTAAAACCATTAGCAGAGCCATATCCAGTGAAATTTACAAAAGAAAGCCGTAAAGAAAGAGTTGTACTTGTGCCAAATACTTCTCACGCGTTCTGCCGTGTCATGTCTGCGGCACTTTCCACACAGGGAATCAAGGCCATTCCATTAGATATTGGACGAGAAGAAGCTATCCGTCTTGGAAAACAGTATGTACATAATGACATTTGTTTCCCGGCACAGATTGTTATCGGCGAAGCTTTAGCGGCACTTAGAAGTGGCAAATATGATGGACAGAAAGTTGCCATCGGTATGGGAAAATATGTGGGAGACTGCCGTCTGACACACTATGGCGCTTTATTAAGAAAAGCCTTAGATGATGCTGGATATGCCGATGTTCCAATACTGACCAACGATGATGCCGATTCCCATGATATGCATCCTGGCTTTAAAATGAACATTTTATCCGCAGCAAGAATTGCATTTGCCCTGCCAATGATCGATGTATTAGAGGAACTTCTTCGAAAAATCCGTCCATATGAACTGACAAAAGGAGATGCAGATGTCGCATTTGAAAAAGCCTTAGATGAAGTAATCGAAGGCCTTGAAAAACACGGAATTGCAGGAGCAAGAAGGGGCTTTAAAAAGGCAATCACAATCATGAAAAAAGTTCGATATGACCGCACCTACTTAAAACAGCAGGTATTAATTGTCGGAGAGTACCTCCTAAACTTCCATCCGGGAGCAAATCACGATATCGAAGCATACTTAGAAGAAAATGGATTTGAAATTATTGAGGCAAGAATGACAGATGTTATTCGCAAAACTTACTTCTATCAGGATGCCCAGATAAAAGAATATCACTTAAATAAACCGATTGACCAGAAGGTATGGTACCGTACCGCAGATACCATCTTTGACTTTGCCCATAAATTGACAGACTCCATTGCCAAAGAACATCCGCTCTACGAACCAGCCTGCCGAATGGATGAACTTGTAAAAGACAGCGACCCAATCATTCACCATACCTTCGATGCTGGAGAAGGTGTATTAATTCCAGGAGAAATCCTGCATCATGCCAAACATGGCTGCAAATTCTTCCTCATCCTCCAGCCATTTGGATGCCTTCCAAACCATGTAGTAGGAGGAATCACCAAAAAATTAAAAGAAATCTACCCAGATGTACAGATACTTCCACTCGACTATGATCCGGACGTAAGCTTTGCAAATATTGAGAACCGTCTGCAGATGCTTGTCATGAATGCGAAGCAGGCAAAAAGGAGAGTGAGTGTTGTCCAGAAGAAAGAAAATAAAAAGGAAACAGTGAAAAAAGGCAAGATACACAAACAGGAAAGCTATTGCTAATAGAATTACTATTTAATTCATTAAGCGAACTACAGACGAAGCCAGCGAACTTCATAAGCCATATTTGTGATTTTAGTCGCGGCGCGTTGAATGCGAGCGCATAAGCGAACATTCAAACTGCCGCGACTAAAGTCACAAATATGCTCTATTTAGCTTTAGGAGTTCGTCTGCCTTGCAGACTCACAAATCAGTAAGGATCTATTCACTTAATCTGTCTTCGCGGATTTTGTTAAGTCTCTTCATTACATCATTTTCTCCAGTTCCAAAATATTTATGTAATGTCTTATATTCCTGATACAGCTTATCATAAACCGCTACATTATCTGGGTTTGGTTTATAAACCTCATCGCGAACCTTTCCAAGTTTTTCTGCGGCTTCATTTGCATTTTTAAATCCAGTAATGCGTTCTGGAGCAGCAGCGATACCAAGGATGGCAGCACCGAGTGCACTTGCCTGATCTGTGCCAGAAATACGGATTTCTTTGTTGCAGACATCAGAGTAGATCTGAACGAGCATCTTGTTCTTTGCAGGAATTCCACCACTTAATACGAGTGCGTTTACAGGAACACCAGCATCTTCAAACTGTTCGATAATCATGCGGGTACCGTAAGCAGTTGCTTCGATTAAAGAAAGGTAAATTTCCTCTGGTTTTGTAAGAAGGTTCATACCCATAATGAGACCGTTTAAGTTAAAGTCCATTAATGGAGAACGAACACCGTTGAACCAGTCGAGTGCTAATAAACCACTCTGTCCAGCTTTGTAACCAGCTAATTTCTCTGTGAGAAGCTGATGGATGGAGATACCGCGGGAGCGTGCTTCTTGTTCATAGCTTTCTGGCACGCAGTTATCAGTAAACCATGCAAAATGATCACCTACACAGCACTGTCCAGCTTCGTATCCAAAGTATCCAGGCATAATACCGTCTTTTACAAGTCCGCCAACACCGGCGATACCTGCTTCTGTTTCAGAAAGCATCATATGGCAGGAAGAAGTTCCAACGATAATCATCATGGTGCCAGGTGTTCCGATTCCACAGCCAGGAAGAGAAGAGTGTGCATCAATGATACCTGTTCCAACAGGGGTGCCGGCTAAAAGACCGAGTTCTCTTGCCATAGAATCTGTTAAATATCCAGCAGTTTCACCGATAGACTTAATTGGAGCATCGAGTTTTTCTTCTACGATATTTTCCATAGCAGGATCGAGTGCTTTAAAGAAATCTTTTGTTGGATATCCGCTGTCATGACGATAAAATGCTTTGTAACCAGCGCCGCAGGCACTTCTTGTTTCTTCTCCAGTCATCTGCCAGATAATCCAGTCAAGAGCTTCCATAAAACGGTCTGCTTCTTTATAAACATCTGGTGCGTGATGTAAAGTTTCTAAAATCTTAGGGATCATCCATTCGCTGGATACCTTTCCACCGTAAAGAGGAAGCCATTTTTCTTCACGTTCTTTTGCGATACGGTCAATTTGAAGAGCCTCTTCTTCTGCTCCGTGATGTTTCCACAGTTTTACATAAGAATGAGGGTTATGTGTGAACTTTTCAAGGTGACAAAGTGGTGTGCGGTCTGCTTTTACTGGAATAACAGTAGAGGAAGTAAAGTCAACGCCGATACCGATTACTTCTTCTGGAAGTACCTTTTTTTCAGCAAGGACGTTACGGATTGTGATAATTAATCCCTCTACATAGTCCTGTGGCTCCTGTAAAGCCCA
>ERZ827496.2391-NODE-2391-length-18929-cov-4.814931_pt1 | contig 18929 bp, 18 predicted proteins | sample MGYA00519769_ERZ827496 | MGnify/ENA primary metagenome ERZ827496 (study PRJEB31778, sample SAMEA3449327) | human gut metagenome | biome: human gut; feature: human-associated habitat; material: faeces | place: United Kingdom | collected 2010/2012 ...
TGCGTCATACGTCACGGAGTATTCGGTAGCGCTGACCTGCACCATTGTGTATTTGTTGTGCGCAACCGCCGCATTGAGACCATATTGCATAGTGGGGTGGGCCACAGGGTTGAGGCACTTAACGGTGACCAAGCCATTCGCAAGGTCAACATCGGTCGGCTCGGGGATATGATCCATCCATTTTGCATAGTAAGTCTGACCAGCTTCAAAAGTGGTCACTTTTTCGCCGCTGAAATCAGCACTCTTATACCAGTCCAGGAAGAGGCAGCCCTCTTTTTCCGGCTTAGCCAGCTTGCCTGTTTCAAACACGGTGTCAGCGGGGAAGGTACCGTCGTTGGTGACAGCGTAAATGAGATGGTTTCCATTTTTCTGCTTGACCAACTCAGCAACGTCCGCATCTGCTGTGTATACAATGGGTGTGGTCGTATAAGGATGAGTTACATTGTCGTCATAGTTATGACTGTTGAACTCTCCAACATCCGTCAGGCCTTCACAGTGCGTCATGTCAATGACTTCCAGTGCGCTCTGGCGAAGGAACACCACACCACCGATCGTGGACATGCCCTTACCCTTTTTAAGTTAGGCGCAGCAGCACCTTCAGAGGAAATGACCTTAAATGCCTGCGCTCCAATGGTCGTCAAACTATCCGGGAACGTAATCTCCGTCAGACCGGAAAGGTTACTGCAAGCCTGCTCGTTGATTGTAGTCAGCGTCGTGTCCCCGAAAACAAGAGACTTCAGCTGAGACAGTCCAGAAAATGCGCCCTTCTCCAGCGTTTTGACATTTGCGTTGAACTCGATTTCCTCAACCGTGGAACCGCCGAACGAGTATCTGGGGAAGCTCGTCACACTGTTGGGAATGACGACTTTTTTCGCGTCAATGCCAACAAATGCACCGTCGAGAATGGTCTTCACTGTGTTGGGAATCGCATACTCGTCAACAGCGCCCTTGCCGCCGGGATAAGACACCAGCGTTTCGCCGTCAGCGCTCATCAGAACGCCGTCTGGGGTAACCACATAATGGGTGCTGCCATTCAGGGTGTAGGTCACGGCGTTCTGACCGCAGACGCCCCATGGGCCGATATCCTCAACCGATGCGGCAATGTTGTACTCCTTGACCTGGCTCAGACCATCACAGGCAAACTCGCCAATGTTGGTCACGCCGTTTCCCACAACAACCTTGGTGATTTCAGTGGGCGTTACGCCGGTCTTGCTTTCCCGCCAAGGCTGGGTAGCCTTGCTCCCGGTAATATTGCAGGTGTAGTCCTCCATAGCGCCCGTGCCGGTGATACTCAGGGTGTATCCATCACCGTTGTCTGCCAGCACCCAACGAACATTTTTCTCGTTGCCCGCAACGCCGCAGAAACCGCTGAGTTCGCCAGCCGTCCACTGGACATAGTAAGTCTTTCCATTTTCCGGCTTCCCTGTAACCGGTTTTCCGGTAAAGTCTTTATTGTCATACCACTTGGCGGTATAACCCTCGCGGTACACAGCGGCAAAACCGGTTTTCGTTGCATCTACACTTCCGCCGTTTGTTACCAGATAATATGTATTTGTATTCCCACCGAATTGACTGCTCATCGCCGTGTAAGCGTCAGCATCTTTGAAATACACACATCTGGTCGGTGCAGAATGGCCGCCATTATAAAATTCATTAATAAGAAATGTTCGCGCACCAGCTGCACCGAGAGTAATTTCGTCAACGCCCGTCAAGTCTATGTGGGTGAGAAGCATGGTGTTCAGGAATGCTCCATCATCAGTAAAAGTCAGCTTCTTTGCTTCAATTTTAACAGACTTCAGCGGTGCCCGAATGAATGCGTGTCCATTGATGGTCACATCCTCGCCCGGTGCCTGGATGGTCAAGTTCTCTAACGTTTCCTGTCCCCAATCGTGACTGCCAAAGGCGTAGGAAGCAGCAGTATATGCACCGTTGATCGTAAGGTTCTTTACAAAAGGATAGCTCTGATGGTTGATTGCTTCGCCCTCTTTACCGTCAACCACAACATTTTCCGCATCAAAATTCGCAAATTTCGTCGGAGTGATCGTTGTGCTATCCGTAATTGCCCTATCCTTCGCAAGCGCTCCGATGATCTTTACAGCCTCCGTTAAGCTCATGTCATCATTTAGAGTCAATGAATCGAGCTTAACATTTTCAAACGCAAAAGAACCAAAGGTCGGGCAGGTTGAACCGGAAAAAGTGATATTCTTTAACTCGCTGTCAGCAAAGGCTCGCGTATGAATTGTAGTGACTCTTGCCGGAATCGTCACAGACGTCAAACCCTCGCACCCGCGGAAAGCAGCCTCAGCAATGCTCGTCTGGTCATCCTCGATCGTTACACTCTGAATGCCCGAATACTCAAAGATGTATTTGACATTCAGCTGACTCGTCAAGGTTGCAGAAGTAATCTTCGGCACGCTGCGGAACATGGCCAGCGGATAAGTAGCATCACCCTCCAAGCGTTCGTTCAGCTTGTCAAAGTCAACCGTGAACTGCGTGCCTTCGATTGAATCACTATACGCATCCACATAGAAACACGCAGGCATCCAATCCGTCAATTCATATCCGCCGCCAAGACTGCTGCATCTGCTGAAACCGTTGAACGCCATGGGGTCATGGTTGCTCCAATCTCCGGTCCAGTTGACGGTCGTCAACTTTACGCATGATTCAAATGCCAACTTCCCGATAGATGTTACGGATGCCGGAATAGAAACTTCGGTCACATTCGGCAGTCTAAATGCACGCGCAGCGATGCTGGTAACGCCATCCTCGACTACAACGCTTGTGATTTGTTCACTCAGGAATTTCCACGGGGAATCGGACACCCATGTCTCGGTATCCGGATAATGGAAGTATCCTTTATCACTCTGCGTATATCCGGCAGCCGTTAGTGCAGCTATATAGTCCGCGTCGTCCGGATCTTTTTTGGTAAGCGTTCCATAGTCCCCTACCATTTCCCCTTCGGTGTAGTCATCACTTTCCGGGTTACTGGACGGAGTAATGGTCAATGTGCCGTTCTCAACCTTCCAGTCGATACCGCCGCTGGTGCCCTCAGTGGCCGGATTTCCCAATTCGGGTACTGCTCCGGGGCCTGCGGAAGTATCCGGGTCTTCGCCATCCGCAGCCAGAACCGCCGTCGGCAAAAGCGAGAACACCATGCAGAGACATAACAGCAGGGATATCATTCGCTTTTTCAATTTGCATTCCTCCAAATTCATAAAATATCTATATGAAGCCCGCCAATGGGAGACAGTGCTTTTTATACGCTTGCGGCTTTTGTTTTTCCCGCGCAGACGGGGCAGCCGCATTTTTTTGCGCCGGTTCTTGAGTAAATGACGGCCTTCCAGACATGCCCCAGCGGACATTCCCACCAAACTCTTCTTGTGCTGCCCGCTGTGACCATCTCCGGCGTAAGTGCGCCATTGAGCGTTGGGTGCCACTCGGCGGCGATGCGCGGCTCGACGGTCGCCAGATCATTGAAGCCTGCCAGCACCTTTTTGTTTGTGCAGTACGGGCAGCCGGTCCCGTTTGCGCGGGACGCAATCACTGCCTGAAAGCTGTGTCCCTTTTCGCAAATCCACCACGCCTTGCGGTTGCTGGTCAGCGTAACCTGCTGCGGTGTGAACATTTCGTTTCGTTCCGTGTCCCACTGCGCAGCAAGCACCGGATTTTGTGACGCAAGGTCGTTGAAGCCGGGCAGCACCAGTTTTCCGGAACAATATGGGCAGCCGTTCCGGCTGTGCGTTCGCGCGGAGATCGCAGCCTGCCAGTGGTGCCCATGTTCGCAGACCCACCAGACCTTTTTCTTTGTCCCCGGCAGAACGTCCTGCGGGGTCAGTTTGCCGTTGCGCGCCGTGTCCCATTCCTGTGCCAGCTCCGGATCCACCGTCGCAAGGTCGTTCTCTCCAACGAGGATCTGCCTCCCGGCGCAGATCGGACAGCCGCACCCGGAAGCACGGGAATGGATGCTTGCGCGCCAGCTGTGTCCTTTTTCGCAGCGCCACCAGACGCGGCGGTTTGAGCCCGCGGTGACATCGCTTGGACGGAGCACGCCGTTTTTCTCCTCGTCCCACTGCGCGGCAATGTCCGGGTACAGCGTCGCAAGATCGTTTTCGCCTGCGAGCGCCTGCCGTCCGGTGCAGACCGGACAGCCCGTGCCGAGGGTCGTCCTCGAATACACCGCCGCGCGCCACGAATGGCCTTTCGGACAGCGCCACCAGATGAGCTTGTGGCTGCCGGTCGTGACGTCACGCGGTGTCAGGGGCGCGTTCTTTTCGTCATCCCATTCTGCCGCCAGCGCGGGAAACTGCTTTGCCAGGCTGTTCTGCTCGGGTGAAGCCTTGCGGCCCGTGCAATAGGGGCAGCCCGCGCCCTCGCTGCGGGTGTAAACCATGGCCTGCCATGAGTGGCCGTTCGGACATGTCCACCAGACTCTTTTGTGACTGCCGAAAGTCACATCATCCGGCGTGAGTGGTAAATTTCGCTCAATATCCCACTGGGCAAGCAAAGCAGTCTTTCCCTGTTCCGCGCAAAACGCTCGAAATGTTCGTCGGATCGTCAGCCACCCCCTCACGAAAAAAGCTCCGTTCCAGCAAAGCCGGACGGAGCAGTGACAAACGAATACATCAGTAAGGGTGCAACCGGCTGTCATAGCGTATTCTCCATTCGGAGAGGCGTTAGACCCATCTGGCTTTGCGTCGCCGCCTTTCGGCGGTTTTGCCAAAATATGAGATTTTGAGAACGGAATCTATATTCCGTATATGCAAAGGAAGCGAAACGATCTCATCGCTTCCTTTACTCGTAGCAAAATATAGCACAATCTTCCGGCAAAGGCAAGGAAAATTATGATTTCAAATATAAATTATGGAGTTTACAGGGGAAAACGCACTGTAAGCTTGTGCCTCTGCACCCATTTGAGCGTTCTCGGGCGCAGACAGCTCGATCTCTGCATGCACTTTAGTTGTGAATATAGTGGTAACTGTATTCGCTTTAGCATTTTTGCGCAACAGAATATAGATTCTGCTGCGCCTATGACACGAGCCTCAACCGCTCGAGCTGACGCCGATGCTCTGCCACGCTTATGACAAGGTAAATGCGCATCGTTTCGATGCTCGAATGCCCGAGAACATCCGCCAGCTTGACGATGTCCTTGTATGCGCGATAAAACGCCGTCGCGAACAGGTGGCGCAAATTGTGCGGGAAAACTTTCCCTGCGTCGACGCCTGCGCGGGCGCACAGCTTCTTCATCTTCGACCAAATTTGATAACGGGGACAGAGCTTTGTCGCTTTTGGCGCGAAAAATTGCGCCGGAGGCGGTTTTTTGTCGCGCGGCATACTTGAGCAGCTTGCGGCAGAGTTTTGACGGCAGTAGGATCGTGCGGATTTTGCCTTTGAGCGCAATTTCTGTTTTGCCGTTCTTCGCGGCCTCAACCGTGATGTACTGCACCTCGCTGACGCGGATGCCGGTGGAGCAGATGGTTTCCATCAGGAGCGCGAGACCGCGGTCGCCCGCCGCTTCCGCCGCGGCGACCAGCCGTTCATATTCTGCGCGCGTTAACTCCTGTTTGCTGTCTCGGAACAGGCGGCGCTGGATCTTGAGAAACCGTGCGCAGCAATCCGCCCAGCCGCAGAAATGGAAGAATCCGTTCAGCGCTGCCAGATAAGTGTTGATGGTCGACGGCGCGTAGTTACTTGCGCGCAGATCGTCTTTCCAAAGGTGGATCATCTCCGGTGTGACCGCCGCGCCGCTCAGGAATGCAGCAAAACTCAGTAAAGCACGGCGGTACTTCTCAACCGTCGCCGCGGCGCGCTCCTCATTTTCGAGGGCTTTCAAATACTCAGCAATTCTCTCGTCGGTCATATAGTATTCCATAATAAAAATACCCCTATCTCTCGTGATAGGGGTATTGTAACGTATTGATGTGCTGAAAAGCGAGAAATGTATTTTTAATAGAAAAGGCACAGGGGTGGTGCCTTTGTCATTTTAGTTTGGAGCTATTTTGTATGTACTCTACCAGCGCTTTCTTTGGAATTCTCCACACACGGCCGTTTCGATAGCCCCTAAGCTCACCTGTGTTTAGGAGCGCATACATCGCGTTGTAGCCGACTTTCAGGGCTTCGCAGGCCTCTTCAACGGTCAGAATATCATCATAGTTTTCAAACATTTTCAGTTCTCCTTTTTTGCTGTGCACTGTTTCCGAAGCGGACATAATGCCGGATCATTTCCACAGCGACCACATAAGCACTCAGGAGGCTTTTTGCCGTTTCTTTGTCGCTGCGGGTTTTGCTTACGACCATACAGGTCCAGTTTCTCGATCTGCTGATAAACTGCCGGTTCAGTCCGGCCCAGCTCCAGCGCAATCTCGGTGATACCGACGCCGCTGTCAAATAAAATTCTCAGTCGATTCTTCTCGTCGTCTGTCCAGTAATCTCCGGCACGATCTGCGCGCAAAGTCTGGTGGCGCATGGAGCGCACGGATTCTTGAAACGCTTCTTCACTTCTCATAGGTCTGCTTTCTCCTTTTGAATTTTCTTTACCTTATGTTACGTTTCTAAATCGCAAATCGCTTTATTTTTAGTTGTATATCATCCTTATGAAGCACCATGGAGTTGTCCGCGGTGCTATTTAAATTTACCGTCTAAGTGCAGACGATATGCTTGCTTTGGGTTACGATATCTGCCATCTCTTTTCTGGGCATCAAATCGTATATGCCCTGCACATGGACTCTGCGCACTGTCATCTGCATTTTGTCGTGAACTCGGTCTCCTTTGAAGACGGCAAAAAGCACTTCAGCGGATTCCATGATCTTTTCCCGGTCCGCGATTTTCTGCAAGAATGCTTTCCGCGTTCGAACGTGCACATTTACCAGTCTTTCCCTGACTCCGATGTTAACCGCTTCGGATGCTCCGACGATGACGAATTGCTGCGGATCGATTAAAACTGCGAAAGAGTTGTAAGACTTTTCCTTGCCGCAGGAACCTTTTCAACATTTTCTGTAGCACAAGGCCAAATATTCCTATTACACACTTTGAATTATGCCGGTTCGGCTGTATTGACAGTCCGCAGCAGGAATGCTACCATGAAATTGAAATCGGGCAAGGAAAGAGGAAAGCGAATGACATTGAATCAATTAAAAGTGGGGAATTCTGCCGTGATCACCACTGTTGGCGGAGATGGAGCCTTGCGCTGCCGCCTGCTGGATATGGGCTTGATCCCGCACACCCGCGTGACATTACAGAAGGTCGCGCCGATGGGTGATCCTATCGAGATCCGCGTGCGCGGCTACGAGCTAACGCTGCGCGTAGAGGAGGCTCAAAAAATCGAAGTGGAGGACGAGCCGAAATGATCTTTGCACTCGTTGGAAATCAGAACTGCGGGAAAACGACTCTTTTCAACGCCCTCACCGGATCCAATCAGCATGTCGGCAACTTTCCCGGTGTCACGGTAGACCAGAAGATGGGAGAGATCATAGACGAAAAAGGCTGCTCCGTGGTGGATCTGCCCGGCATCTACTCCTTGCGGCCCTATACACAGGAGGAGATCGTCTCCCGTGACTTTATCCTCAACCAAAAGCCGGACGGCATCATCAACATTGTGGATGCCACCAACATTGAGCGGAATCTGTACCTGACACTTCAGCTGCTTGAGTTGCGGATACCTATGGTGCTGGCGCTGAACATGATGGATGAAGTGCGTTCCAACGGCGGTTCCATCGACGTGCAGAAGATGAGCGCCTCGCTCGGCATCCCTGTCGTACCGATCGCGGCCGCAAAGGGTGAGGGCGTGAGCGAGCTGGTGAATCAGGCGATTGCTGTGGCTCGGAGCAGAACTCTGCCAAAGGTGACAGATTTCTGCGCGGATGACTCCGCCGTTCACCGTTGTATCCACGCCGTTACGCATCTGATTGCCGATCACGCCGACCGCATCGGTGTGCCGGCTCGCTTCTGCGCAGCAAAGCTGATCGAAGGCGGCGATGACCTTGCCGACCGTCTGGCACTTGATCAAAACGAGCGCGAGTTGCTTGAGCATTGCATCGTGCAGATGGAGAGTGAGGCAGGACTTGATCGCAACGCGGCGCTTGCTGATATGCGCTACACCTTCATTGAAGGCGTGGTGGCATCATCTGTGGTGAAATGCCATGAAAGTCGGGAGCACGCCCGCTCCATGAAGATCGACAGAATTCTCACCGGTCGCTACACAGCCATTCCGACGTTTCTGCTTGTCATGCTGCTGATTTTCTATCTCACCTTCAATGTTATTGGTCAGCGTCTGTCCGACTGGCTGCAAGGCGGGATCGATGGCCTTACCTTTCTTGTAGACCAAGCTTTGACTGCCTATGAGATCAATCCTGTGGTACACAGCTTGATTATTGACGGCATTTTTTCCGGTGTTGGCAGTGTGCTGGTGTTCCTACCTATCATTGTGACGCTTTTTTTCTTCCTCTCTATCTTGGAAGATACCGGCTACATGGCCCGCGTCGCCTTTGTAATGGACAAGCCTCTGCGAAAGATCGGTTTGTCCGGCCGCAGCATCGTCCCTATGCTCATCGGCTTCGGCTGTTCTGTGCCGGCAATTATGGCAACGCGCACGGTGTCGAGTGACCGTGACCGCAAGATGACGATCCTGCTCACGCCTTATATGAGCTGCTCGGCAAAAATATCAATTTATGCATTTTTTACCGCAGCGTTCTTTCCAACGCACCGCGCGCTCATAATGATCCTACTGTATCTGCTGGGCATTCTGATTGGAATTGCTGCGGCCCTCATCATGAACCAAACCGTGTTCCGCGGAAAGCCCGTGCCTTTCGTTATGGAGTTGCCCAATTATCGGCTTCCGAGCCTCAAGAGCGTTGCGCTGCTGCTTTGGGAAAAGGCCGAGGACTTTTTGCAGCGAGCGTTTACTGTGATTTTTCTTGCTACCATTGTGATCTGGTTCCTCCAGAGTTTTGATACCAGGCTGAATGTAGTTGCCGACAGTGCCGATAGCCTTTTGGCTCTCATTGGTCGATGGATCGCGCCGGTGTTCGCACCGTTGGGCTTTGCGGATTGGCGCTGCGCAACCTCCCTTATTTCCGGTTTTATCGCAAAGGAATCTGTGGTCAGTACGCTGCAGATCCTGTTAGGCGGAGCTGCACTTTCTACGATGTTTACCGGTCGTTCCGTTATCAGCTTTCTGGTGTTCACGCTGCTGTATACTCCCTGCATCGCGGCGGTAACCACGATTCGACGAGAATTCGGCTCAGCGCTGAAGACAGTTGGGGTCGTGATGATGCAGTGCTGCGTGGCATGGATCGTGGCTCTTGCTGTCTATACCTTGGTGGGGATCCTGTGATGCATCTGTTAGATTGGGCCCTTCTTGTCCTCATCGCAGCTGCAGCTATCACAGCTATTCCTGCCGCTTCCTGTCTGCGGTGGGGGTAACACCACGCAGAAGAGTTTGAATATAATCACTTGTTGATAATCCCGCAGCGCGGGAATCCTGTTCTAATTTCTGCCGTTCGGCGGCAGAGAGGCGAACTGTGATACTGGTGCTGTTTTTTGATTTATTCATCGGGTTGTTCCTTTCTTTGCCTTGGCAAGAGGCGCAGATGTCTTACGCCACTTTACCGAGATGTTGCTAAGATGATAAAAAATTACGAGAAGACAGGAAAAAGCCTGATGGAGTTTGTTGCATTGCAACCCCATCAGGTCTTCCAAGTGATGTTCACATTTTTTCCTTCGATCTCGATGCGTTCGATGAATTCTGCGGCGACAAGCTTCTTTTCATCAAAGGATGCCCGTAGAAAATCGAACTGCAGCAGCTGCGGCGCAGGATGAGACACCTCGTGCAGCAGGTGTTCGCGTTCGGCGTGCAGCTTTTCGATCTGTTTGGATATGTACGATGCCGAGATTTCGCTGCTTTCCGCAAGCGCTGTGACCAGACGGTCAATTTTCTGTTCGACGGCCAGAATGGCTTCCGCCTGCGCGTTATCTTCAATAGCCGGAAGCTCGGCGGGACAGTCGTCGATCATGTTCTGCAGTTCATGCGCGTTATAGTCCTCCAGCTCGCGCAGGTCGACGTCGATCGCCGCATCGCAGTTTCCGAAGTTGCTGCGGCCGGAGCAGATGAGCTTGCAGCGCTGCTCAATTTTTACGCAGCTCACTTTGAGCGCGTAGCCGCACTTGGCGCACTTGAGAAGGCCTGTCAGCCAGGAGTACTTTCCCGCATTGGTGCGGGGAAGCTGTGCCTTGTTTGAGAGCTTGTCCTGCACACGCAGCCAGAGCGGCGGGGTCGGTAGTCGTAAATATGTTCGTGATGATCATATCTAAGTATTGCAGAAGCCAGTCAAGAAACATGACGGCACAAAAACTGACTAAGATCACAGCAGGTAAAGAAAGTATCCGGTACAGGATCAACGCGCTGTACTGCCCGATCAACACACCGGTACAGCGAGCACATACAGGAAATTGGTGCCCGTTGATAAAAAAACTCCGGTCTGGACGCTGGTGGCATCCTGCAAATTTCCCAAAGCTCATGCAGGAATAATAGAACTTACTGCTCACGTTCAGTCACCAAGCCAAGAATTTAACAGTGGGACTCCGAACAGGCCGAGCGCTATCACGATCCCGGTAGCGAATGCAATAGAGGATAAGCAGTCCTTCTTCTGCTCAGGCGTCAGGAAGTTGATTAAAGGTTCTCCCAGTTCTTTTGATATCTCACTATGAACAGAGGCAAGCCCAAGTGCGGGAAACGCTGCTGTAATATACGCAAAAATTTCAAAATTAAATAGGTACTTTGCAACAATCAATACGAGTGCAGCGGCAACCGCACTTCCATAGATTCCATCAGTTGCAATTTCCCACTTTTTTAACGCATCGGCAAGGGCGATATGAGCTTTTCCGCATTTTTTGCACACCCACCACAATTCACTTTTTGATTCCACTTTAGAGCCTTTGCCTCACAAGCCGCACAACAGTCCAAACGGCCCAAGCAGGAGCATACCACACCCCAACCATAGCTTTTGTTCGTAACGGTAGTTTCGTTCTTTTGCAGAGGGTGGCAATCAAGCTCTCCGCAAAAGGGGCAAACCGTATCGTTATGAGTCTTCGCGGCAGATTCATCCAAGAGTCCCGCCCCAAATACAAGCGCATCTTTTCCTAAATCGTCGTCTGACTTCTGCTCGGGATCTTCGGCCTTGGAAGATAACTCTTGTCCACACTGATGACAGAATTTTGCATCCGCCGTGTTACTCGCACCGCAATTTTTGCAAATGGGATGTGTCGGATCAACAGGGGAATCTTCTGAATGCTGTACATCGTCCGAGCTCAGTTCTTAACCGCATTGAAAACAGAACTTGGATTCGTTGGAGTTGTCAGCTCCGCAATGCTTACATTTCATGGTTTTCTCTCTCCTCAAAAAGTGAAGTATTCTCGGCCTCCTTAATCATTTTTTATAAGAATAGCTCATATTTGTGTTACCGTCAACAAAGAATATGTCAAAGATGATTATGATGGGGGCGACACGGTGCGGCTATACACGTTAGACGGCAAATGCAATATCTCCGGCGAGCGGATTAAGTCTGCACGCGCCAAAGCAAAATTGACACAGGATCAGCTTGCGGCAAGGCTGCAAGTAGCGGGCCTGCAAATGGGCCAAATGGCAATCAGCAGAATTGAAAGCGGTAAACGCCTTGTCCCTGACTTTGAGCTTCCTATCATTGCGGAAGCATTAAATGTATCGACAGACTGGTTACTCGGCATAGAAAAAGAATGACCACTTCCGTTTGAAGTGATCATCCTTTTTTATATCCTCAATAAATATGGATTGCGCCCCATTCGTTTTCACGACCTGAGGCATAGTTGCGCAACGATCATGCTATACCTTGGCTACTCGCTCAAAGACATTCAAACATGGCTGGGTCATAGCAACTACAACTTCACTGCCGACACCTACATTCATTCTGGCATGGGCGCACATGAGCAAATGGTGCTCAGTATGTCGGAGCGGCTGGGGGAACTGCTGCCGCAGAATATCGCACCTGATCTAACAGCTATCTGAGTGCAAAAAACCGCTCCCGAGATCAAGATGATCTTGGGAGCGGACATTTTGTTAGCGTTCGCTGTTTTTTTGTGCCCAAAAACAGCCTTTTGCCGGAATGGGTTAGAAAAGTGTTAGAAAGCGTTATTTTGCACCTTTGAAATGATGCTGAAAGGTAAGAAAAAAGTCCTGAAATCTGATGATTTCAGGACTTTTCTGGTGCGAGTGGTGATACAGAACTTTTTGAAAAAGCCAGTAATATCAACGGTTTTCAAGGCGGACGAGTAGCAAATAACTTGTATATATCCCCTTTTCGGGCGACTGTTTTTAAGACAGCCGCCCTTTTTCTATACCTAAATTCAAGTGTTGTGATTAGGGTGCGAAAGCCTCTGTTTTTTTCTCTCTGACCGCCGCAAGCAGGCGGGCATGGATGTTTTCCTATGGATCACATCCGAGAGGCAAACCGGAGGCTTTTTTCATCGAAATCAACACTTTTCATTTTCAGAGGAAGGAGGTGCGAAGATGGCTGTATTCCGTATCGAAAAGACCAGAGATTACACAGTCATGTCCAACTACCATCTGCGGGATATGTCGCTGTCGCTGAAAGCGAAAGGGCTTTTATCTCTCATGCTGTCCCTGCCGGAGAATTGGGACTACACCATGAAGGGCCTTGCCCGTATCTGCAAGGATGGCATTGACAGCATCAGCGGCGGCATCCGGGAGCTGGAGGCGCACGGCTATCTGATCCGTGCGCGTGTCCGTGGCGCAAACGGGCAGCTCGGCTCTATCGAATACACTATTCTGGAACAACCTAAAGCGCCATCACCTACACAGGAAAAACCTATACGGGAAAATCCCGTACAGGCAAATCCAATGTTGGACGCTCCAATTCAGGAGAACCCCGCCCAATTAAATAAAGAAGAATCAAGTAACTATCCATCAAAGACAGATTTATCAATTACGCAAGAATCAAGTCCTATCCTATCAAGTCCCCCAGTCCCCAGGGAGCGGAGCGGGCAGGACGGGATGCGAAAGCGGGAAAGCTATCGGGCATTGATCTTGGAGAACATCGAATATGACGTTCTTTCGCAGAACGTGCAGTTGGATAAAGACCGGCTGGACGAGCTGGTGGAGCTCATGGTGGATACCGTCTGCTCCAACCGGGAGATGATCCGTGTCGCCGGGGACGACTACCCGGCTGAGGTCGTCCGGTCACGGTTCCTGAAGCTGAACGCCTCGCATATCGAGTATGTCCTTGACCGGATGCGGGAGAACACCACCTATGTCCGCAATATCAAGAAATATCTGCTGGCGGCGCTGTATAACGCGCCGGTCACGATGGACAGCTATTACACATCCCTTGTCAGCCATGACCTGTACGGCAGCGGAGATCGGAGGTGAACGCCTTGCAGGAAGAAATCACGCAGAAAACCCTTGCGCTTTGTGTGGAGGCCAGCAAAATGACCGCCCAGCTCTTGCAGCAGGCTATAAAGAAGGTGCTGGCAGACATGGAGAAGCACAAGAAAAATCCGCAGCTCCGGCACGGCAAGCAGACGCTCCGGCAGCTTATGAAGCACAACACCGGCGTTTCCAACATCGAGATCACGGATCAGAATATCCGGGCCTTTTCTTCCACGGCGAAGAAGTACGGCCTGGATTTTGCTTTGAAGAAGGACACTTCCGGCGAGCATACCCGTTACCTGGTGTTCTTCAAGGGGCGAGACGCCGATGTGATTACGGCGGCCTTCCGGGAGTTTTCCGCTAAAAACCTGAGCCGCGAGAAAGATCCTTCCATCCGCCGCAAGCTGGAAAAGGCGCAGGAGCAGTCCAAAACGCAGCACAAGGAGCAGGAGCGCGGCGAAAAGGTCAAGACCAGAGAACGGAGTGTGGAGCGATGAAGGATAAGCTCAAAAAATATCTTCTGCCGAACCTGCCGTATCTGTTCTTTGTGTATCTCTTTGATAAGCTCTGCCAGACGGTGCGGCTGGCGCCGGGGCTTGACGCTTCGGAAAAGCTACTGCATATCGGGCAGGGCTTCCAGACCGCCTTCTCCAGCTCCGCGCCCAGCTTTCACGCGCTGGATATCTGCGTCGGCATCCTCGGCGCGGTTTTTGTCCGGCTGGCGGTGTATGTCAAGGGCAAGAACGCGAAAAAGTACCGCAAGGGCATGGAATACGGCTCTGCCCGCTGGGGCACGGCGGCGGATATTGCGCCCTACATAGACCCCGTTCCCGATTGGAACATCCCCCTGACCAGGACGGAAAGCCTCACCATGACCAGCCGTCCGAAGGACCCGAAAACGGCGAGAAATAAGAATATCCTCGTCATCGGCGGCTCCGGCAGCGGCAAGACGCGGTTCTTTGTCAAACCGTCGATTATGCAGATGCACAGCTCCTATGTCATCACCGATCCCAAAGGGCAGCTTTTGAAGGAAACGGGGAAAATGCTCCTGCACGGCGCGCCGAAGCTGGACGAGAACGGAAAGCCGGTGCGGGACAGTCGCGGCAAGGTCATCTATGAGCCCTACCGCATCAAGGTTCTGAATACCATCAACTTTTCCAAGAGCATGAAATATAACCCACTGGCATATGTGCGCTCTGAGAAAGATATCTTGAAGCTGGTCAATGTCATCATTGCCAACACGAAGGGCGACGGCGAAAAATCCTCCGAAGATTTTTGGGTCAAAGCCGAGCGGCTTTTATACTGCGCCCTGATCGGCTACATCTGGTATGAGGCAGAGCCAGAGGAACGGAACTTCATCACGCTTCTGTACCTGCTAAACGCCTGCGAAGCCAGAGAGGACGACGAGACCTATAAAAGTCCCGTAGATATCCTCTTTGACGATTTGGCAAAAAAGCAGCCGGAGCACTTCGCCGTCAAGCAGTATGTCAAATTCAAAATGGCGGCGGGCAAGACACTCAAAAGCATTTTGGTGAGCTGCGGCGCCCGCCTCGCCCCCTTCGATATCAAGGAGCTTCGGGACATTATGACGGAGGATGAATTGGAGCTGGACACAATGGGTGACCGGAAAACGGCGCTGTTCCTCATTATGAGCGATACCGATACCACCTTCAATTTCGTCATTGCCATGCTGCAGAGCCAGCTTTTCAACCTGCTCTGCGACAAGGCGGACGATTTCTATAACGGGCGGCTGCCTGTCCACGTGCGGTGCCTCCTGGACGAGTTTGCCAACATCGGTCAGATACCGAACTTTGATAAGTTGATCGCGACCATACGAAGCCGTGAGATATCGGCTTCTATTATTCTGCAGTCGCAAAGCCAGTTAAAGACCATCTACAAGGACGCGGCAGATACCATCGTCGGCAACTGTGACAGCACCTTGTTTTTGGGAGGCAAGGAGAAAGGGACGTTGAAAGAGATTTCGGAGCTGCTGGGCAAGGAGACCATCGACAGCCTGAGCCAGTCCGAAAATCGCGGCGCGCAGACCTCTCACGGCCTCAGTTATCAGAAATTAGGAAAGGAGTTGATGACCCAGGACGAAATTGCTGTCATGGACGGCGGCAAGTGTATTTTGCAGCTTCGGGGCGTGCGTCCGTTTTTCAGCGATAAGTTTGATATCACGAAGCATCCCCGCTACCAATATCTGTCCGACGCCGACAAGAGAAACGTCTTTGACGTAGAACGGTACATGAAACGCAGACCGGCCATTGTGAAGCCGGACGAGCCTTTCGATATGTACGAATTGAACGCATCCGATCTGGAACCCGACAACAACAATTCTACAAAACGAAAGGAAAAATGATTTATGGATTTCTTCAACAGTGCTATTGACGTATTGCAGACTCTCGTGATCGCCCTGGGCGGCGGCCTGTGCGTGTGGGGCGGCATCAACCTTCTGGAAGGTTACGGCCAGGACAACCCTGCGGCCAAATCGCAGGGCGTCAAGCAGCTTGTCGCGGGCGGCGGCGTCGCCCTGATCGGCGTGACCCTGATCCCCCTGCTGTCCGGCCTGCTTGGCTGAGCGGCGGCAGGACCATCCCAGCCGGAGGCTCCCGTTTCACGGCGGGAGCCCCCGAAAGGAGGTGTGACCACCCGTGATAATTGAAATGATCCAGGAGTGGTTCAAGGAGCTGCTGATCGACGGCATCATCTCCAACCTCTCCGGGACCTTTGATACCGTGAATACGAAGGTGGGCGAGATCGCCGGCGAGGTGGGCATGACGCCGGCCGGCTGGAACGGCGGCATCTTCAACATGATCCGCGGCCTCTCTGAAACGGTCATCGTCCCTATCGCCGGCATCATCCTCACCTTCGTCATGTGCTACGAGCTGATCCAGTTGATCGTGGAAAAGAACAATCTCCACGATTTTGACACCTGGCTTTTCTGGAAGTGGATCTTCAAGACCTTCTGCGCGGTGCTCATCGTCACCAACACCTGGAACATCGTCATGGCGGTATTCGATATGGCGCAGAGCGTGGTCAATCAGAGCGCCGGCGTCATCATCTCCGACGCGGGGATCGATATTTCCGGCGTGGTCGGCAATTTGGAAACGACCCTGGCGGACTGGAGCATCGGTTCTTTGCTGGGCCTGTGGTTTCAGAGCATTTTTGTGGGCCTCTGCTCCCATATCCTCACAATCGCCATCTTCCTTGTGATCTACGGAAGAATGATCGAGGTGTATTTGACCGTGTCCGTGGGGCCGATCCCCTTTGCCACGATGGCCAACCGGGAGTGGGGCCAGACGGGGCAGAACTATTTGAAGTCCCTGCTGGCCCTGGGCTTCCAGGCGTTTCTCATTATGGTCTGCGTGGGCATCTACGCGGTGCTGGTGCAGAATATCGCCGTGGGGGATGATATCACCGTGGCGATCTGGGAGTGCCTGGGCTATACGGTGCTGCTGTGCTACACGCTGTTCCGCACCGGCAGCCTTGCAAAAAGCCTGTTCGGGGCGCATTGACGGGAGGCGGCCATGAAAAAATACAAGGTCATCTACGCGGATCCGCCCTGGGCCTATAAGGTCTGGAGCAAGAAGGGCGCGGGGCGCAGCGCCGAGAGCCATTACCCCACCATGGACATAGCGGCCATCAAGGCCCTGCCGGTGGGGGAGCTGGCGGACAAGGACTGCGCCCTGTTCCTCTGGATCACCTTTCCCATGCTGCGGGAGGCCTGGGGCGTCATGGACGCCTGGGGCTTCACCTTCAAGACGGTGGCCTTCGTGTGGGTGAAGCAGTGCCGCAAATCGGATAACATCTTCACCGGGATGGGATACTGGACCCGCGCCAATGCGGAGATTTGCCTGCTGGCGACCCGCGGGCACCCGAAACGGGCGGCCAGGGACGTCAAGCAGGTCATCCTCTCCCATGTGGAGCGGCACAGCCAGAAGCCGGAGGAGGCGCGGCGGCGGATCGAAGCCCTCATGGGGGACGTGCCCCGTATTGAGCTGTTCGCAAGAGCCTCGCCGCCCGGCTGGGATGTGTGGGGAAATGAAGTTGCAAGCGATATCCGGCTTGCGGAAAGGATGTGAACCATTGGCATACGTAACGGTCCCGAAGGACCTGACAAAAATCAAAAGCAAGATGCTGTTCGGCCTGACGAAGCGGCAGCTTGTGTGTTTCGGATCGGCGGCGCTTGTGGGAGTGCCGCTTTTCTTTTTGAGCAAGGGCAGCATGGGTACGACCTCGGCGGCGCTGTGCATGATCCTTGTCATGCTCCCATTCTTCCTGTTTGCCCTCTATGAGAAGAACGGGCAAACGCTGGAAATGATCCTGGGTCACCTGATCCAATGCAAGTTCGTTTGCCCGAAGCGGCGCATCTATCAGACCAACAACGCCTATTCCGCCCTGGTGCGGCAGGCAAAACTGGAAAAGGAGGTACAGGCGATTGCTGAAAAAAGCGGAAAAACCGGAAAACGCGCAGCCCGCCGCAAAGCGTAAGCTCACGCGGGCAGAGCGAAAACAGATTGAAGCCATCATTCGGCAAGCGAAGGGCGATGGCAAGCCCCATACCGTGCAGGACAGCATCCCATTTCGGAACCTGTACCCGGACGGCCTGTGCAGGCTGGACGACCGGCTTTTCTCCAAGGCCATAGCCTATGAGGACGTCAACTACCGTCTGGCGGGGCCGGACGATCAGCGGGATATCTTTGAACGCCTCTGCGACTTCTATAACGGCTATGATCCCTCCATCGGCGTGCAAATGACCCTGAGCAGCAGCCACAAGGCCGGCGGCGGGGACCTGTTCCGCATGGCGGCCCAGGGGGACGACCTGGACGGGATCCGCGCCGAGGCCTCCGGCATCCTGCAAACACAGTATGAGCGCGGCAGCAACGGCTATGTGAAAAGCAAGTATGTCACGCTGACCATCGAGGCGGAGAGCATCCAGGCGGCGCGGGCAAGGTTTTCCCGGATCGAGGCGGACACCCTGAACCGCTTCAAGGTCATGGGCGCGGGCGCAAGGGTGCTGGACGGCAAGGAGCGGCTGGCGCTGCTACATGGCCTTCTCCATCCGGAGGGCGGACAATTCGCCTTTGAATGGAACTGGCTCCCGGCAAGCGGCCTGTCCGTCAAGGACTTTATCGCGCCTTCTTCCTTCGAGTTTGGCGAGACGCGGCATTTCCGCATCGGCGAAATGTACGGCGCGGTGTCCTTTTTGCAGATATTGGCCCCGGAGATTCAGGACCGTATCCTCACGGATTTCATGGATGTGGAGGGAAACCTTCTCGCCACCATGCACGTCCGCGGCATCAACCAGAACGAGGCGATCAAGATGGTCAAGCGCAAGATCACCGATCTGGACGCCATGAAGATTCAAGAGCAGAAGAAGGCTGCCCGCAGCGGCTACGATCTGGATATTCTCCCGTCCGACCTCTCCACCTACGGCGGTGCGGCAAAAAACCTTTTGCAGGATTTGCAGAGCCGCAACGAGAGAATGTTCAATATGACCTTCCTCATGCTG